>Ga0182742_1000667_pt1 | contig 50659 bp, 54 predicted proteins | sample eDN5th37CBELigMG_FD_128880 | JGI IMG/M metagenome (GOLD analysis project Ga0182742, IMG submission 128880) | Enriched Miracle-Growth compost microbial communities from Emeryville, California, USA - eDNA 5th pass 37_C BE-Lig MG (version 2)... ...
GAACGACAACATCGTCTATATCGGCGACCTCATCCAGAAGTCCGAGGCGGAAATGCTCCGCACCCCGAACTTCGGCCGCAAGTCGCTCAACGAGATCAAGGAAGTTCTGGCCGGCATGGGCCTGCACCTCGGCATGGACGTGCCGGGCTGGCCGCCGGAGAACATCGAAGACCTCGCCAAGCGCTTCGAAGAGCATTACTGAGTTCCTTGAAGCCGCCTTTTAAGAGAAAGAGGCGGCTTCAATTCTGCCCCTCGCCAGCCAGGCGGGGATCATAAGAGAGACGGCCGTACCTTGGCACGGCGGCCGTAAGATCAAGGAGAAAGCCAATGCGTCACGGATTCCGTGGTCGTCGCTTCAACCGCACGACCGAGCACCGCAAGGCAATGTTCGCCAATATGGCGGCTGCGCTGATCAAGCACGAGCAGATCGTCACCACCCTCCCGAAGGCTAAGGACCTCCGTCCCGTCGTCGAGAAACTGATCACGCTCGGCAAGCGTGGCGACCTGCACGCCCGCCGTCAGGCCATGTCCAAGCTGCGCGACGAGGCCATGGTGAAGAAGCTGTTCGACGTCCTCGGCGCCCGCTACAAGGACCGCAACGGCGGCTATACCCGCGTTCTGAAGGCCGGCTTCCGCTACGGCGACAACGCCCCAATGGCTGTGATCGAGTTCGTCGACCGCGACGTGGATGCGCGCGGTCAGGATTCCGGTCCGACCATGAAGGAAGAGATTGTCGAGGCCGCCGAGTAATCCTCGGGCTTCAGCAATGTCATCAAGGGCGGTCCTTCGGGCCGCCCTTTTTGCTTGTGGGCCGGCTTGTCCTAAGGTTTCTGGAGCTTGGTGTTCCCCGCCCGGCGTTCTATCGATTGTTGCCGTCGTTGAAAGGATTCGCTGCCATGCTCTTTTCGCCGTTCCGTCTCTCGCTGGTTGCGCTCGCCTTCCTCCTCGGGGCAGGGGGAGTGTCCGCCCAGACGCAGCGGGTCGTTCCGGAAAGCAAGGCGCAGGTTCAGCTCTCCTTCGCTCCCATCGTCCGCCAGACGTCCGGAGCCGTGGTCAACGTCTATGCCAGCCGGACCGACCGCCGGAAGAACCCCTCGATGGAGGAGTTCTTCCGTCGCTTCTTCGGGGATGACGTGCCGGGCGTCCCGCGCGGCCGCTCGCAGAGCTCGCTCGGGTCCGGCGTGATCGTCGATCCCTCGGGCCTCGTGATCACCAACAATCATGTCATCGAGAACATGAACGAGGTGAAGGTGGCGCTTGCCGACAGGCGGGAATTCGAGGCGGATATCCTGCTGCGCGATTCCCGCACCGATATCGCGGTTCTGAAGCTCAAGGGCGCCAGCAACCTTCAGAGCGTGGAGATCGGCGATTCCGAAGCCCTTCAGGTGGGCGACATCGTGCTGGCCATCGGCAATCCCTTCGGCGTTGGCCAGACGGTCACGCAGGGCATCGTCTCGGCCCTGGCCCGCACGCAGGTCGGCATTTCCGACTACCAGTTCTTCATCCAGACCGATGCGGCCATCAATCCGGGCAACTCGGGCGGTGCGCTCATCAACATGAGCGGCCAGCTGGTCGGCATCAACACGGCGATCTATTCTCGCTCCGGCGGCAGCATCGGCATCGGCTTCGCCATTCCGTCCAGCATGGTGCGGGTTGTGCTCAATTCCGCCAAGGGTGGAGCCCGGAATGTGGTGCGCCCCTGGCTCGGAGCGCGCCTCCAGCCGGTGGACGGCGACATCGCCACGGGGTTGGGCCTGGAGCGCCCGACGGGCGTTCTCGTCACTTCCGTCTACGAGAAGGGGCCGGCCGCCGAGGCGGGCCTGAAGCGGGGCGACGTGATCCTCCAGGTCGATGGCCAGCCGGTGGATAATCCGGATTCCTTCGGCTACCGCTTCACCCTGAAGGGCACCCAGGGGCAGACGCCACTGACGGTGCTGCGCGGCGGCAAGCAGAGCACGATCCAGGTCAGGCTCACGCCCCCGCCGGAAATCCCGCCGCGCGACCCGGTCCGTGGGCGGGCGCGCACCCCCTTCGCGGGCGCGACCCTCGTCAACATCTCGCCCGCGGTGGCCGACGAGCTTCAGATCCAGGTGGCGGATGAAGGCGTGGTGATCGCCGAGCTCGAAGAGCGCAGCGTGGCGGCTAGCGTGGGCTTCGAGAAGGGAGACCTGATCGTCGCCATCAACGGCGAGCGTTTGGCTTCCACGAAGGACGCCGCGCGCCTGATCGACCGCGCCGGCGGCTATTGGGAGATCACGCTCAATCGCGGAGGGCGCGTCTTCACGACGGTGCTCGGCCGATGAGCCGCTGGGGCGTCTCGAATGCGCTCTCACCGGACGAGATCGAGACGGCCTATGGCTGGATCTCGTCGGAAAGCTACTGGTCCAAGGGGCTGCCGCGGGACATCTTTGATCGTTCCGTGGCGAATTCCCTCTGCTTTGCCCTGCACGATGCCGACAGGACGCTGCGCGGCTTCGCCCGCGTGGTGACGGACAAGGCCACTTTCGCCTATCTCTGCGACGTCTTCGTCTGCGCGAGCACGCGCGGCCAGGGAGCCGGCAAGGCGCTGATGAGCGCCATCATGGGGCATCCCGAATTGCAGAACCTGCGCCGCTGGATGCTCGCCACGCGGGACGCGCATGGACTTTACGCCCAATACGGCTTCACGCCGCTGGAAAACCCGGAAAGGCTGATGGCGCGGCTGGACCAGGACGTCTATGCGCGCCTAAGCTCCCAAGAGCCATGAGCGACCTGTTTTCATCCGCCGGTCTCGACCAGAACGCACCCAGGCCCCTGGCCGACCGGATGCGGCCCCAGAAGCTTTCCGAAGTCGTCGGCCAGGACCATCTCGTCGGGCCCGACGGTATCCTGACCCGGCTCATCGCCTCGAAATCCCTCGGCTCCCTGATCTTCTGGGGGCCTCCCGGCACCGGCAAGACCACCGTGGCGCGGCTTCTCGCCCACGAGACGGACCTGCATTTCGACCAGATCTCGGCGATCTTCTCCGGCGTGGCGGACCTCAAGAAAGTGTTCGAAGCCGCCCGCCAGCGCCGCTCCCTCGGCAAGGGCACGCTACTCTTCGTGGACGAGATCCATCGGTTCAACCGCGCCCAGCTCGACGCCTTCCTGCCCGTCATGGAGGACGGTACGATCACCCTGGTCGGGGCGACCACCGAGAACCCGTCCTTCGAGCTGAACGCGGCCCTGCTGTCGCGGGCCCGCGTGCTGCTGTTCAAGTCCCTCGACGAGGAGGCGATCGGAAGGATTCTCGCCAGGGCGGAGGAGGTCACCGGAAAGAGCCTGCCGCTCGACGAGGAGGCGAGGGCATCCCTCGTGCGCATGGCCGACGGCGACGGGCGCGCCGTGCTGACCCTCGCCGAGGAGGTCTGGCGCTCCGCGAAGCCCGGCGAGGTCTTCAACGCCGAGCAGCTGCAGCAGATCATCCAGCGACGCGCGCCGATCTACGACAAGGGGCAGGAGGGGCATTACAACCTCATCTCCGCCCTCCACAAGACCATTCGCGGCTCGGACCCGGACGCGGCCCTCTATTACCTCGCGCGCATGCTGGATGCGGGCGAGGACCGGCTCTTCATCGCCCGGCGCCTCGTGCGCATGGCCGTGGAGGATATCGGGCTTGCCGATCCGCAGGCGCTCGTGATCGCCAACGCCGCGAAGGACGCCTTCGATTTCCTCGGCTCTCCCGAGGGCGAGCTCGCCCTGGCGCAGGCCGCCGTTTATCTGGCCACCGCCCCGAAATCGAATGCAGTCTACACCGCCTACAAGGCCGCGACGGCGGTGGCGAAGCAGCATGGCTCCCTTATGCCGCCGCGAACCATCCTGAACGCGCCGACCAAGCTCATGAAGAAGATCGGCTACGGCGACAATTACCGCTACGATCATGACGAGCCTGACGCCTTCTCGGGCCAGGATTACTGGCCCGAGAAGCTGGGCCGCCAGCATTTCTACGAGCCCGTGGATCGCGGATTCGAGCGCGAGGTGAAGAAGCGGCTCGACTGGTGGGAGCGCCTGCGCCGGGAACGGCGCAGCGGAAATGAACAGGAATAAGCGGTGCAGTCCTATCTTCTCGTCTTTCTCGGCGCGGGCATCGGCGGCGCTTTCCGTCATGGCGTGAATGTCGGCTGCGCGCGGTTCTGCGGCACTGCTTTTCCGTGGGGCACGCTGACCGTGAACGTGGTGGGCTCCTTTCTCATGGGGGCCATCGCCGGGTGGCTGGCCTTCAAGGCGGGAGAGGGGTGGAGCCAGCCCGTGCGCCTCTTCCTCACCACCGGGATCCTGGGCGGCTTCACGACCTTCTCGGCCTTTTCCCTCGACACGGCGCTGATCTGGGAGCGGGGTCAGGCGGGAATGGCTCTAGGTTACGTCGCCGGTTCCGTGATCCTGTCCATCCTGGGGCTCGCGGCCGGTCTCGCCCTTGTACGGACGCTGGCGGCGTAAGAGCTCGATTGCCGCCCGTGCGGCACTCTGATACCCACGATCTCATGAAAAAGAGCAGTTCAGGACAAAATGGAGCCCGCGGCGGGCGCTCGGGATCCCGGCAGGGCTTCCGCACCCGCGAGGACAAGCCCGCGCGCGCGGGCCGGCCTCCGAAGAAGAGCCCGGTGAAGGCAGCCGCCAAGGCGCCCCGCGCTCAAACCTCCGCGCCGAAGGACAAGCCCGTCGCGCGGCCTCAGGCGCGGCCCGCCGCGGAGGCTGCGCCCCGGCCTACACGCGCCCAGGCGAAGGCCGCCGCCCAGGAGGTCCTGGCGACGGGCGTGCAGACCCTCGTGGTCGAGCCCGATGAGGCCGACATGCGGGTCGATCGCTTCCTGGTCGCCCGGTTCCCGCAGCTCGCCTTCACCCATATTCAGCGCATCGTCCGCAAGGGCGAGCTGCGCGTCGACGGCAAGCGCGCGCAGCCCAATGACCGGCTCGCCGCGGGCCAAAAGGTCCGCATCCCGCCGCTCAAGCTCGACCAGCCCCGGCCGGTATCGCGCAGTGCCGCCAAGGACCAGGGCGACCGCGAGTTCCTGCAATCCATCACGCTCTACGAGGACAAGGATGTCCTCATCATCAACAAGCCCATGGGCCTGGCAGTGCAGGGCGGTTCGGGGACCACGCGCCATGTGGACGGCCTCCTCGAATGCATGCGCGACGCGGAGGGCCAAAAGCCGCGCCTCGTGCATCGCCTCGACAAGGACACGGCCGGCTGCCTCGTCATCGCCAAGACGCGCTTCGCCGCATCCACCATGGCGAAATCCTTCCGCTCCCGCACTACGCGCAAGATCTACTGGGCGTTGGTGGCCGGCGTGCCGCGGGTGCGCCAGGGGCGCGTTTCGACCTATCTCGCCAAGGAAGGCGACGAGGGCGATGCGCGCATGAAGGTGGCCCATCATGGCGACGAAGGCGCGAGCCACGCGCTGACCTATTACGCCGTCATCGACACGGCGGCGCAGAAGCTCGCCTGGCTTTCCCTGAAGCCGGTGACCGGGCGCACGCACCAGTTGCGCGCGCACACGGCCCATATCGGCCACCCGATCGTCGGTGATCCGAAATATTTCGACATCGAGAACTGGGAACTGCCGGGCGGGATCCAGAACAAGCTCCACCTGCTCGCGCGGCGCATCGTCATCGCCCATCCCAGGACCGGGAAGCCCATCGACGTCACTGCGCCGCTGCCGCCTCACATGCAGCAGAGTTTCAACCTGCTCGGGTTCGACACGAGCCAGTACGATCCGATCGTCGAAGCCCCAGAGGAGTAACGCGGAGTTTCCATCCTAGCGCGCTCTTCTTGTCGCACTTTTGCCGCCGGCGAAGCGCACTATTCCATGTCCCGGCCGCCGGACGGGCGGCCGGGACATTGGCAAGGAGGGGATCGATGGAACACAAAGATCTCGACTATCTCCGTAGCGTAGCCGACGTTCAGCCAAAGCCTCTCTCCCGCCAGGAGCGGCTGGACCGTTGGATCAGCCTTCTCGAGCGCGACCCGGCGCGGCGCCTGAACGCCCTTGGCGAAATCGAATACAAACCCCCGGCTGAGCGGGCCATGGTGCGGGAGGACAACTCTCCCCTGACCGTCGCCTATGAGGATCCGATCCTGCGGGCTGACGGCCTCTCCAGCGACAGGCTCGGTGATGCCATGCGGTATTTCGGCCTCTCCGACGGGCAGGCGCATTATGCCCTGTGCTCCTGCCTCAGCGGACACACGGCCGAATCCGGCACGTTCGCCCGGCGCCTGCGCAGCTCGACGAGCGACGTGGCTTGGCAGCAGGCCATAGGAGCCTGGGCTCTCGCGAGTCTGGCGGTGGGCCTTCCGGCTCTCGTCTATCTGCTGCGCTGAGCCGCGAGGCCAAGAAGTTCTCTCGGCCGGGGAGCCGAACCGCTTCCCCGGTCGGGCCTGTTTGACTGCCTCCGTGAGCTCGATCATGAATGGCAAAGCTGCAGCGCGCAAAAGGCCCACCGTTCATGCTCCGTATCGAGCCTCTCCTTCTCTCGACCGACCGTCTCATCCTTCGCCCCCTGGGCCTCGATGACGTGCCTGCCCTGGGCGGGGCGGCCAGCGACGGGGCCCTGTGGGAGAAGAGGACCACCACGGTGCCTCGGCCGGAAGGTTTTGGCGAATACGTACAGAAGGCGCTCGAGCTTCAGGCGGCGGGGCTCGCATTGCCGTTCGCCACGGTGGTGAGGGACGGCAACCGGATCGTGGGCTCCACGCGCTACATGAATATCGATGCGGCCAATCACAGGGTCGAGATCGGCACGACCTGGATTGCCCGATCCTGGCAGCGCACCTTCGTGAACACGCATGCGAAATTTCTCATGCTCCGCCACGCCTTCGAGGGGTTGGGCTGCAACGCGGTGGAAATCCGGACGCATTCGGAGAACGATCAGTCCCGCGCGGCGATCGAGCGTCTGGGAGCCAAGCTCGACGGCATCCTGCGCCGCCACATGATCATGCCCGATGGGCATATTCGCGACACGGCCGTCTACAGCATCGTCCGGGAGGAATGGCCCATGGTGAAGGCACGCCTGGAGCAGCGCTTGGCCGATTAGGCCTGCGGCAGAAATCCATGCTCGCGCAACTCGCGGATCGAGCGCGCTGCCGTCCCGTGATGGATGAAGATGCCTCCGGCGCCCTCCCAGAGATGGCGATACTTGTCTCTGTCGTCCACCAGAGCATCGCCCGGATGGCAATGCTCACGCTTCAACGCGGCCGTGGTGGTGATCACCTCCACGCCGGGAAAGTGCCGTTCGGCCCAGCGCCGCTTCTGCGGCTCCGCCCATTTGCCGCGCGGCAATCCTGTGAGGATCACCGGGTTGAGGTGGCGGACCGCCTCGAACAGTTCCATGGCATCGGGGAGAAGATCGAGCGTATTGAAGAAATCCTCCGTCACGGCGAGCTCCGACCAGAACCGCTTGAGGCCGAAACTGCGCTCGAATTCCCCAGGAGGCATCCCAAAGACCTTGGCGGCTCCCTTGTCGAAATCCGCAAGGACGCCGTCGCAATCGAGAAAGACGGTGGGCATGGACGAGAACCTCCTGTTCATCGAAACAGGAGGGGCGTTCGGTTGTTCCTCGGGCTGCTGATCGGGGCCGTTTTCCGGAACGGGCGCCGTGGTGTAACGTTGTCTCTGCGTATATGAAGTGTAGGAGGCGACGCATGGACAGCGCGGTTCGCGACAACGCAGCCGGTCACCGTTTTGAGCTTGAGCGCAACGGGCATCTCGCTTTCGCGAATTATGAACGCCGCGGCTCCTCCCTTGTGATCCGGCACGTCGAGGCTGCTGTCCCGTTGCGCGGCACGGGAGCTGCCGGCGAGCTGATGCAGGGCGTTGCGGAGATCGCCCGCGCCGAGCGGAGAACGATCACTCCACTCTGCGGTTACGCTTATGCCTGGCTGCGGCGGCACAAGGAATACCGGGACCTTCTGAGCTGATCCCGGTTCCCCTCCATTGAGGGTGTGCCTTTTCGCCGTACTGCGAATTGCCTCAAAAAAGACTACAGGTCGAACTTCATCAACAACAAATGAAGTTCGACAGGGGGCGTTCGTGTCCGATGTGATCGAGAAGGCAAGAAGACTCTTGCGCAGGAAAAGTGTTGCCATCACGGCCGCCATTCTGGCTCTGGCCGTGGTCGCAGCCGCCGTGTCGGTGCCTTTCCTGCTGTCCGAGAACGTCGACGAGATCGCCTATTCGGATTTCTCCCGCGAACTGGAGGCGGGAAAGATCCGCAAGGTCCAGGTTCAGGAAGGCGGCCTTTCCGTCTGGATCGAAGATCACAAGGCCTTCGTGCGGCTGCCGAGCTCGCTCCTGAGCGCCCAAACCGTCGACCGGGCGACCTCCGCCGGCGCGCAGGTCGTCTTCCAGCCCTCCGGCATCGACGCCGCCCATGCGGCGAGCTTCGTGATTTCTCTCATCATGGTGGCGGCGGTTCTGGCCCTGGTCGCCGTCCAGGTGGATTTCAAGCCGACATCCCGCTGGCCGCGCACGGTCAAGGACGTTCCCGACAACTTCGACGATGTGGCCGGCCAGGAAGAGGCAAAGGCCGAATTGCAGGAAGTCATCGCCTTCCTTAGCAATGCCCAGGCTTTCGAGAAGGTTGGCGCCCGCATCCCCAAGGGCGTGCTGATGGTGGGCCCGCCCGGGACCGGCAAGACGATGATCGCCAAAGCGCTCGCGGGCGAGGCCGGGGTGTCCTTCATGGCCGTGTCGGGCAGCGACTTCTCGGCCCCTCTGATCGGTATCGCCAAGGGCCGCGTGTCGAAGCTGTTCGAGCAGGCCCGCCGGCGCGCGCCCTGCCTGATCTTCATCGATGAGATCGATGCGATCGGGCGCAAGCGCGGCGGTGGCGGATCGGCGGCGGACCGGGAGTTCGAATCCACGCTGAACCAGCTCCTCGTGGAGATGGATGGCTTCAATACCACCTCGGGCGTGATCGTGATCGGCGCGACCAACCGGGTCGACGTGCTCGATCCCGCGCTGCTGCGTCCCGGCCGCTTCGACCGGCAGGTCCATATCGGCCTGCCCGACGTCGGCGGTCGCGAGGCAATCCTCAACGTGCATGCCCGGAACGTGAAGCTGGCGGCGGGCGTCAATCTTGCGTCGGTCGCACGGGGGACGCCGGGCTTCTCCGGTGCCGATCTGAGCAATCTCCTCAACGAGGCTGCGATCTTCGCGGCACGCGACGGAATGACCGAGATCGGTCGCGATCACCTGGAGGCGGCGCGCAACAAGATCATCATGGGCCTGGAGCGCCGTTCCCTCGTGATCACCCCCGAGGAGCGCAGGCTCGTCGCCGTGCACGAGGCGGGCCATGCCATCTGCGCCTGCCTGACGCCGGGCTCCGACAAGGTGCACAGCGCGACCATCATTCCGCATGGTCAGGCGCTCGGCCTCGTCATGCGCCTGCCGGAGAACGACCGCTACTGCATTCCCGTGGAGAAGCTCGAGGCCGACCTGATCGTCGCCATGGGCGGGCGGGCGGCGGAGGAGGTGGTGTTCGGCCCCCGCAAGGTGACGACGGGAGCTGCCAGCGATATCGCTCACGCGACCAATATCGCGACCCGCATGGTCACCGAATGGGGCATGAGCCCGGCCATCGGCATGGTGAAGGTAGGGCGCTCGGGCGAAAGCTTTCCACGCGAGGTGGAGCAGGAAATCCGCCGCATCGTCGAAGAGATGTATGCCGCCGCAAAGGCATGCATCGAAGACAACCGTCCCGCCCTGGACGCGCTCGTCGAGGCGCTTCTGGAGCACGAGACCATCGAGGGCGATGAAGTTCGCCGGATCGCGTCCATGAGCGAAAGGCGGCTGGCCGCCGCCTGATCCCGGGCGCTCAGCTCTCCGCCAGGGGAGCGTTGATCGTGCAGACGACGCCGGCCGGTGCGAAATCGATCGACACAGCGCCGTTCAGCTCGTGAGCAAGGCTGCGCTCGACGAGCCGGGTTCCGAAGCCGCGACGCTTGGGCGGGGTCACGGATGGGCCATCCATCTCCCGCCAGAGCATCCTCAGGCGCTGCCCGTGCTGCTCCTCCTGCACGGACCATTCGATCACGATGCGCCCGGCCTCGTTCGACAGAGCTCCATACTTGGCCGCATTGGTGCCGAGTTCCTGAATCGCCATGGCAATGGCGAGGGCGATGCGGGGCGGCAGGCGCGTGTCGGCGCCGGAAATCCGAAAGCGGTTGCCGGTCTCCTGAAACGGTTCGATCGCCTGTTGCACGACTTCACGCAGATAAGCGCCGCCCCAGTTCTCGCGAGTGAGAACGTCGTGGGCGCGCGAGAGGGCCAGGAGGCGTCCCTCGACGGCTCCGCGAGCTTCTTCCGCGGTGCTTGCATTGCGTAGACTCTGGTTGACGATGGATTGCACGGTCGTGAGCGTGTTCTTCACGCGATGATTGAGCTCGTTGATGAGAAGTTGCTGGTGCTCCTCGCCTTTCTTCCGGCCAGTGATATCCAGGGCCACGCCGATGGTGCGGGCCGGAACGCCCTTCTTGACGCCCTGCATCTCGGCTCGCAGGAGCAGCCAGCGGTGCGAGCCGTCGGGCCAGACGACGTGCAGTTCAGTTTCAGCGTAGCATTCACCGCGGGCCAATGCGTCCAGAGCCACACGTCGTAGCCGCGTCCTTTCACCCGGGGCATAGCGCTGTCGGATGTCATCCGTGGTAGGAGTAACGCCGGGCGGCAGCCCGAGCAGGCGGTTCAGCTCCGGCGACGACGTGATCTCATTCGTGGCGGTATCCACTTCCCAAATCGCCATGCGTCCGGCATCAATGGCCAAGCGCAGCCTTGCCTCGCTCTCCGAGAGAGCGGCCTGCGATTGCTTGACGTCGGTCAGGTCGGAGGCGAGAACGTAGAAGCCCGCCACGCTCCCGTCTTCCCGCAGATCGGGGATATATTCCGATTTCACGTAGCGTAGCCCACCAGGCAATTGCGCCCACCATTCGTGCCCTGCGCGCCTTCCCGAGAGGACGGAATCGATGAAGGGCTTCACACGGCTGTAGGCCTGCTCTCCGGTCGCCTCCCGCAAATGGACGCCGAACAGCTCCTTGGGGGACTGGAGGAGCCATGTTTTATAGGCTTTGTTGTTGAAGCGATAGCGTTGATCCGCATCGACGTAAGCGATCAGAGCCGGGAGATTGTCGGTGATCTGCCGGAGCTTCTTCTCGCTGGCGCGCACCCTCCGTTCGCTCTCGCGCAGACGGCTCTCGCTGGCCTGGAGGGAGTTGCGGGAATCCTGCAGCGTATCGATGCGGAGCGTGGCGAAGGATATCTGCTCCACATGTTCACGCCCCCTGGATTCATGGAGCAGGGTAGCGGCCTGGGAGAGCCTGTTCTGCTCATTGAGCCGAGCGCGCAGCTCCTGGTTGCTGCGCTCCAGTTCCTCGATCCGGCGCAGGAGGTCGTAATTCACGTCGGTGGGTGCGTTCATTGATTGGTTTCGCCCATTGGGCTCGGCGGGTCCGGAAGAGATAGAGCCCGTTCAACGGACGACGAGGCCGGAAAGATCACTGCTTTTTCTTTTCGCCGTCCCATGTCTGGAGCTGGCCCGGGGTAGGCGCATCTGGCGGCGAGCGGCCGAATTGAATAAGGTGCCGCTTCAAAACAGGGGCATCGGGTCATGAGACGTATTTTCCAAGCGGCTTTGGTCATCGGAGTTGGACTTCTGGCGACGGCCTGCGACAAGTGCGGCAACTGGAACATCAACACGCCCCAGTTCTGTCATGGTTCCAGCCCTCGGGGCTAAAGCATCGGACCCGAAAGTGGACCTGCACTTTTGGGATCCATCCGATGCTTTCTTCTTAAAACGATGCTCCAAGTGCGCGCAGGGATTCCGTTGAAGCTCATTCTTTTCGATGTCGACGGCACGCTGGTCGACAGCCAGAACGTCATTGCGGCCTCGATCCGAGGGGCCTTCCAGGCCTTCGGTCTGGAGCCCCCGAGCCGGGAGCGCTCCCTCTCCATCGTGGGCCTGTCCCTGGTCGAGGCCTTCACGGTGCTCGCGGGGGCGAAGGCGCCCGTCGAAGGGCTGGCCCAGGCCTATAGGGACGCGTACACCGCCATTCACCTCGATCCTGCCAACGCAGCGCCGCTTTTCCCTGGAGCCGCCGAATGCGTCGCGCGGCTGAAAGAGCGGGACGATGTCCTGCTCGGCCTCGCCACGGGCAAGTCCCGGAAAGGCGTGACGCGGCTGATCGCGCAGCAGGGATGGGAGCATGTCTTCGCGACCACCCAGACGGCGGACGATGCGCCTTCCAAGCCTCACCCGGCCATGATCCTGCAGGCCATGGAAGAGCTCGGGGTCGCCCCGGGCGACACGTTGATGATCGGCGATTCCAGCTATGACATGGCAATGGGCCGGGCGGCTGGCGTCCTGTCGGTCGGCGTGTCCTGGGGCTTCCAACCGGTGGCGGCGCTGACCGAAGCGGGCGCGGACGGGATCGTCCACAGCTTCGCGGAGCTCGAACCGGTGCTGCGGGCTTTTCTCTCGGGCGCCTAGGGCTCCGGATCGTGTGCGAGGCTCTCGCATCTTTCCGATGGAACACCTATTTCTGGCCCATGACAGATTCTCGCGACTGGTTCCCCCCACAGGACGAGCCGAACCCCATGCGGGCGGCTCAGGCCGGCATGAAGCCCACGCTGCCCAAGCGCTTCTACAAGGAGGCGGGCGTCGAAGAGCGTGACGGGCTCTTCCATCTCACCCTCGACGGACGCTTGGCCAAGACGCCCGGCAAGCACGCCCTGGCGGTGCCCTCCCTTGCTCTCGCCGAGGCGATGGCCCTCGAATGGGCTGGGCAGGGTTCCGAAATCGACCCCTCCACCATGCCGATCACCCGGATCGTCAACTCCGCGATCGACGGCGTTTCGGCGCGGCGGGCGGAGGTGGTCGACGATCTCGTGCGCTATGCGGGTTCCGACCTGATCTATTATCGCGTGAGCGAGCCGGCGCGGCTCGTTCAATCGCAGGATCTGGCCTGGAATCCCATCCTCGACTGGATCAAGGACAGCCATGACGCCCGCTTCACCCTGGCAGAGGGCGTCATGCATGTGACGCAGGCGGACGAGGCGATCGCCGCCATCCGCGCCGTGATCGAGGGCATCCAGTCCCCCTTCGCGCTCGCCGCCCTTCACGTGATGACCACGCTGTCCGGCTCGGTGCTGATCGCGCTCGCCCACGCCTCCGGGCCGCTCGACGCGGACCAGGCCTGGGCGGCCGCCCATGTGGACGAGCTTTACCAGGAAAGCGTCTGGGGCGAGGACTACGAGGCCATGGAGCGCCGCAGCCGGCGCGAGGCCGATTTCAGGGCCGCTTCCGAGGTCTACCGCCTCGCCAGCCTGTAAAAAGGCCGCCGGATGCAAGGATCGGCGGCTTCTTCCAGGCCTTGAGGCGTTCAGGCGCGACGGAAGCTGATCCCACAACGCTTCCTGATCGAAGCTTCCTCGATCGCCTGCATCTGGCCCTTCAGGCGGCTGAGTTCGGCCGTCTGGGCGCCGTTGCCGCCGACGAAAAAAGCCGCCGGCCAGAATACGACGAGGGCCGCAGTGGTGGCGACGGCATCGCGCGTGCGGGCGGAATCCTGCACGCCGGCGGCTGCGGCGGCGGCGGAGCTGACGCGCTGGGCCTCCGCGTTCAGCTCCCGGCAACTGTAGGTCGAATACATGGACGACGAGACATAGGATGCCGCGACATCCTCCGAGCGACTGGCGCAGCCGGCCGTCATGAGTGAGCCCGCAGCGAGGGCCACGAAGGCGAGGGGAGTTTTCATGTTGTTCATCCTTGTGATACAACATATCGAATGTTGTACCAAAGCGCGGGCTCGTGAAGTGCTGCGGAGCACAATGCGATAGTGGGATGTTGAGCGGGCTGCCGTTGTGCTAAGCGGGTGCAAACCTTTCCTCCCGGGACCAGGCATCACCCATGAAAGACATTCTCGAACAGCTTGAAGAGCGGCGGGCTCAGGCCCGCCTCGGCGGCGGCACGAAGCGCATCGAGGCCCAGCATGGGCGAGGCAAGCTCACCGCGCGGGAGCGCATCGAGCTCCTGCTGGACACGGGCTCGTTCGAGGAGTTCGACATGTTCGTCGAGCACCGCTCCACCGATTTCGGCATGGAGAAGGCGAAGATCCCGGGCGACGGCGTCGTGACCGGGTGGGGCACGGTCAACGGCCGCACGGTCTTCGTCTTCGCCAAGGATTTCACGGTCTTCGGCGGGTCGCTCTCCGAGGCCCACGCCCAGAAGATCACCAAGATCCAGGACATGGCGCTCAAGATGCGGGCGCCCATCGTGGGCCTGTTCGATGCGGGCGGCGCGCGCATCCAGGAGGGCGTGGCCGCGCTCGGCGGCTACGGGGAGGTGTTCCGACGCAACGTGATCGCCTCGGGCGTGATTCCGCAGATCTCGGTCATCATGGGCCCCTGCGCGGGCGGCGACGTCTATTCTCCCGCCATGACCGACTTCATCTTCATGGTGCGCGACCGCTCCTACATGTTCGTCACGGGCCCGGACGTGGTGAAGACCGTCACCAACGAGACGGTGACCTCGGAGGAGCTCGGCGGCGCGAAGGTCCACACCACCAAGTCCTCGGTGGCGGACGGTGCCTATGACAACGACGTGGAGGCGCTGCTCCAGGTGCGCCGCCTCATCGATTTCCTGCCCGCCAACAACATGGACGGCGTGCCTGAGATTCCGAGCTTCGACGACCCGAACCGCACCGACGACAGCCTCGACACCCTGATCCCCGACAACCCGAACAAGCCCTACGACATGAAGGAGCTGATCCAGAAGGTCGTGGACGAGGGCGATTTCTTCGAGATCCAGGAAGCCTATGCCCGGAACATCATCACCGGTTTTGGCCGCATCGAGGGCCGCACGGTGGGCTTCGTGGCCAACCAGCCGATGGTGCTGGCGGGCGTGCTCGACTCGGACGCCTCCCGCAAGGCCGCGCGCTTCGTGCGCTTCTGCGATGCCTTCAACATCCCGATCGTCACCTTCGAGGACGTACCGGGCTTCCTCCCGGGCACGTCACAGGAATATGGTGGGCTGATCAAGCACGGCGCGAAGCTGCTGTTCGCCTATTCCGAAGCCACCGTGCCGCTGGTGACGGTGATCACGCGAAAAGCCTTCGGCGGCGCTTATGACGTGATGGCGTCAAAACATATCGGCGGCGACATCAACTACGCCTGGCCGACCGCGCAGATCGCCGTGATGGGCGCGAAAGGCGCGGTGGAGATCATCTTCCGCCAGGACATCGGCGACCAGGACAAGATCGCCGCCCGCACCAAGGAATACGAGGACCGCTTCATGTCGCCCTTCGTGGCGGCCGAGCGCGGCTATATCGACGAAGTGATCATGCCGCATTCCACCCGGAGGCGGATTGCGCGCGCGCTGGCGATGCTGCGGCACAAGGAAACCGAGCGGCCCTGGAAGAAGCACGACAACATTCCGCTATGATATCGTACGTTCTGGAATACCTTCAAAGCATTCTCGCCAACGCCCCTACCTTTGAGGAGATATGGCTCGAGGTCGCGGATGCTTTCTCTAAATTCATAGAGGGTATTCTAGGCGCGGCCGCTATGGGACTGCTCTTCTATTTCGCCGTAAGGTTCAAACGGAGTCGGGCTGTTCGGGAAGATGGTTGGTATTATCTGGCACCTGGCTTGATTGCTTGGTTCGTGCTGATCGGTGCATCGCTGATTTCGCTTGGGACGCTCTTGGGAGGCGCCATCGCGTGGAGGATCGACTATTACAAACCAAGCTTCGACAGAGATGGATGGAGCCAAATTTGCATGTTTGCCTTTTTCATTCTCGGATTCGGTGCCGTGGCACGAGCGTCCCATATCTTTTTCTTTCGTCATAAGATTCGTTGGAATCAGACTGTTATTGAAAAGCTCAATGGACGGCGCATGATGACGCGGATTGCATGGAAGGATGTACAGGAGATTCAGCAGAAGGCCGGAGCCGACCATCTTTGGATCGTATCCGGGAAAGATCGCATCAAGGTTTGGACGCATATGGATGGCGTCGAGCAGTTAATCTCTGCCATCAATGGTGACGAGACAGCTTTTGGTTTGCTACGTCAGATCAGACCGACCATGGAAAGCAAGCCTCGGCCTGCTCATGCAGGCAGCTTTCACCTCGATCATCGCTGAACTGTGATATGCTGGGATTATGAAATATTCCTGCGACCGCACCTGGGTCTCCGATGCCATTCGGATCATCGAGGCGGATTTCAACCGCTCGTCCGATACGCATCTCCTGCGGGTTCCGCTGCCGGCGGTCTCCGGCGTGTCGCTTTACCTGAAGGATGAATCGACCCATCCGTCGGGCAGCCTCAAGCACCGGCTGGCGCGGTCGCTGTTTCTCTACGGGCTCTGCAACGGCTGGATCGGGCCGGACACTACGATCGTCGAGGCGTCGAGCGGATCGACGGCGGTGTCGGAAGCGTATTTCGCCCGGATGCTGGGGCTTCGCTTCATCGCCGTGATGCCGCGCTCCACGTCGGCGGAAAAGATCGCGCAGATCGCCTTCTATGGCGGCGAGAGCCATTTCGTGGATACGCCCGGTCAGATGTACGAGGAGAGCGCGCGGCTGGCCCGCGACCTCGGCGGCCATTACATGGACCAGTTCACCTATGCGGAGCGGGCGACCGACTGGCGCGGCAACAACAACATCGCCGAATCCATCTTCAGCCAGATGGCGCAGGAGGAGCACCCCATTCCGAGCTGGATCGTGGTGGGGGCGGGAACCGGCGGCACCTCGGCGACACTCGGGCGCTATATCCGCTATCGCCGCCTCCCGACGAAGCTGTGCCTCGCCGATCCGGAAGCATCCGTGTTCCACCGGCACCTGGAGGATCGTGGCGTGTGCACGGTCTCCAATCCGCCCTCCGTCATCGAGGGAATCGGGCGCCCGCGCTGCGAGCCGTCCTTCGTGCCCGAGCTCATCGACCGGGCCTATGCGGTGCCGGATGCCGCGAGCATCGCGGCGGCGCGGGTCCTCTCCCGCCGCATCGGCCGCTCCTGCGGCGGCTCGACGGGCACCAATCTCTGGGCCGTGGCGCAGATCGTTGGCGGGATGGTGCAGCGGGGCGAGCAGGGCTCCGTCGTGACGCTCCTGTGCGATTCAGGCGACCGTTACCGCTCCACGCATTTCGACGATGCGTGGTTGCAGGAGCGCGGCATCGACATCGCGCCCGCGGAACAAGCGATGGAGCGGTTCTTCGAAACGGGTGTTCTGAAAACCGGCTGACGGCACCCGCAGCCCTCATCCTGAGGAGGTCGCGTCAGCGACCGTCTCGAAGGCGAGGGCGCCTCCAGAGTATACCGGATCATCCTTCGAGACGCCTGCTACGCAGGCTCCTCAGGATGAGGGGGAGGTGAGGGATGAGTGTCCGCAACGGCCTATTGACCGTTTGCGGAAAACCATTTCACGAGCAGGTGCAGATCCGTCTGCGACAGACCGTGTCCGGTGGGCAGTTCCTCGTGCTGAACTTCAGCGCCTGCCTCCGAGAGAGAGGCGGCGAGGCGCGAGGAATTCTCCGCCGGAATGATCGGATCCATCGAGCCGGACACCATCAGCACGCGCTTGCCCGCAAGATCGCTCTTCGGCGTATCCTGAAGCGGAACCATCGCTCGCAGGAGAGCTGCACCCGCGAGCGTTTCCGGATGCAGCATCAGCATCGCGGCGGCGATGTTCGCGCCGTTGGAGAAGCCGAGCGCGATCGGAGCTTCGAGACCGTAGGCCTGTCGCGCCCCGGTCACGAAATCCGCAAGCTCGCCGGCGCGGAATCGCACGTCCTCCTCGTCGAACACGCCTTCCGCCAGGCGGCGGAAGAAGCGCGGCATGCCGTTCTCCAGGACCTTGCCGCGGGGAGAGAGCAGGGCAGAGCCGGGCGAGACCATGCGGCCCAGGGCGAGCAGATCGTTCTCGTCGCCGCCCGTGCCGTGAAGCAGCAGAAGAGGCGGCCGGCCCGATGCCGTGGCGGGCTCGTAGCGGTGGGCGAAGGACAGTTCGGTCATGGGATGTCTCGGAATTCCCTCCCCACGAGGGGGAGGGAAGGTTGTCGTGTGTTTCAAGCCAGTTCAGGCAGATGCGCCTCGATCTTCTGACGGTTCGGCTCAAGGAAGGCTGGCAGTTTCAGGTCACTTCCCAAGCGATCCTCCGCTTCATCCACGGCAAAGCCGGGCTCGTCGGTGGCGATCTCGAACAGGATTCCGCCGGGCTCGCGGAAATAGACCGAACGGAAGTAGTTGCGGTCCTTCTGTTCGGTCGGGACGAGACCGAACTTCTCGGTGAGCTTCCTCACCATCCCGGCCTGTTCCCCGTCGTCCGCGGCCCGGAAGGCCACGTGATGTACGGAGCCGCCGCCCATGCGTCCGGGCAGGAAACCGCCGACGCTGCGGATATCCACCGTTCCGCCGATCGGCGCGTCGCTCCTGTAGCGCACGAGGGAGCCTTCGCGCGCCACCTCGCGGAAGCCAAAGACCTCAGTGAGGATTGCGCCCGTCGGCCCGCCGTTCTCCACGAGCAGCGTGACGCCCTCCAGGCCGCGGATGGCGTATGGGGCCGGGATCTCGCCAGCGGTCCAGGCCTCCTCGGCATCGGCATCCGCCACGCCGACGAGAGCCAGGCTGGTGCCGTGTGGATCCTTGAACGGCAGGACGCTCTGGCCGAAGCGCTTCTCCATGGCGCCATGCTCGACGCCGTGTTCGATGAAGCGGTGGCTCCAGTAGCCGAGAGCGCTCTCCGGCACGCGGAAGGCTGTTTCAGAGGTCGAGCCGATCCCAGTGCGTCCCGGCGCCACATGCTCCCAGGGGAAGAAGGTCAGGAGCGAGCCCGGGCTGCCGCTGCCATTGCCGAAATAGAAGTGATAGGTGCCGGGATCTTCGAAGTTCACCGTCTTCTTGACGAGGCGCAGGCCGAGGACCCGGGTGTAGAATTCGAGGTTGCGACGGGCCGGACCCGCAATGGCGGTGACGTGATGAATGCCGTGGTGCCGCATGGCTCTGTTCCTTAACGTTGGCCGCGAAAAGCGCGCCGCATGTCCGCAACATATGCACCGCCCGTGCGGGTAACAGGGCGGAAAGGCCAACCTTGCGGGATTGCAAGCCACAGCGGCCGCCGCGTCCAAAGCCGCGCCGACTCTGAAGAATTCGGGCCGGCAAGGATCCGGCAACCAAAGAGTCTCAGCAAGGCTTAACCTCAACCGCGATTGCGCCTGCCGCATTAACGGTTTGCGGCGCATGCCGTGTGAAACTCGTCCCCACGCAAGAGATCGACCGGCTGTCCGAGCGGAGGCCGGAGGGAGCCATGGGGATGATGAAGGACAGCCTTCGCGAGTTCATCGACACCGCCGCCGAGAGCAACTTTGTTTCCGCCGATGCCGTGCAGAAGCTCACCGGCGAAGTGCTGCGGGAGGGGATCTGCAGCCGTCTGGAGGTCGAGGCGCTCCTGGCCGTGGACCGGGTCGTCGAGGCCCACGAGAGCTGGGCCTCGGCACTCACCAGGCTCGTGGTGGATTTCGTGGTGTGGAAGCGGGCGCCTCATGGCGTCGTGAGCAGCGACGATGCCCTGTGGCTCGCCACGGTCCTGGAGATCGGCGGCCCGGGCCGCAACGCCATGAGTATCGCCTATGCCATCCTGGACGAGGCCGGGTACGTGGATGTGGCGCTCCTCGATTTCATCATGCGGGGCCGCCAGCAGGCCAGGATGAACCTCGTGGCGGCCTGACGGCTCGACGTTGCGCCATATAATCCAAATGTTAAGCGAAGCCCTGCTTCCCGAATGCACCGATGTGCAGTAACGGAGGTGGGGCTTGAATCTTTTGAGGGTGGAGCGTCCGAAGCTTATGTTCGACAAGATCCTGATTGCGAACCGCGGCGAGATCGCGTGCCGGGTCATCAAGACCGCCCGGCGCATGGGCATCAAGACGGTGGCCGTCTATTCCGATGCCGACCGCGACGCCCTCCACGTGGAGATGGCCGACGAGGCCGTCCATATCGGCCCCGCGGCGGCCGCGGAGTCCTACCTGGTGATCGAGAAGATCATCGCGGCCTGCAAGGCCACCGGCGCGCAGGCGGTTCATCCCGGATACGGCTTCCTGTCCGAGCGCGAGGCCTTCCCCAAGGCGCTGGCCGAGGCCGGCATCGTGTTCATTGGCCCCAATCCCGGCGCGATCGCCGCCATGGGCGACAAGATCGAGTCGAAGAAGGCGGCGGCCGCCGCCAAGGTCTCCACCGTTCCCGGCTATCTCGGGGTGATCGAGGGGCCGGAGCAGGCGGTGAAGATCGCCGACGAGATCGGCTATCCGGTCATGATCAAGGCCTCCGCCGGCGGCGGCGGCAAGGGCATGCGCATCGCCTATTCGGCCGACGAGGTGGCCGAGGGCTTCGCCCGCGCCAAGTCGGAGGCCGCAAGCTCCTTCGGCGACGACCGCGTCTTCATCGAGAAGTTCATCACCGATCCGCGCCACATCGAGATCCAGGTGCTCGGCGACAAGCACGGCAACGTGATCTATCTCGGCGAGCGCGAATGCTCGATCCAGCGCCGCAACCAGAAGGTCATCGAGGAGGCTCCGAGCCCGCTGCTCGACGAGGCTACCCGTCGGCTGATGGGCGAGCAGGCCGTGGCGCTGGCCAAGGCCGTGGGCTACGACTCGGCGGGCACCGTGGAGTTCGTGGCCGGGCAGGACAAGTCCTTCTACTTCCTCGAGATGAACACCCGCCTGCAGGTGGAGCATCCGGTCACCGAGATGATCACCGGCATCGACCTGGTGGAGGAGATGATCCGGGTGGCGGCGGGCGAGCCGCTGCGGCTCAGCCAGGCCGATGTGAAGCTCGACGGCTGGGCGGTGGAAAGCCGCATCTATGCGGAAGACCCGGTGCGCAACTTCCTGCCGTCCACGGGCCGCCTCGTCAAATATCGTCCGCCGCAAGAAGGCGAGCGGGACGGCGTGAGCGTGCGCAACGATACCGGCGTCTACGAGGGCGGGGAGATCTCGATCTACTACGATCCGATGATCGCCAAGCTCGTGACCCACGCGCCCACAAGGCTTCAGGCCATCGAAGCCCAGGCGACGGCCCTCGACGCCTTCGCCATCGAGGGCATCCGCCACAATATACCGTTCCTTTCGGCGCTCATGCAGCATCCGCGCTGGAAAAGCGGCAAGCTCTCCACGGGGTTCATCGCCGAGGAATTTCCGCAGGGCTTCAAAGCACCCGCGCCTCAAGGCGAGGTGGCCTTGCGCATGGCTGCCGTGGGTGCTGCCATCGATCACCTGATGAACGAGCGCAAGCGCCAAATCTCGGGCCAGATGCGTCAGGCCTCCGCCGTCCGGTTCGATCGGGAGCGCGTCGTGCTCCTCGGCTGCGAGCGCCACGACGTGGTGATCGAGGATATCGACGGAGGGTTCGCCGTGGCGGTCGGCGGCCGATCCTGGCCGGTCGAGTCGGACTGGGCGCCGGGCCAGCCTGTCTGGGCCGGCACAATCGGCGGCGGGATGGTCGCGGTGCAGGTGCGGCCGATCCTCAACGGGGTGATGCTGTCCCATGCGGGCGCCTCGGCCGAGGTGCGGGTCTATACCAGGCGCGAGGCTGAGCTGGCGGCGCTGATGCCGGAGCGCCAGGAGGCCGACAGCGGCAAGCAGCTGCTCTGCCCCATGCCCGGCCTGGTGAAGGCGATCAGCGTGTCCCAGGGCCAGGAGGTCAAGGCGGGCGAGCCGCTCTGCATCGTCGAAGCCATGAAGATGGAGAACGTGCTGCGGGCCGAACGCGACGGCACCATCGCGAAGGTTCATGCCAAGGAAGGCGACAGCCTTGCGGTCGATGCGGTCATTCTCGAATTCGCTTGAGACCGGTCGATCCGGTTAGGCAGGTCCCATGCCGCTCTATTTCGCCTATGGGTCCAACATGGACCAGGCCGCCATGCGCCAGCGTTGCCCGGGCTCGAAGCCGGTGGGCATCGCGCGGCTCATGCGTCACCGCTTCATGATTTTCGATGAAGGCTATGCGACGGTGGTGCGCGATCCGCAACGCGTCGTCTGGGGCATGGTCTGGAACCTGGCGCTTGCGGACGTTCCGGCGCTCGACCGTTACGAGAGCCTGTCGACCGGGCTCTACACGAAGGTCGTTCAGCCCGTCGTGACGGAGCAGGGGCCGCGCCGCGCCGTCGTCTATATCGGGCGAAGCGCGAGGCCCGGCACTGCGCGGCCGGGCTATATGGAAGGCGTCATCGAGGCGGCCACCCATGCCGGGCTGCCGGAGGATTATATCCGGAGCCTCGGAATCTGGCTTCCGCAGCTGCAAAGCCACTCCGCTCCGAATCCGCAGCAACCGAAGATTCGCCCGCTCTGGTCCGCGCCCTCCGGCACGATCCGGAGGTAAGCCCAGGTCCGCGCCGTCACGTTCCGAACCTTTGCCGTAGGCATGCGTTGAATCCCGTGTTGCGTCAGGGATTCGAGGTGAATGAGAAAACCGGCATGATCAGGAAGGCTTGTCGAGGAAGAGCGAAAATCGATAAGGTCCTGCGCCGGGTGGATCCGCAGAACGCGGAGCGTATCATCAAGATTCTCGCTGAGGACGATGCGGGACGTCATACCGATGCCCGTCATGCGCATGTTTGAGGGACGATGATCGGGAACCGAATTGCCCATGTGCTGATCCACGGGCGCGTGCAAGGCGTAGGCTTTCGCGCCTGGACGCAGCATCAGGCCCAACTTCATGGATTGAAGGGCTGGGTCCGCAACCGTTACGACGGCAGTGTCGAGGCCGTGTTCTCGGGCCCGGGCGAGATGGTCGAGGTGATGCTCAAGGCCTGCCACCAGGGGCCTGTGGGATCCCTGGTGCAGTTGGTCGAGCCCGTGGAGGGCGTGGATCACGAACTCGGCAGCGGGAGCGGCTTCGAGGTGCGCAGGACCGCTTAGGTCTTTTTCTCGACCGCTTCCACGGGGCCGCCCGCGTTCTTCCAAGCCGTGAAGCCGCCTTCGATATGAGCCACGGGCTTCAGCCCCATATCCTGGGCCGTTGCGGCCGAGAGGGCCGAGCGCCAGCCGGCGGCGCAGAAGAACACGAAGGTCTTGTCCTGGTTGAAAACCGGCTTGTGGTAGGGGCTTTCCGGGTCGATCCAGAATTCGAGCATGCCGCGGGGGCAGTGCACGGAGCCTGGGATGCGCCCGTCACGCTCCAGCTCGCGCGGGTCACGCAGGTCCACGAGCACCACGTCCTCTCTCCCATGAAGGGTTATGGCTTCATGGACGGGCAGGGTCCGAATCTTTGCGCTGGCCTCATCGAGCAATGTCTTGTAGCCGCGTGTGATGGTCTGAGGCATGGCCGGTTTGCTCCACGTTGAGGCTTTCAACAAACTGGGCAGGACGGCGGCAGAGTCAACGGGAGACGCAGCTTGGTTGGGTTTACCTTCGTGGATTATGCGGCACTGGCCTTCTTCATCCTGGCATGGCTCGGTTACCACACCGCCGTCGAGCTGACCGGCGCCGGGCAGAGAAGCCTCAACAGGGTGATGAACCAGTACCGCTTCCGCTGGATGGAGCAGCTGGTGGTGCGCGAGAATCGCATCGTGGACACCACGATCATGGCCTCCCTGATGAACGGCACGGCTTTCTTCGCCTCCACATCCCTCATCGCCATCGGCGGCGTACTGGCCCTTCTGCGCTCGGCCGACGAGGTGCTGCCGATCTTCACCGGGCTTCCCTTCGGTCTTCCGCTGACGCGCTTGGCGTGGGAGGTCAAGGTGATCGGCCTTGCGATCATCTTCGTCTACGCCTTCTTCAAATTCGCCTGGTCGTATCGGCTGTTCAACTACATGGCGATCCTCGTCGGCTCCGTCCCCGTCCTGAAGGACGGGAATCGCGAGGAAGCCCTTGCCGTCGCGCGCCAGGCGGCCGCCATGAGCGTGGTGGCGGGCAAGCATTTCAACCGGGGGCAGCGAGCCTTCTTCTTCTCGCTCGCCTATCTGGGCTGGTTCATCGGCGCCTATCTGTTCATCGTGGCGACGGCAGGCGTATTGTTCGTCATGTGGCGTCGGCAGTTCATCTCGGATGCGCATGATGCCGCCCTGGGGCGCGAACATGTCTAAAAACGTGAATGCCGAAGACATCGAGACCGTGATGCTCGCTCTGCTCAACGGGCGCGAGCCGGGCCGGACCATCGGTCCTTCCGATGTGGCTCAGGCCATCGGCGGTAATCAGCCGGACGGGTGGGGCCCACTCATGCAGCCCGTGCGCAAGGTCGCCGTGCGCCTGATGAAGGAGGGGCGCATCGTGATCCTGAGAAAGGGCAGGCCGGTCGATCCGGATGATTTCCGCGGCACCTACAGGCTCGCGCTGCCTACGGCCGCCGGCGAGGGATGAGGCGCGGGGAACAGCACGTCCGTGCGGCCGGTCAGGTAATATCCGATCAGCCCCGCCCATTCCTTCGTGACCACGTCGAGCCTGCGCAGCCCGTCGGACACGAAGGCGAAGAGGCGAAGATTGTTGGAGCCGCCGGCGGTGCGGAAATCCACCGGATAGGCGGTTACCGGGAAACCGGTCTTCTCGAACACGCCGATCGCGCGGGGCATGTGCCAGGCGGACGTTACGAGAAGCCAGTGCTCTCCGTCCTTGGGCTTCGCCAGCTCGCGCGAGTAGAGCGCGTTTTCCCACGTGGTGCGCGAGCGGTCCTCGACGAGGATGCGCGCAGGATCGATGCCGATGCTCCTGAAGTAGTCCGCGATGACCGGCGCCTCGGCGTCGCCGTTGCCGAAGACCGTGCCGCCGCCGCCGGAAATCAGGATGCGCGCCTGCGGATGGCGATAGGCGAGGACGATCGTGTCGAGAACACGCTCCGCCGCTTCATTGGCGGAGAGGCGTCCCCGCGAGACCGAATCCGTTGCATCGACGGCGCCGCCGAGCAGGATGATCCCATCCACCTGCCGCCCGTCGTCGATGTAGGGTGGAAAGCGTTCCTCCAGCGGCACCATGAGAGCGGTGGCGACGGGCAGAAGCCCGAGCGCGATGGTGGTCACCGACGTTGCGAGCGCCAAGCCGATCCCGAATGCCCGCAGGCGGCGGACAAGGGCGAGGGCGAGCCCCAGGACGATGACGCTTAGAAGCAGATTGGATGGCGTGGCGAAGAACCAAGCGATCTTGGATACGTAGTAGAACACCAGCCATCCTTCCGCGTTCGAGGTTTAAACCTTCGACTCGGCCTCGTAGCGGGCCTTCGTCTCTGCGTTCGGCGGATAGAGGCCGGGCAGGGGAACGCCCTTCTCCACCTCGCGCATCACCCAAAGCTCGTAGCGCTCCTGCTCGACCGCGGCTTTCGCCACGTCTTCCACGATGGCGGCGGGGATGACGACCACGCCGTCGCGGTCGGCGACGATCACGTCGTCCGGGAAGATGGCGACGCCGCCGCAGCCGATGGGTTCCTGCCAGCCCACGAAGGTGAGGCCCGCGACCGACGGAGGGGCGGCGACGCCCGCGCACCAGACCGGCAGGTTGGTGCCCTCGACGCCGGCCGCATCGCGCACGACGCCGTCCGTGACGAGCGCCGCGACACCGCGCTTCTTCATGCGGGCGGTGAGAATGTCGCCGAAGATGCCCGCATCGGTGACGCCCATGGAATCGACGACCGCGATGCTGCCCTCGGGCATCGCCTCGATGGCCGCGCGCGTGGAGATCGGGGAGGCCCAGGATTCGGGGGTCGCCAGATCCTCGCGGGCCGGAACGAAGCGCAAGGTGAAGGCACGGCCCACCGTCTTTTCCGTGGCGTTGAAGGCGGGCATCGGGCCCTTCATCCAGCAGCGGCGGATGCCCTTCTTCAGCAGCACCGTGGTGATTGTGGCGGTGGATGCGGCCCGCAGGGCGTCGGCGATTGTCTTGTCGAGGGTCATGAGAGGTTCCTGACGTTGGGGTAGATCACTCATAGCGGGCGCGCGCGGAATGTCACCTGTCCGATTCCTGCCCTCATGAAGGAAGGATGACGACCGGCCCTGTCGCAAGGCCGGCGAGTGAAACGTGCGGCAAAGTGGTTTTGCATCCTGGCACATTCGTATCTATTTGCAACGTGATATGGTGTCGATCACTGCTGATTCGGAATCTGTGGGAGCCTGACTCGTGACCAGGAAGATCATCGCCGTTGCCGGCGCGACGGGGACTCAGGGGGGAGGGCTCGCGAGGGCCATCCTGAACGACAGAAGCAGCGAGTTCTCGGTGCGTGCGCTGACCCGCGACGTGAGCGCGCCGAAGGCGAAGGAGCTGGCGGCTCTGGGGGCCGAGGTCGTCGCCGCCGACCTTGACGACGCAGCGTCGGTCGAGCGTGCCTTCGCGGGGGCCTACGGCGCGTTCTGCGTCACGTTCTTCTGGGATCACTTCTCGCCCGAGAAGGAAATGGCACAGGCCGCCACGATGGCGCGGGCCGCCGCGAAGGCGGGCTTGAAGCACGTCATCTGGTCGACCCTCGACGATACCCGCCGGAAGGTGCCTCTCAGCGACGACCGGATGCCGACGCTGGGGGGCAAGTACAAGGTTCCCCACTTCGACGCCAAAGGCGAGGCCGACCATTTCTTCACCGATCTCGGGCTGCCCGTCACGTTCCTGCAGACCTCGTTCTACTGGGACAATCTCGTCAACGGCATGGGCCCTCAGAAGCTGCCGGACGGCAGGCTCGCCATCACATTGCCGATGGGCGACCGGAGGCTGGCCGGCATTGCCGCGGAGGATATCGGCAAGTCCGCCTACGGCATCTTCAAGCGCGGCGCCGCGATGACCGGCAGGACAGTCGCCATCGCGGGCGGGCATCTCACGGTGTCCCAGATGGCTCAGGCCCTCAGCAAGGCCCTCGGCCGGGACATCGCCTACAACGCCGTGACGCCGGAGGCCTACCGCAATTTCGGTTTCCCGGGGGCGGACGACCTTGGGAACATGTTCCAGTACTACCACGATTTCGAGGCCGAGTTCTGCGCGGCACGCGATCTCGAGGCGACGCGGACCCTCAATCCGGACCTGCAGACCTTCGAAGCCTGGCTCGCGCGCAACCGGGACAGGATCCCGTTGCCGGCCTAGATGCAAGACGACAGGACGCAGGGCCTCGAGAGGTCCTGCGTTCCGGGCAGGCCCGAGGGCCATGCCATGTGTCGCGTTGCGTCCGCCCCCCGGTCAATTCTCCAGCGCAGGGATGCGGTCGCCGAAGGACTGCGCGCGACAGGGAAGAGGCGCTTCCCGGCATGGGAAAGCAGACCTGATCTCTACAATCTGCTCCTCAAGCCGTCTTGTTGAACAGCTCCCGCCCGATCAGCATGCGCCGGATCTCGCTGGTGCCCGCGCCGATTTCATACAGCTTCGCGTCTCGCAGTAGGCGGCCCGTCGGATAATCGTTGATGTAGCCGTTGCCGCCGAGGAGCTGGATCGCATCGAGCGCGGATTGGGTGGCTTTCTCGGCCGCATAGAGGATCGCGCCCGCCGCGTCTTCGCGGGTAGTCTCGCCGCGGTCGCAGGCTTTCGCCACGGCGTACACATAGGCCTTGGCGGCGTTCATGGTCACGTACATGTCCGCGACCTTCCCCTGCACGAGCTGGAACTCGCCGATGGACTGGCCGAACTGCTTGCGCTCGTGGACATAGGGCAGGACGATATCCAGGCAGGCCTGCATGATCCCCAAGGGGCCTGCCGCCAGAACCGCGCGCTCGTAATCGAGGCCGGACATGAGCACGTTCACGCCCTTGCCGACCTGGCCGAGCACGTTTTCCTCCGGCACCTCGCAATCCTCGAAGACCAGCTCGCAGGTGTCGGAGCCGCGCATGCCGAGCTTGTCGAGCTTCTGATGCGTGGAAAAGCCCCTGAAGCCCTTCTCGATCAGGAAGGCCGTGATGCCGCGAGGGCCCGCCTCCGGGTCGGTCTTGGCGTAGACCACGAGGGTTTCGGCGGTGGGGCCGTTGGTGATCCACATCTTGTTGCCGTTGAGCACGTAGCGGTCGCCGCGTTTCTCCGCGCGGGTGCGCATGGACACGACGTCGGAGCCGGATCCGGGCTCCGACATGGCAAGCGCGCCCACATGCTCGCCGGAGATGAGCTTCGGCAGATAGCGGCGCTTCTGCTCCTCGCTGCCGTTGCGGCGGATCTGGTTGATACAGAGGTTCGAATGCGCGCCGTAGGACAAGCCGACAGAGGCCGAGGCGCGGGAGATTTCCTCCATGGCGATCACGTGCTCGAGATAGCCGAGACCCGTGCCGCCGAACTCCTCCTCGACCGTGATGCCGTGGAGGCCGAGGGCGCCCATCTGAGGCCAGAGGTCGCGCGGGAAGAGGTTCGTGCGGTCGATCTCCTCGGCGCGCGGGGCGATCTTCTCCTGGGCGAAGTCGCGCACGGTCTCGCGGATCGCGTCGGCGGTCTCGCCGAGGTCGAAATTGAAGGCTTTGGCGGCGTTCGGCAGCATCCTGTGGTCCTCCATCGCCCAGCGGCGTCCGGGGCGCCCTGGATTGCTTCTTATTCTGCCATGATCCTGGACAGCGATGCTGACCTTTTCAAGCGGTCGCGCCGGGAAAATGGTCGAATGAGGGAGGAGACATGAAAAGCTCCCCTGCCTTGCGGAAGGGGAGTCTGGAAAGCCGTGGGCGATGCACCCTATTCGTCGATGCTGGCGGTCTGGACCGGGTCGAGGGGCTGGCAGCGGCCGTGAGGCACGAGTTTGCGGTAATCGCGCGGGTCGCAGGCGCTCTGGACGAACATGCGCCACTGGTTCTCGGTGCCGTAGAAGGTGTTGCGGTCCACGTCGCCATTGATGCCGGGCACGCGGCCCGTGGTGGTGAACTGCCAGAAGGTCCAGCGGCGGTCGGCGTAGCGCTCGTGCGGCTCCGCCGCCGTGCTGCGGATCCAGAACGGATAATCGGGGAACTCGCCCTCCAGGATCTCCTTATGGAAGGTGATGTCGGTGTAGATGATCGGGCGCTTGCCGGTATGGGCTTCCATCTCCCGCAGCATGACCTCGATCATGGCGAGCGCCTGCTCGCGGGGAACCTTCTTCGGGCAGTTCACGGACTGGCCGTTCCATTCCACGTCGAGGACCGGGGGCAGGGCATCGGGGTCCGCCGGCACGTTTCTCTTGAACCAAGCCGCCTGCTCGTGGGCCGGACGGCACCAGAACACGAAGTGATAGGCGCCGCGCGGGATTCCGGCCCTCTTCGCAGCCTGCCAGTTTTCCATGAAGCGGCTGTCCACGTGGTCGCCGCCCTCGGTGGCCTTGATGAAGGCGAACTTGGTGCCGGCCTGCCGAAGGGAGGCCCAGTCCACCTGGCCCTGCCACTTGGAGATGTCCACGCCGTGGATCGGCATCCGGTGGGCCCTGGCGACGCCCTGGTGAGGGCGAGCGTCGCTCTTCATGGGATATCGGCTGGAGGGGGCGATGGCGCAGGAGGCCAGCCCGAAGGCAATGGTGGTCAGGACGCCGAATCGGGCAGCCCGAAGGAACGTCGTCAGGCCGGAGCTTTTTGAGCGGCTGGAGGAACGGCGGCGTGTCTTCATCGGGTCATCTGTATCGAACGCAGAACTTGATCACGTCAGTGATGCCCGAACCGGGTTAACATCCCCCTTACGATCACGTTCCCGCAATCATATTACAGCTTGAACCAAAGCGTCGCTATACCCAAAAAGGAGAAGAAGCCCACGATGTCGGTGATCGTGGTGACGAACGGCCCGGATGAGACGGCGGGGTCGACGCCCAGGCGGTTGAGGGTCAGGGGCACGAAGATGCCGCCAACGGCCGCGAAGGTCAGCACCGTGATGAGGGCGAGGCCGATCACCAGCCCGATTTCGGCGGATTGGAACCACAGGGACGCCAGCCCGCCCATGATGAGCGCGAAGACGAGGCCGTTGAGGAGGCCCACCGTCGCCTCGCGCATGATGATGCGCCAGGCGTTCGAGCGCCCGAGGTCCCGGGTGGCGAGCGCGCGCACGGTGACCGTCATGGTCTGCGTTCCCGCGTTCCCGCCCATGGATGCGACGATCGGCATCAGGATGGCCAGAGCGACCATGCTCTGAATGGAGTGTTCGAAGACCCGGATGACGCCGGCGGCCAGGAAGGCCGTGCACATATTGGCAAAGAGCCAGGGAAAGCGGCTGCGCTGCGTGTAGAGCACCGTGTCCGACAGTTCCTCGTCGGGCTTCACGCCGCCGAGCTGCTTGATGTCGGCATCGGCTTCCTCTTCCAGCACGTCCACGATGTCGTCGACGAGGATCACGCCGACGAGGCGGTTCTCGGCATCGACCACGGCGGCGGAGACGAGGTTGAAGCGCTCGAACAGGCGGGCCACTTCCTCCTGATGCTCGGTGGCCTGGACCCGGTCGGGCTCGTCGTCCATGACCTCCTGGATCGTGACGGGGCGCTTCGAGCGCAACAGCCGGTCGAGGGCGACGGCTCCGAGGAGATGCCCCGCCGGATCGATGACGAAGATCTCGTAGAAGGTGTCGGGCAGGTCCGCCGTCTCGCGCATGAAGTCGATGGTTTGCCCCACGGTCCAGAAGGGCGGCACGGCGATGAACTCGGTCTGCATGCGCCGGCCGGCGCTGTCCTCCGGGTAGTCGAGGGAGCGCTGGAGCGCGACGCGCTCCATGGCCGGGAGCTGATCGAGGACCTCGGCCTTTTCCTCGTCCGGAAGGCTTTCGAGAATCGTGACGGCGTCGTCGGAATCGAGGTCGCGGACGCCCTCCGCCACGGTCGAGGTTTCGAGCTCCTCGAGAATTTCCTCGCGGACGGCATCGTCCACCTCGGTCAGGGCCGTGAAGTCGAAGGCCGATCCGAGCAGCTCGATGAGGCGAGGGCGGTGTTCGGGCGCCAGTGCCTCCAGAAGGTCGCCGAGCTCGGATTCGTGGAAATCCTCCACCAGTTGCTGCAGGCGCTCGGTATCGGACGCCTCGATGGCATCCGCCGCAGTGGCGAGGAATTCCGGATTGAGCTCGCCTTCCTCGTCCCGGAAGGTCAGATTCTGAGGACCTGGCCCATCGGGCGGTGGAAGAGTCGGGTTGTTTTCGACTTCCAGCATGAGCCTGTCCTCGAAGTGTTAGCCGGGCCTTTTAGGAGCGTGCGCAGATAAGCGCAATGCACCTGAAAAAGCCTGTTCAGGGAATCGCTTGGTCGCGGGTTCTGCAGGATTGTTTCAGGTTCTCGGGACGAGATGGCAGAACCTAGAGCAACACCCCGCACGGGCAACAAAAAAGGCCCCGAAAAGGGGGCCTTTTTGTCATGCCTGACGGCATCCGATGAGTTGGTGCGGCCAAGAGGACTCGAACCTCCACGGGTCTCCCCACTAGCACCTCAAGCTAGCGCGTCTACCAATTCCGCCATGGCCGCGGAACTCGTCTTCAGGAGTGTCGCTCCCGAAGTGGAGGTGGCTCTAACAGATCGATCCGGGCACCGCAAGCCCATCTTTTCACTCCGCGGCGAAACTCGACATTTCGTATGGGAAGATGTGCATCGCGGGACCATCGATCCCCATATGAAGGGCAGGTTCAGGGGGAATCGCGAGTTGACCGCCGCGGTTCTTCGGGACCACAAGATCGCGAAATTGAGCAGAAGGTGAAATGGTGTCGAACCCGCGCGATAGCTTGGCCGATCGGTTCTTCAGCGAGAGCGGATCCGGTCCCGTGGAATGGGCCATCTCCGAAGGGCTGACGCCTTATGAGGAGGCGGTCGCGTTCATGGAGGCGCGGGCGGAGGCGATCGCCGACGGCCGGGCGCGGGAACTCGTCTGGCTCGTGGAGCATCCGCCGCTCTATACGGCCGGAACGTCGGCGCAGCCCGAGGATCTCGTGGATCCGAACCGGTTCCCGGTTCACCAGACGGGGCGGGGCGGGCAATACACCTATCACGGCCCGGGCCAGCGGGTCGCCTATGTGATGCTCGACCTGAAGCGCCGCAGGCCCGATCTGCGCCGCTATGTGGCGGCCCTCGAATCCTGGCTGATCGGGACCCTGGCGGATTTCAACATCCGGGGCGAGCGCCGGGAGGACCGGGTGGGGGTGTGGGTGCGCCGGCCCGACAAGGGCGAGACCTCCGAGGACAAGATCGCGGCCATCGGCATTCGAGTCCGGCGTTGGGTGACCTTTCACGGAATCAGCCTCAACGTGGAACCGGATCTGTCCCATTTCACCGGAATCGTTCCCTGCGGCGTCACCCTGCATGGGGTCACGAGCCTGATGGACCTGGGAATTCCCGTCACCATGCCCGAGGTCGACGCGGTCCTGCGGGGGGCTTTCGAGGCGATCTTCGGTCCCACGGAGAGGGTGGAGGCGCCGTTGCTTTCTGGGCACTGAGGGGCAGTTTTTCACATCTGCTATGGTCAGGCTTCTCCTCAGGGCCGCTTCGTGCTCTATGCTTAGGGCAAACGGCTGACCATTGGCGGATCTTTCATGCAACGCACCCTTCTTGCTTCCCTTCTTCTCCTCAGCGTCTCTGCCTGCGCCTACCGTCCGGACCCCGAGGATCTGGTCAAGATCGTCGATTCGGCCGCCGATATGCGGGCCTGCCAGCGCCTTGGGGAGGTGAGTCCCGTCGTGTCGACCACTCCGGGCTTCGGCGCTGCGACGGACAGCATGAAGGAGGCGGTGGTCGCCCTGGGCGGCACGCATCTCTACCTGCAGCAGAACTCCCGCGACTGGTCGCTGGTGCGCGGCATCGCCTATCGCTGCGGCTCCGGCGCGGTGCGGAGAGAGGTCGTCGTCCGGGCCAAGGGCTGAGGCTGACAATCGGTCTCACGAACGGCGCTGTGCGGGCTCCCTGGTCCCAGCGATTGACGGGGAGCCTTCCGTCCTGCCGTGAAGGAGCACAAACAGGGAGCCGGACGCGTGCCCGTCATTGCCACTTCTGCCGACCTTTCGTCTGACGACGCACGCGCGAACCGCGCCGCCTGGGCGGAACTCGCCCGCGATCTCCAGGCCAAGCGCCAGGTCGTTGCCGAGGGCGGACCCGCAAAGGCCCGCGAACGCCATCTCGCCCGCGGCAAGCTCCTGCCGCGGGAGCGCGTGATGCGCCTGCTCGATCCGGGCGCTCCCTTCCTGGAACTCGGGTCTCTCGCGGCTCATGGCATGTACGGGGACGCGATCCACGGTGCCGGGATCATCACCGGCGTCGGCCGGGTCGAAGGCCGTGAGGTCATGATCGTCTGCAACGATTCGACGATCAAAGGCGGCACCTATTATCCGATGACGGTGAAGAAGCATCTGCGCGCGCAGGAGATCGCCCGCGAGAACCGTCTGCCTTGCATTTATCTCGTGGATTCCGGCGGTGCGAACCTGCCGCACCAGACGGAGGTGTTTCCGGACCGCGACCATTTCGGCCGGATCTTCTACAACCAGGCGCTTCTGTCCTCGCTGGGAATTCCGCAGATCGCCTGCGTCATGGGCTCGTGCACGGCGGGCGGCGCCTATGTGCCCGCCATGTCGGACGAAACCATCATCGTGCGCCGCCAGGGCACGATCTTCCTCGGCGGACCGCCTCTGGTGAAGGCAGCCACCGGCGAGGTGGTGTCGGCGGAGGATTTGGGCGGCGCCGACGTTCATGCGCGCCTCTCCGGCGTCGCGGATCATTACGCCACCGACGACGTGCATGCGCTTGCCATCGTGCGCCGCATCGTCGGCACGCTGAACACGCGCAAGAAGATCGACATCGATCTCGCCGAGCCGGTCGAGCCGAAATATGCCGTCGAGGATCTCGATGCGATCGTGCCCACCGATCTGAAGAAGCAGTACGACATCCGCGAAGTCATCGCGCGGCTCGTCGACGGCTCCGAGTTCGACGAGTTCAAGCGGCTCTATGGCACCACGCTGGTCACGGGCTTCGCCCGGATCTGGGGTATGCCCGTGGGCATCGTGGCCAATAACGGCATCCTGTTCTCCGAGAGCGCGCTGAAGGGCGCCCATTTCATCGAATTGTGCTGCCAACGCCGAATTCCGCTCCTCTTCCTGCAGAACATCTCCGGCTTCATGGTGGGCCGTCAGTACGAGGCGGGCGGAATCGCCAAGGACGGCGCCAAGCTCGTCACGGCGGTGGCATGCGCCCAGGTGCCGAAGGTCACGCTCCTCGTCGGCGGCTCCTTCGGGGCGGGCAATTACGGCATGTGCGGCCGCGCCTATTCCCCGCGCTTCCTGTTCACCTGGCCAAACTCGCGGATCTCGGTGATGGGCGGCGAGCAGGCGGCCAGCGTCCTCGCTACGGTCCGCCGAGACAATATCGAGGCGGAGGGCAGGTCCTGGAGCGCGGAGGAGGAGGAGGCCTTCAAGGCGCCCATCCGCAGCAGGTACGAGGAGGAGGGGGCGCCTTACTACGCCACCGCACGCCTCTGGGACGACGGCATCATCCTGCCGTCCGAGACCCGGCGCGTACTGGCGCTGGCCTTCTCGGCGGCGCTCAATGCGCCCGTTCCCGAGACGAGGTTCGGGGTGTTCAGGATGTAATCCCCACAAGGGTGGGTCAGCGCTTTTCCCTGCCGGTGGAGGCCTGCTTCACCTTCGCCCTTCGCTGGGGCGTCTTCCCGGGAGCCGGCGCAGCGGGGGCCTGTGCCTCGTTCGTGGCACCGACTCCGAACTGCTTCTCGATGCGATCGAGCTCGGCCTCGAGCCTCTGATCCTCCTCCTCCCGAGAGCGGTTGATGGCCTCCTGGAGCTTCATGAGCCCTATCCCGACCCCTATCCCGGCAACGCCTGTCGGGTCCAGGCCTCCGACCCGGCCCAGAACTTGCATGCCGAGATCTTCGCCGACCTCCTTCAGCATCCTTTTCGCGACGTAGTCGCTCGCGATCATGCCCGGAGGGGCGGGGGGCTGGGCGGGCTGGGCCAGGGCCGCGGCAGGAACACAGCAGGCAATGAGGGCAAGCAGTTTCAGGACAGGATGCATGGCATTAACAAGCAGGGATTGGAGGAATAGGATTCGTACTAAAATAACGATACATTCGAACGATGCGCTCGTCAAAGCGTTGCCTCCTCAGGCCCTCCTGGCCTTTTTCCCGGATAGAGCTTGCCATGACACAGCCTGCTCAATCCCGTGAACTTCGAACGGCCTATGCCGGGCAGATCGCGCGGCTGGCCGAGCTTCGGGAAATGCGCATCCAGGAGGCCTTTGCGGCCGTCCCCCGTGAGGAATTTCTCCCGCCGCCACCCTGGACCACGATCAGCGCGGGTATCGCGATCCAGACCCATGACCTCGCGGGAATCTACGACAACGTCCTCGTCGCCATCGCTCCGGAGCGCGGCATCAACAACGGCGAGCCTGCGCTTCACGCCGCCTGGCTCGACGCGGTGAGCCCGCAACCTGGGGAGATGGTAGTGCATGTGGGAGCGGGCACCGGCTACTACACGGCGATCCTGGCGCGCCTCGTGGCGCCGGGCGGGAATGTGGAGGGCTTCGAGTACGAGCCCGACCTCGCCGCTCAGGCGAAACGCAACCTGATGGACTATGCCAATGTGACCGTTCATGCCGCATCGGCCTTTGGAAGGCCGCTTCCGAAGGCGGACGTGATTTACGTGAACGCCGGCGTGAAGGCCCCCGATGCCGAGTGGCTGAAGGCGTTGAAGATTGGGGGGCGGCTGATTTTCCCGTGGCAGCCGGAAAAGGGCTGGGGGCCTGCCATTCTGGTCAGGCGACGTCCGGGCGGATTCAGCGCCAAGCCGCTCATGACGGTAGGGTTCATCTCGTGCAGCGGCACGGCGGAGAAGGCGACATCGAAGCATCGCCTGACCGAGGCCGAGCTTGCGTCCGTGCGCTCGATCTGGCTCATCGCCGACCGGCCACCCGACCAGACCGCAATCGCCGTTTACGATCATGTCTGGTTCTCCAAGGCAGAGGTGGGGGCCTAGCCTCGGCCGTCCTGTGTGTTCTCGCACCTCACCTAACGGAATCATCGTCTAGGTTTTCTCTGGACAGGAATGCGAGCAAGAGGCCCAGCCGGGAGAGGAGATCGACACATGATATGAAGTTTCAAAAAGGGGTTCAAAGTTGTTGCCTGCAGGCAACACCCAGAAACCTTCCTTATCCTGCCGCTCTTGGCCCAAGCGTCGCCGCGATCCCGCCATAAAGCGCGAGCACCTGTAAAAGCCAGCTAAAGTGCTTCCAAACCAACGCTTTATGAAGAAGCGCTCCAGGGGTAAAGCCGATTAAGGATGTCGGACGGCCTGTTGCGAAGATCATTGCATCGGTGGCGCAGCACATGGCAGATCACGAAGGTTCCATTCGGGTGGGGCTCTCGTGAGAACCGGATGGAAAAGAGTTGAAATCCATGTACGCGCGCCTGATCGACACGATGAAGTTGTTGAACCGTCCGACGACGGTAGCCGCTTGCGCGTTCGTCCTGCTGGGTTCCGCTGCTTTCGCTCTTGATGCCGCGCCGCATCCCCAACCGCTGACGCCGGCGCTGGCCCCTGGGCTCGTTCCCTCGGTAAAATACGGCTCGGTCCGCGAGGCCCTCCGGACGGGCATGCGCGATTACAATGCGGGCGACAAGCTCGGAGCCGCCGCGGCCCTCGAATACGCCGCCGGCCAGGGGCATACCCTTGCGCTCTGGAAGCTCGGACGGATGTATGCGGATGGCGACGGCGTCGAGCACGACGACCTGAGGGCCTTCGAATACTTCTCCAAGCTCGCGGACCAGCATGCGGATGAAAGCCCGGATTCACCGAATGCCGCAGTCGTTTCGAGCGCGTTCGTTGCGCTTGGCACCTACTTCCTAGATGGCATCAAGGGCACTTACGTAGGCGCCAATCCGGCGCGGGCCGTGGAGATGTTCAGCTACGCGGCATCCTATTTCAGCGACTCCAACGCGCAGTACAACCTTGCCCGCCTCTATATGGAAGGAACAGGAGTTTCGCGCGATGCGCGACAGGCCGCGCGCTGGTTCAATCTGGCGGCCGAAAAGGGACACCCTCCCTCCCAGGCGCTCCTCGGCCACATGCTGATGAACGGTCAGGGCGTGCCGCGCCAGCGGGCCAAGGGGCTCATGTGGCTGACGCTTGCCCGCGAGGCGGTGACGGATTCCAGCAAGGACCAGTGGATCGAGAAACTCTACGCGGAGGCCTTCGCCACGGCGGATGAGAGCGACCGCAAGCTCGCCCTTGCTCTTCTCGAGCAGTACATCCAGTCGCGCCACTAGCGTTTCCGGCTGGGCCGAAACGGTCCGTATCCGCGAAGCCGGTCCCTGGGTTTCACCGCAGCGCGATGCGCTGGCGGTGATCACTCGATCTCCAGGTCCACCATCACCGGCACGTGATCGGAGGGCTTGTCCCAGCCACGCATTTCCTTGCGGACCGATACGCTTTTCAGCCTGTCCTGCGCCTGGGGCGACAGCAGGAGATGATCGATGCGGATCCCGTTGTTCCGCTGGAAGGCTCCCGCCTGATAATCCCAGAACGAGTAGAGCCCCGGCTGGTCGCTGCAGGCGCGCAGGGCGTCGAGGAAGCCCAGGTTCAGAAGCTCCCGGAATTTCCTGCGGCTTTCCGGCTGGAACAGCGCATCGTTCGCCCATGCATCGGGGTTGGCGGCATCCTTGGGCTCCGGAATCACGTTGTAGTCGCCGCAGAGCACGATTGGCTCTTCCAGGGCCAGGAGACGGCGTGCATGGGCGTTCAGCCGTTCCATCCAGGCGAGCTTGTAGTCGAATTTGGGCGTCCCGATGGGATTGCCGTTGGGAAGGTAGATGGAGGCCACCCGCACGACACCCGCCGACGTGGGCAGGATACCTTCCAGATAGCGGGCCTGTTCGTCGCTTTCGTCTCCGGGCAGTCCTCTCCTTACATCCTCGAGAGGGCGCTTGGAGATAATCGCAACGCCGTTATAGGTCTTCTGGCCATGGGTGACGACGTTGTAGCCGAGCGCTTCGACCTCGGACCTCGGAAAGGCCTCGTCAACGCATTTCAGTTCCTGCAGGCACAGCACATCGGGATCCGCGCTCTTCACGAAGGTGGCGAGGTGATCCAATCGCTGCTTGATCGAGTTCACGTTCCAGGTGGCTATGCGCATCGCGTCCGTCTCGTCTGGCTCTTTCAGCTTTCATCCGATGTTCGCCGGGTGCTTGCAAGGTGAAACCCGACGCCATCCCCACGGTTGCGCCACAGGAAGGGTTACGGCTCCTGCCCATCGACAGCGCCGCCCGCTCTGCGCTACCAAGCGGTCGCATGCGCTCCGGCGCATGCTGAAAGGGCCGGCGCCTTGGATCTTCATCCTCACGGCGCTCCCGCAGGCTTCCGGTAACAGGGTGCTCCATGTCCCGCGTTGAAATCCACGGCTACGCCATCGTCTCGGACAACGACCGCATCGCCGATGAGACCGGGCGGACGCCGGATGTGCTGCGCAACGACGCGGATTGGGCCTATTTCCAGGCTGAACTCAACCGGTCCGACGTGACGGTGCTGGGGCGTTTGGGGCATGAGGCCAATCCGAACCCCAGGAGCCGCCTGCGGATGGTCCTGTCGACCTCGTCGCGGGGAATCGAAAGGCGACCCGACGGCTGGTGGTGGAACCCCCGGATGCTCTCATGGAGGGAGGCCGTCCGCATGGTTCTTCCGCATGGCGGCAGGGTCGCGGTCCCGGGCGGACGGCGGGTCTTCGATCTCTTCCTCGAGATCGGCTACGAAGCGTTTCATCTCACACGGGCCGAGGGGACCCGCGTCGACGGCGGAATTTCCCTTTTCTCGGAATGCGATGCGGGCAGCAGCGCGGAATCGGTTCTGGCCGCGGCAGGCCTGAAGCCCGGCACCAGGCAAGTGATCGATCCGGCGGGGCCCGTCAGCCTGGTGGTTTGGCGTCGCTGATCTGAAACCGACAGAGTGCGCGCCGAGTTGACGTGCGATACCCCTTTGTCGGGAGAAGGCACATGCGCATCACCATTCCAGCCGTTTTGATCGTCAGCAGCCTCATGGTGGGCGCTGCTTGGGCGCAGGGCTCGTCTTCGGGCTCGTCTTCGGGCGGAAGCGGGGCGGGCGGAGGGGCCGCCACGGGTTCTTCCAGCGGGAATTCTCCGTCCATGGGTTCGGGCGCCGCGCCAAGGAGCCCCTCCGTTCTTCCGCGCCCGCGACAGGGTGCTCGTACCCCGGACGGCCCCGCGACGGATCCGGGCCGCACGCCGGCGCAGGACAGGGCGAACACCGCTCCGGCACCGCCTCCCGGCACCGAAGGCAGCACGGGAGGAACAGCGGCGAACCGGTCAGATGCCGCTACGACAGGGGGCATTTCCGGCCGCAACCGGCAACCGGGCCAGCCTTCCGCCATCGGCCCCTCGTCGCGCGAGGAGAAGCTGCTCCGGCAAGGCGATGAACTGGAGCGGAAGGCCACGCGCAGTTTGTGTCAAGGATGTTGAGGCAGGCGCTGCCAGTCCGATCCTCCGCGCATCCCCACACGGGCGGAGACAGGTCCCAGGGGGCTGGAAAAGACCGGGGAACTAAGGCTTTCGCTAATCCCGTAAGCATTCATTAACCATGCACGCGCATCCTTTTCCAGCGGCCGATGGAAGTGTTCCAGGCGATTCACCAGGGGTAGCGCTCATGACCGATAAGAGTTTCGCGGAGACGATCCATGAGAGGGTCGCGGCGATTGAGGTGGTGGCAGAGGCGATTGCGGGGCAGGGGCAGGAAACGGACCTGCGCGATCTGCGCGTCCTGCTCGTCAACACCATGAGCATGCTGAGTCGCGATCCAGGCGTGGAGGCGGCGGTCGACGATCTCTATGCCGCCGCACGGGCGATCGTGATGGATGCGGCGGCCGGGACACATCCCGTGACCAAGAACGTGCGCCTGCTGCGCAGCGCCCTGAGCCGCTTTTCGGAACGGGTTCCGGTGGTGCTGGGCCTGTCGGAGGACAACGACGCCCTCCGGCTTCGTGGTTTGGAAGCGGCCTATGCGGTTCAACTCGAGCGCAGCTCGACGGACGAGGCCGTCGAGGAGACCGACGTCCGCTCAGCGGCGTAGTCTCTTGGCTTTTCCCAAGGCATTTCGGCACAGATCGATTTCGGTGGCAGGAGGGGCATCGCATTCAATGCTCCTCAATGCGCTCGCTCAGGCGTATCGCCTCAACGGCGGTGCCGGGCCGAACACCCTCTCGGGCAGTCGGGGCCGGGACACGTTCATCTTCAACATGGGGCTGGAACGAAAGCTCAAGCCGGGATTGGCGTTCACCAACAGCGACTTCCACGTCATCTGAGCCGGGGCAGCGGCGGCCCGCTGCTACCTGACCGCTGTCGCGGTCTTCGCCAGCGATGCGGCCAAGCGCGCCGCCAGGGCGGCGTTGTTCTTCACGAGGGCGATATTCGTGGCGAGGCTGCGTCCGCCCGTGCTCTCGAACAGGAATGACAACAGGAACGGCGTCACGGCCTTGCCGCCGATTCCGCGGCGCGCGGCTTCGGCGACCGCCGCCTCGATGAAGCCTTTCATCTCGCGCGCGGGGATCTCGTCGGCGGCCGGGACCGGATTGGCGATGAGAGTGCCGCCATCCAGGGCCAGGGCCTCCTTGGCGCGGATGAGGTCGGCGATGGCGTCCGGAGTGTCCAGCCGGATCGGATTCGGCAATCCGCTAGTCCGGCTCCAGAAGGCTGGAAATTCGTCGCTCCCATACCCGACAACCGGCACGCCGCGGGTTTCGAGATATTCCAGGGTCCGCGGCAGATCGAGAATGGCCTTGGCGCCGGCGCACACAACCGCGACGGGGGTGCGGGCCAATTCGTCGAGATCGGCCGAGATGTCCATGGTGTCCTCGACCCCGCGATGAACGCCGCCGATTCCGCCGGTCGCGAAGACCCGGATGCCGGCCAGGTGAGCGCAGATCATGGTCGCGGCGACCGTCGTCGCGCCATGGCATTGCGCCGCAACGGCATAGGGCAGGTCGGCCCGGCTGAGCTTCATCACGTCCTTCGCGGTTCCGAGCCACTCGAGTTCTTCGTCCGCAAGGCCGATCTTGATGCGTCCTGCGATGACGGCGATCGTTGCCGGCACCGCGCCATTCTCCCGCACGACAGCCTCCACCTCGCGGGCGGTTGCGACATTCTGGGGGTGGGGCATGCCATGGGTGATGATGGTCGATTCCAGGGCGACGACGGCTCCACCCCGTTCAAGGGTCAAACGGACTTCGGACGCGACATCGAGGAAACGGCCGGCCGGTTCGTGGCTCATGGGAACCCCCCTTGGGAAGTGTGGTCGGTACTCCGCCCTGCGGCACTCTCCAGCAAGGCAAGGGAGAGATCCGGACGAACGCTGTGCGGACATTCCAGCGTCAGCGCCGCGGCTACCGTACCCATTCGCACGGCTTCAGCCAAGGAGCGGCCCTCGAGCATGGCCACGAGCGTGCCGGCAATGAGGGCGTCACCGGCGCCGGTCGCATCGACGACCCGAACCGGAAGCGCCTCGATTCTCGCGAGGCCCGAGCGATCCATTGCGATCAGCCCGCCGCCGCCGAGGGTCAGGACGACGCGCGCCGCGCCGCATTCGAGGAGAGCCGCAGCCAGCCCATGCGGCTGCGCGCCGGAGATGCCCAGGAAGGCCTCGGCCTCGTCCAGGTTGAGAAAAAGGAGGCCGATTCCGGTCAAGTCGCGCGGCAGCCGGGTGATCTTCACCGTCGAGACCGCGTCGATCGCCAGCATGGAAGAATCCCGGCGAGCCATGTCGATCAGCTCATGCAGGCTCGCCGAGGGAAGATTGCAATCGGCAAAGATCCAGGAAGCGGACATTTCCGGCCAGATCCGATGCAGGAAGCTTGGGGTAATGCCGTCAAAGATCGCCATGTCGGCCAGGCCGAGGGCGAGGTCGCCACCGGGATCGAGGATTGCGACATATTCCGCCGTCGCATGGCTTTTCGAGACCGCCACATGCCGCGTGTCGATGCCCAGGCGGATGAGGTCCGCCCGGATCGCCTGTCCGTTCTCGTCCTCGCCCAGGATCGAAACCAGGGAGGATTTCGTCCCGAGCCGGGCGACGTTCTCGGCCACGTTGCGGGCCACTCCGCCGAACGAGCGCTCGGATGTGACGGGATTGGATGTGCTCAGTCGGACGGGCTCAAGGGTCCGATATTTCCGATCGACGGCTGCGCCACCGATGCAGATCACTCGGTTCGCCTTAGGGGTCATGCGGCAGGCCTTTCGCCGGGTGGGCGCTCTTTTGCGCGCGGATGATAGGTCACGCCACGCGTCCGGCACAGTCCCGGCTTCGCGTGAAAGCGGCATGGGCCTCGGCCGGATTGCACAAACATGCTGCACGAATCGGTTTATTGATTGTCAACAATTGACATTGCCGGGCGGCTTCTGAATGCTTGGCTGTGGGGGCATAGCCGGGGCTGAACAACGAGAAGTCTGAAAGAGCCCGGCTCATTGAGCAGTCAGGGAGGACGGAATGCTCAAGTCCTTTACGCCGGCCGGGCGCCGGTCGGCCATCGTTGCGTTGGCCACTACCACGAGTGCGTTATGCGCCGGTCTTCCGGCCCGGGCGGAGATTGTCCGGTTCGAGGTCGAGAATACGACGCCTGCATTCGAAGGCAGATCCTTCGGCGAGGTCGGCGCTTACGAACTGGTCACGGCTCGCGCATACGGCGAGCTCGATCCACAGGAGAGGCGAAACGCCGTGATCGCGGATATCGCCCTTGCCCCCAGGAACGACCGCGGCAAGGTCGAGTATTCGACCGAGGTGCAGATCCTGCGGCCTGTCGATCCGCAGGGCGGAAACCAGAGATTGCTCTTCGAGGTGCTGAACCGCGGCAACAAGCTGATCCTCAAGGACCTCAATGACGCGTCACCCGGCAACGATGCGGCGGCCAAGGATGCGGCAGGCAACGGGTTCCTTTTCGAGCGCGGCTACACGGTCGTCTGGGCCGGATGGCAGAGCGGCAAGAACGTGTCCGAGGGCAATGGCCGGATGATGGCCCGGATCCCCGAGGCGAAGGGTCCCAACGGGGAGCCGATCACCGGTCAGGTGATCATGTCGGCGATCTTCAACAACACCGACAAGGACAAGATCGAGCTGCTCTTCGCGCCGGCCGACCCGGGCGCCGACGATGCAAAGGTGCTTGTCCACAACCGGTCGACCGAGGAGCCGGTCGAGCTGCCGCGCGACGCCTGGACCTTCGTCGACGACAAGACCGTGCAGATCAAGCGCGACCACCCGTTCCTCGCCAAATACGATGCCGGCGCTCAGTACGACGTCATCTATACCGCCAAGGATCCCGACGTCAGTGGGGTGGGTTTCGCGATCACGCGGGACGTGGTCTCGTTCCTGAGGAACGAGACCTCCGACAGCAATCCGCTCAAAGACCGGGTCCGCTATGCTCTGGCGCAAGGCACGTCCCAGAGCGGTCGGATGCTCAAAGGGTTCATCTACGACGGCTTCAATGAGGACGAAGCGGGTCGGATGGTCTTCGAGGGGGTCAACGCCAACATTTCCGGCGCCCATGGAATGGCACTCAACGAGCGGTTCGGAGATGCGAACGCGACAGGGAGGGCCTACGAACGCCATGCCAACGCAAAGTTCGAATTTCCCTTCACCTATGCCGTGCGGACGGATCCGCTGACCGGCAAGACCGACGGTATCTTCGCCCGCTGCCTCGAAAGCAAGACGTGCCCCAAAGTGAGCCACACCGACAGCGGCAACGAGGCATGGGGCAAGGCCGCATCGCTGGTCACCACCGATGGAGAAGGCCGGGACATCGATCTGCCCGAGAACGTGCGGGTGTACTACGTCGCCAGCTCGCAGCACGATCCCGCCCGGAAGGCCGACCGGAGCTATTGCCAGCAGCAGACCAATCCCAACCGCTGGCAGCCGGTCCTCCGGGCGCTCCTCGTCGGGCTGGATGGATGGGCGACCGCCCGGATGGAGCCTCCGGTCAGCGCCTATCCCCGGATGAGCGACGGGACCTTGGCGCCCGTTCTTCCGCAGCGCCTGCTCGGCTTCCCCGAGGTCCCGGGCGTGACCTACAATGGGATGATCAACAGGATCGGCGTGCCGGACAAGACGACGCTGCCCTATGCCTATGTCGAGGGCAAGGAGTACGAGGTGCTGGCTCCGAGGACGGACGCGGACGGCAACGACCTGGGCGGGATTCGGACCGTCGACGTGGCCGTTCCGCGCGGCACGTATACCGGCTGGGCGTTGCGGCGAGCCGGCTTCGCCGAGAACGAGGAATGTCAGCTGAACGGGCAGTTCATCCCCTTCGCGGCGACCCGCGAGGAGCGCCTCGCGAAAGGCGATCCTCGGTCGTCCATCGAAGAGCGGTATCCGAATGCCGGCGTCTATGTCCGGGCGGTCGCGGCGGCGGCCGAAGACCTCGTCGACCGGCGATACCTGTTGCCGGAGGATGCGGAAGCGGCGATTGCCGCGGCCGCGAAGCGGGCGATGAACGGCATGAAGGATTGAGGCTCCGGCGCCGGCGGCTCTCCTTGACCAGGGCGGGCCGCCGGACCTGCGTCGCGTGTCGGCTTCAGGGCCTGATCCAGCGCTGCACGGCCTCCACCGTGTCGGCAGGCGTGGTGTTGAAGCAGATCGAGGCGTCCGGCGCCAGTCGGCGGCACAGGTTGATGACTTTTTCGAACAGGATCAGCCGGTCCGGTGGCTGGCGCAATCCTGCGCCGATCAGGATGCAGTCGAACCGCCTCGAGGTGAGCGCCTGCGCGACCATTTCCTCGGCGGTGTCGCCGGGATCCACCAGGCAGCTGACCGGGTCGTAGCCGAATGCCCGCAGCTGCTCGATCTGCCGGTTGATGTAGTCGCGGATCAATTCGGGAGTCAGTTCCGGAAAGGCGGTGAAATCCGCGAATGCCGGTTCGATGCCGATCGCGAGTACGTTTATTTCGGCCATGGCATAGTCTCCTCTGCCAATCAGATTGCCGGTCAACCACTGAATTGCATGCGGTTCACACCTGATACGGCATCCTAGCAGATCGGCGGAATGGGCCGATAGCGCGCTTACGGATGTAGGCCTCAGCCGCTCGCCGGAACGCCGAACAATCTCCTGCACCTGATCAGAAACAATCCATACGGGCGACCGGACAGCACGGTGATGACGATGATGGAACTGACTGCGGTCAGTATCTGGTCGAAGGTGGCTCCATTCAACCCCAGGAGACATGCATAAAGAGGAACCTGAAACGTCGTATTCGCCAGCGTATCGATGATCAGTGCCTTGAGCTGGCTCGTCGTTTGGCCGCCGGACATCCTGAACAGCCAGTCCCTGTAAGCGCCGTACGGTCTTCCGAAGAGCAGCATGACGGGGATCGCGGCAAGGCGAATCCTTGCCGATTGTTCGAGCGTGAGGCCGGCAAGACCGAGTTCCACACAAGCGCCGACGAAGGTCGAAAACATCACCATCGCAAATGTGTCTGCGAGATAGCGTCTCATGTTGCGCCGGCGGGGGAGGGAGGGGAGTGCGCCACTCTCCATGATTGATTTGTAGCGGACCCCCGGCTTGCGGCAAGGCCCTGGCGGTGCCCCATAAATGCTGCCCTCGATTCGAATCTGGAGGGAGCCGTGAAGATGCGGGTGTTATTGTCGAGCTACGGGTCGCGCGGGGATGTGCAGCCGCTGGTGGCGTTGGGCCTGGCCCTGCAGACGCTTGGCGCGGAGCCGCTGGTATGCGCTCCGTCCGATGCGGAATTCGCGGAATTGCTGGAGCGCGCCGGCCTGCCGCTGGCGCCGGCCTTCATGCCGGTGCGCCAATGGATAGAAGAGGCGAAACAATCGGGCCTGCGCCTGCCCCAGCTCGCGGCCAAGATGGTTCCGGCTCAGTTCGATGCGATCGCAACGGCGGCCGAGGGCTGCGATGCAATCGTCGCAACCGGCCTGTTTCCGTCCGTGGCAGCCGCGCGATCCGTCGCCGAGAAGCTGGGCATCCATTTCGTCTGGGTGGCCTTTTGCCCGCTCATGGTGCCGTCGCCGCACCACCCACCCCTGGAATATCCCGGCTGGCCGCATCCCCCGGAAGTGACCGCCAACCTGGCGCTGTGGGAGTTCAATGCACAGGCGAAGAACGCGCTCTTCGGCGGCGCGGTCAACGCCCATCGCCTGTCGATGGGCCTGCCGGAGGTGGACAATGTGCGCGATCATGTCTTCACGCATCGGCCATGGCTCGCATCGGATCCCGTCTTGAGCCCGTGGCTGCCGACCGACCTTGTCGATATTGTGCAGACCGGAGCATGGATCCTGCCGGACACGCGCCCGCTCCCGTCCGAACTGGAGGCCTTCCTCGATGCGGGTGAGCCGCCGGTTTATGTCGGCTTCGGCAGCATGGCCATGAATGCCGCGGAGGATCCTGCCCGCGTCGCCATCGAGACCGTCCGCGCGCAGGGCCGCCGCGTGATCCTCGCCCGGGGCTGGGCCAATCTCGCGCCGATCGACAATCGGGAGGACTGCTTCGCCATCGGCGAGGTCAACCAGCAGGCCCTGTTCGCCCGGGTTGCTGCGGTCATGCACCATGGCGGCGCTGGAACGACAGCGGCGGCCGCGCGGGCCGGCGCGCCTCAGGTCGTGGTGCCCCAAGTCGCAGACCAGCCTTATTGGGCTCGCCGCATCGCAGAACTGGGTATCGGCGCGGGGCATGACGGCGCGATTCCGAAAATCGAGACGCTCTCGGCTCCGCTCAGCACAGCACTGGCCCCGGAAACCCGCGAGCGAGCAGGCGTCATCGCGAACTCGCTCCGCAGCGATGGTGCGATGACGGCAGCGGAAATGCTCGTGGCCGCGATCCGCAGTGGTGGCCGATAAGGCTCGGGACGCGCCGAAACACATGCCGATGACTTGCTGAGGCTCATGTCCGCTCAGCGGGGCTCCCGGCTGGCACGTATGATGCGCAGCAATTCCTCCCGGATCTGCGGCCACCGATCTTCCGGAACGAAGGGAGCGAGGTGATCGATCACCGCGCCCATCCGCTCCTCATCCGGGGCGTTCGGATCAGTCAGGTAGTGGCCGTGCTGCTGCAGATTCTCCGATAGCTGCTCGTCGATGGATTTCAGAGAGTTCGCCATGGACCTGCTCACTTGAAATATACGCGCGCCGGGCCGTCCGATTGCTGGTCGGAGAACCCGGGTGGTGGAATAATGTTCCGGCGCTGGAGATTGTCGCTGGAATACGAGGCGCGGGACTTGATCATTGTTTCATTCAGCATGGCCGATGCCGGCTGCGATCAAGTTCCGTCGCACCTTGGCTGGGGAGACTCCATGAGGCCGCTGCCGCAATACGATGCGATTGAAGATGCGCCCAAATTCAGCAACTTGCCGTTCCTGACCCGCGGCTGTATGAACGGCGCGTAAACCTGCAGCGACTGAAGACTGCGGTCCCGCACGATTTTATCGCAACGGTGAAACAAAATCCGGTGCTGCGCAAGCCTATGAATGCGCCGGTCCGATGGGAGGAAAGATGAAGACGACTTTGAAATTCGGCCTAGCTATGGCTCTTGGATTGAGCCTGAGCGGAGGAGCGCTGGCCCAGACGAAGGAACTCCGTGTCCTTCTGGCCAACCATCCCTATGGCGACATCCTCAAGGCGGCGATTCCGCAATTCGAGCAGCAGAGCGGCATCAAGGTCAATGTCGAAAGCCTGCAGGAAAGTCAGCTCTCGACCAAGCTGACGACCGAGTTCGCCACGACTTCGTCCTCTGTCGACGTGTTCATGACGCGGCCGCTGCAGGACGGAAAGCTCTTTGCCAAGAACAAGTGGTATGAGCCCCTGGCGGATTATGACTTCTCCGATTACCCGGCGAATACGGTGAGCATCGTCACATACGATGGCAAGCCGAACATCGTTCCGCTGGTGACCGAATGGCAGGTTCTGTTCTATCGCAAGGACCTTCTCGAGGCCGCGGGCATCAAGGTTCCGACGAATTTCGACGAGCTGGCAGCCGCTGCCGAGAAGCTCACGACCGGCGGCGTGGCGGGTATCGCTTCCCGAGGGAAGGGCGCGGCGGCCGTGACCCAGCTCTCCAGCTACGTCTATAATTTCGGCGGTCAGTATCTCGACAAGGGCGTAGCGGTCTTCGACTCGAAAGAGGCCGTCGACGGCATCCGCTTTTATGGCAAGCTCATCGGGAGCTACGGCCCCCGCGGTGTAACCTCCATGTCGTGGGAGAACATCCTGCCGCTGTTCCAGGCGGGCCGCGTCGCCATGTGGACGGACGCGTCGGTCTTCCTTGGTCAGATCACCGATCCGGCGAAGACATCGCTCGGAGCGGACAAGATCGGCATCGCGAACTTCCCGGCCGGACCGAAGACCAATTCCCCGTTCTATGCGACGTCCTGGGGTCTCGCGATTGCGAGCCAGTCGAAGAAGAAGGACCTGGCCAAGACCTTCCTCGAGTGGGCGACCAGCAAGGAACTCGCCGCCAAGGCGATGGGTGCCAACATCACGATGGCACGGACATCCGTCTGGGAGGATCCGGCTGTCGTCGCCAAGGTTGATCCGGGCCTCGTTGAAACCCGTGCCTTCGTGGCGAAGAACGGCACTCCGACCGACAGGCCCTTCATGAGCGCCGTCGGCGAGGCACGCGACCTGATCGGTGAGATCATTCTCGAATCGATCAATACGAAGGGCGCGTCGCCGCAGATCGACGAAATGGCGAAGGAGCGTGTCGCCAAGGTCAACACGCTGCTGCGCGACACGGGCGAGTACGGGCAGTAAGCCCTCAGCAACGCCGTGCCGCCTTCGGGCGGCACGGCACCAATTCGAAGAACCTGGCGCGTCGAGCGCCTGCATCCCTTGAGAATACATGACCCATAACAGCTACGCGGACAGCAGCATCCGTTGGATCTATCCCTTGCCGGCGATCCTCTTCGTCGCGCTGTTGATGGTCTTCCCTGTCCTCTACACGACCTATATCAGCTTGACGAACTGGACGCTGACCTCGGGCACAGCGCCATCGTTCGTCGGCCTCGCCAACTACGGACAGGTGCTGATCGAGCCGCGTTTCCTTCAGGCGCTGTGGCGCACGATGGTTTTCACCATCTCGGCCGTGGCGGTGGAGGCCGTGCTCGGGGTGGCGGCCGCTCTGCTGCTGAACCGCGCCTTCGTCGGCCGGAGCCTGGTGAAGCTTCTGCTCCTCCTGCCTCTGGTCGCGACACCGGTCGCGGTGGGAATCGTGTTCAACCTTTTCTACGATCCGACCATCGGGTTGGCCAATTACGTTCTGGAATCACTCGGCCTGCCGGGCAGCGCCTGGATTTCCGATGCCAGCACCGTCCTGTTCTCCCTCGTCATCGTGGATGTGTGGCAATGGACGCCCATGATCACGCTGATCGTGCTCGCGGGCCTCGCGGCCCTCTCCGACGAGCCGGCGGAGGCCGCGCGGATCGACGGCGCGAACGAATGGCAGATCATCAGGCTCATCACGATCCCGATGGTGATGCCGGTCATCGTCACGGCCGTCATCCTGCGCCTGATCGACGCCCTCAAGACCTTCGACATCATTTTCGCCATGACAGGCGGCGGTCCCGGCTACGCTTCGGAGACGCTCAATCTCATCGGCTACAAGTACAGCTTCGAATATTTCCGCATGGGGCAGGCTGCCGTGATCCTGGTGGTGCTCTTTCTTGTCGTTCTCGCCTGCAGCGTGGGTATCACACGTCTGAGCAAGCGGACGGAATCGTGAACGGCGTCACCCAGGGCGAGAAGATTCAGTCATGAAAAAAGTTGGTTTCAAGGTTCTTTTTTACGGCGCCGTCGCCCTTCTGGCCGCGGTTGTCCTGATGCCTTTCCTTTGGATGCTGGCCTCTTCGCTGAAGACCCAGGTGGATATCGTCGCCTGGCCGCCCAAATTCGTCTTCAGCCCGACATTCCAGAACTATTACAAGGTGTTCGGAGAGCAGGACTTCATCCGGTACTTTATCAACTCGACCATCGTTGCGTTGTTCGCCGTGGGCGTGTCGCTCCTGCTCGGCCTGCCGGCGGCCTATTCCATCGCCCGGTTCTCTCAACGGAGACTCGCGCTGGTGATCCTCCTTGCGCGACTGATGCCGGGCATCTCGTTCCTGATGCCGTGGTACATCATTTTCTCCCGCCTGGGCCTCATGGATACCTATGTGGCGCTGGTTTTGAGCCATGTGCTGATCGCTCTGCCCATCGTGGTCTGGATCATGTCGAGCTATTTCGAGACCATTCCGGTGGAACTCGAGGAGTCGGCGATGGTCGATGGCGCGTCGCGTCACTACATCTTTCTGAAAATCATTCTTCCCCTGTCCGGACCCGGCATCATCACGGCCACGACCCTGGCGTTCATCTTCTCCTGGAACAACTTCCTGTTCTCCCAGGTGCTCAGCATGGAAAAGACCAGGACGCTGCCGATCGCCGTGTTCAATTTCCTCTCCTATGCCGACATCGACTGGGGCGGCGTCATGGCAGCCTCCGTCACGATCATGGCGCCCGCCCTTGTCCTGACGATGATCTTCCAGCGTTACGTCGTGAGCGGTCTGACCATGGGAGCGGTCAAAGGATAGTCCGGGGCAGGGCGTTGCAACGTTTTGTCTTTCACTTCAATCTACGGCGTCTGCACGGCTCCGTCCGCCGATCCGACAGCTAAGGACAACTGACATGGCTTCACTCCAGATCGTCGATGTGCGCAAGGCCTACGGCTCGAACCAGGTCATTCACGGGGTGGACATCACCATCGAGGATGGGGAGTTTGTCATTCTGGTGGGTCCGTCGGGGTGCGGAAAGTCGACGCTGCTGCGCATGATCGCGGGGCTC
>Ga0182742_1000668_pt1 | contig 50644 bp, 44 predicted proteins | sample eDN5th37CBELigMG_FD_128880 | JGI IMG/M metagenome (GOLD analysis project Ga0182742, IMG submission 128880) | Enriched Miracle-Growth compost microbial communities from Emeryville, California, USA - eDNA 5th pass 37_C BE-Lig MG (version 2)... ...
GCTCCTAGCCCCTCGAGTCGCTTCGGTCTGTCAGTTGAAGTCAAAGAACGACTTCATCTGCCAGCCCTCCAGCGCTTGTCGGGGCTGTACAGTCGCTTCCGCTTTTCATTGTCTAGCTGCAGCGCCTAGGGGCTCGGGACATAAGCCAATCCGGCTAGAAGGTTAAAGAACAACCTTCTTTCCGGCTCGTCTTATGCCTGTCGCCCCTGGGCAAGGCGCTTTCGCTTTTCACTGTCTAGCTGCGGCGGCTAACTCCTCGGGACATAAGCCACCCCTGAAATGAAGGCAAAGAACGCCTTCTATTCAGGTTTGTCTTATGCCTGTCGGAGTTGAACGAGCCGCCTCCGCTTTTCAATTTCATCATGGAAGGAGCAACACAAATTGTCTGCAATTCGTTATGAATTAATTAAAACATGTAAGCAAACCGGTGCAAGACTTGGGCGAGTTCACACACCACACGGTTCTTTTGATACTCCTGTTTTTATGCCCGTTGGCACGCTCGCAACTGTTAAAACAATGGCCCCAGAGGAACTGAAGGATATGGGTGCCGGAATTATTTTAAGTAATACATACCATTTATGGCTTCGCCCTGGGCATGAAATTGTCAAAGAAGCTGGTGGTCTACACAAGTTCATGAACTGGGATCGGGCGATTTTAACCGATTCAGGTGGATTCCAAGTTTTTAGTTTGAGTGAGTTTCGTAAAATTGAAGAAGAAGGCGTTCATTTCCGTAATCACTTAAATGGAGACAAGCTTTTCCTATCTCCTGAAAAAGCGATGGAAATTCAAAATGCTCTTGGTTCGGATATTATGATGGCCTTTGATGAATGTCCGCCATATCCAGCGACATATGAGTATATGAAAAAATCTGTAGAGCGAACATCTAGATGGGCCGAGCGCTGCTTGAAAGCTCATAAACGACCTGAGGATCAAGGCTTGTTTGGAATCGTCCAAGGAGGCGAATATGAGGAACTCCGTAAGCAAAGCGCTAAGGACCTTGTTTCACTTGATTTTCCTGGTTATGCCGTAGGCGGGTTATCTGTTGGTGAGCCGAAAGATGTCATGAATCGGGCGCTAGAATTTACAACGCCGTTATTGCCAACAAACAAGCCGAGATATTTAATGGGGGTAGGTTCGCCAGATAGTTTAATTGATGGAGCAATCCGAGGTATTGATATGTTTGACTGTGTATTGCCAACGAGAATTGCCCGCAATGGAACATTAATGACAAGTCAAGGGCGCCTTGTAGTGAAAAATGCTGCCTATGCCCGTGATTTTGGACCAATTGATCCAGAATGTGATTGCTACACTTGTAGAAATTATTCTCGAGCGTATATTCGTCATTTGATTAAATGTGATGAAACATTCGGAATAAGGCTTACTTCTTATCATAACCTTTATTTTCTGGTAAAATTAATGGAGCAAGTCAGACAAGCAATTATGGAAGACCGTTTAGGCGATTTCAGAGAAGAATTTTTTGAGCGTTATGGCTTCAATAAGCCGAATGCAAAGAACTTTTAATAGCAGCTGGCTTGAAAAAGCGAAAGGAGGAGAATAAATGGAAGGTTTATTAGGAACAGTTTTTCCACTGATTTTAATGTTTGTGCTATTCTATTTCTTGTTGATCCGTCCTCAACAAAAGAGGCAAAAAGCGGTTCAGCAAATGCAGAGTGACCTTAAAAAAGGCGACAAGGTTGTCACTATTGGTGGTCTTCATGGTTTTGTAGACGCACTAGACGAAGGTACTGTCGTGATTAAGTGTGGAGACGGAAGTCGACTGACATATGACCGTAACGCCATTCGTGAAGTCGTTAGTGAATAAGAAAAAAAGCAGATGCATCATGCATCTGCTTTTTTTGTCGTAAATCATTTACTGTGGTAGTGAGTAGTGTGTTTCAAACTTTCACTCAGTTTCTATACGGTTATCGTGTTAATTTCGCGAATTGGACGAGCCGGTGTTCACACCGAGAATGGCACCCATCATCGCGGTTAGGATATAACATGTATGGTAGATGATTTGTTCTGAAGAAAAAAGAGAATCATGTCCGAGATATTGGAATAGAAAAATAATGATGCTGTAAATTAGCCCGGTGACACCACCAATCAACCAACCTTTTTGTTTTCCGTTTCGCCCCGTAATAAATCCCCCAATAAACAATGAGATAAAAGAAACGGTAGTGACGATATACTGCATGGATGATTCACGAAGAGATGTAAAGGTTAACAATAAGGAAAAGATTAAACTGCTTATAATCGCTAACACAAAAATTGCAATCACACCGTAGAGAACTGAAAGACCCAAACTCCTTGACTCCATAATTTTCTCCCCTTCCTACACTGGTTGACCCCAATGTTGTCTATATTCGCTTAGTACAAGCATATTCTGAAGTCCTAAAAATAGAATTAAAATTTCATCAATTTTGAAGTGACCTTTTCTTTTCTTTTCGTAATATTTTTATCGGGAATGTGAATCCTAAATCTTAATGTCATGAAACGGAGGAGATACGGTACATGGAAGAGTATGCATCGATTATTATTAGAACCTTGGTTCTTTATGCGGCGATCTTAACCATCTTCCGGGTAATGGGCAAAAGAGAAATCGGTGAATTGAGCCTGTTAGATTTAGTGGTTTTTATGATGCTTGCTGAAATGGCGGCAATCGGCATTGAGAACACCGATGAACCAATGATTAAATCGTTGGTCCCGATGTTTTTGCTCGTTGTTGTGCAGTTTCTACTCGCGTTCATCTCCTTAAAAAGCAAACGCTTTAGGCTTCTTGTGGATGGCACCCCAAGCGTGATTATTCGCGAAGGAAAAATTGATGAGCATGAAATGAGAAAGCAACGGTATAATTTCGATGATTTGCTTTTGCAATTAAGGGAGTATGGAATTTCTGACATCGAGGATGTTAGTTACGCAATCCTGGAAACGTCCGGTAAGCTGTCTGTTTTTAAGAAAAGCAGTAAGTCAAAGCTTGCGTTAACAGTCGTATTAGATGGCGAAGTGGATAAAGGCAATTTAAGCGAATTAGGAAAAGATCAGGAATGGTTAGAAACGGAATTGAAGAAATTGGGTTATGATAATTTAAAAGATATATCCTATTGTAATTACAGCAAAGATGATGAAAAGTTTTTTGTAGATTTGAAAGATGAGATAAAGTAACGCACCATAGCCAAGGTGCGTTACATTTATTTTTTTGAACTAAATGCGAAACGTGAGAGTGGTTTTCCAATCACCGGTATTCGGATCAGTTCTTCTTTTTTAATTAAACCTGTTAGCAAGACAGCGAGACCATAAAGAATCGAGATGAAAATGGTTGCCACTATCACTCTAAGCGATAAAGCCATTTCGCTGCCAAGTCTGTCCCAAATTTCCAACCCAATCCAGATGGAACCTGCGATGGTAATGAATGTTTTCACATACTCGCGAACATGGAAGGTAAATGAAATCGATTTAATCACAGTAGCAAAATGGAGTGTAGTGGTTAAAACAAACCCCATCGTAATTCCGAGTGCAGCTCCCATGATCCCGAAAGAAGGTTGGCTCGCCAAAAGAAAAATAACGGCTATTTTTGCCACGTTCCCAATTAAGCTGTTAATCATCGCGGCTCTTGCAAGATCCAAAGCTTGAAGCGTGGCTTGAAGAGGTGCTTGAAAATAGTAAAATAGAAAAAATGGTGCCATCAATACAATGAATTGAGTACCACTATTGGAACCGTACATAACCCTCATAAGTGGCTCTGCTAAGACATAGAGAATGATGATTGACAATCCTCCTGTTAAAAAAGAAAAACGCATCGCTTGCTGAAGTCGATGTTCAATCATTTTATAATCGTTCTTGGAATGTGCTTCACTTATAGCAGGAACCAATGATGTTGATAATGAATTCATTACAAATGACGGAAGCATTAGCAAGGGTAAAGCGAAACCGGTTAATGCTCCGTACTGTTTCGTGGCAGCTGATGCTGCGACACCAGCCAAGGCAAGGCTATGAGCAACAACGATTGGCTCGAAAAACCAAGAAATAGATCCAATCATCCGGCTTCCGGTTGTTGGAATGGCGATGCTCATTAATTCTTTGAATGTTGATTTCCCAGAATGAACGAATTGAAAAAAGTTTCTGCGAACACGGAACTTTTTCTTGATTTTAAAAGCTGTTACTAAATAAATGAGTGAAGCGAGTTCACCGATCACGGCTGAAACCATGGCCGCAGCTGCTGCGTATTCAATTCCATAGGGTAAGAAGGTTTTGGTGAGAACCGCAATTAACGCAATTCGTATAACTTGTTCGATTACTTGAGATATAGCACCAGGCTTCATATTTTGTCGGCCTTGGAAGTATCCTCTAAGAACTGCTGAAATCGCCACGATTGGAATAATTGGTGTAATCGCTAATAAAGGGAGCAATGTTCGTTCATCTGTAAACAAAATCTGCGATACTTTGGGTGCTAAGAAAAATAATGCTGGAGTGAAAATCGCAGATAAGCTAATAGTAGTAGCCAAGGATACAACTAGGATTTTTTTAATCTTACGAAAATCCCCTTTTGCTTCTGCCTCTGCAACATGTTTTGAAATTGCGACAGGAAGTCCAAGTTGAGTGATGGTGACAACTAAAATGAAGGTCGGAAAGGCCATCATGTATAGTCCGACTCCTTCTTCACCTATAAATCTCGCAAGTACAATTCTGTTTATGAATCCGAGAACCCTTGTGATGAGTCCTGCTATGAGTAAGATCATTGTTCCTTTTAAAAACTTCGACATCCTGCTCCCGCCTTCTCAAAAATGCTAAATTCGATTACAATAATCTATATGCAAAAGAGTGGACAAAGCATGACAGCTAAAAAGATTTTTAAAAAATCAATGTTCAGCCAGGGAGGCGGAGTGCATGGAGCACGTGCATAAATATGAGGCTTTTCGGGATGATGTTCGTCCGGCAATGAAAAGCAAACTTGAAGAATTTGAAATGTTCGGCTATGGGTCGATAACGGAAAAAGAGTTGTGGGAATTTTTAGTCAATAAAAAGTGGAAGAAGCCAAAAGCAGATGCCCGCGTTTATGAAATTGTGGCCGATATTTTAGCTGTTCAACCTGGGGAATATATGAATTATGCAACTGTTGAAGCATTTAAGCTAGGCAGTATGAACCTTTCGGATGAAGAGGAACGTAATGAGCTCTTAAAATAAGGCTGGACTTGTAAAGAGTTATAACCCTAAACTCGGACTTGATTCCGGGAGAAGGAAGTTTTTGAATTGGTAGGCTCTTTTTTCTTATAAAGCTTAGCTGTTTTTACAGCTCGGTTCACTCTAAAAAGAACTCTTAAAATAAACAGTGAATATTTTTCAAACAACTGAGGGATAAATTGACAGGAAACTTTTGCAAGTTCATAATAAACTTGTGTTTTTATAAGTTTCTAGCATTACATACATGTTATTTTTTGGAGATAGTTAAGGAGGACTTATACTTAATGGTAAAACGCAGCAGGATCCTGGCATTTTTCTTAATTGTAATTTTAATTGGAAGTGCCATGGGATTAACAACTCAAAACATTTTAGGCAATATTAAGCTGGGCTTGGACTTACAAGGTGGATTTGAGGTCCTTTATGAAGTAAAGCCAGCAAAAGAAGGCCAAGTCATTGATCGGGAAACTCTGGTAAGCACTGCAGAAGCACTTGACAGACGTGTCAATGTTTTAGGGGTTAGCGAGCCAGTCATTCAAATTGAAGGTGAGGACCGGATTCGGGTTCAGCTTGCAGGCGTAACGGACCAAGCAAAAGCGCGTGAAATCCTTTCGACTGAAGCGAATCTAAGTTTCCGTGATGCAAATGACAATTTAATGATGGATGGTGGAGATCTTGCTGAAAACGGAGCTTCTCAGAGCTTCGATGAAAACAATGCTCCTAGTGTTTCTTTGACCCTAAAGAGTGGCGAACAATTCGGGAAAATCACACAAGAAGTTTTAGCAATGGCGCCAGATAATCAACTTGTTATTTGGTTGGATTATGAGGAAGGCGTGGATTCTTATAAAGAAGAAAGAATGAAACCAACTCCAAAATTTCTTTCTGCTCCAAATGTTACACAAGTATTACCAACCGATACCGTGCAGATTACGGGTAATTTTACAGTTGAAGAGGCAAAGGAACTTGCAAGTTTATTAAATGCAGGAGCACTACCTGTTGAGCTAGAAGAACAATATTCAACTTCTGTTGGGGCCAAATTTGGGGAGCAAGCGCTTGATGAAACAATCTTGGCTGGAATCATTGGGATTATTGCCATTTTTGTATTTATGCTTGCTTACTACCGATTCCCAGGCTTCATTGCAGTTGTCACCCTTTCAATTTATATTTATTTGATTCTCTTGGTATTTGATTGGATGAACGGGGTCTTAACGCTCCCAGGTATTGCTGCGTTAATTCTAGGAGTTGGGATGGCTGTAGATGCCAATATCATTACTTATGAACGAATAAAGGAAGAATTAAAAGTTGGTAGAAATGTAAAGGCGGCGTTTGCGGCAGGAAGTAAAAACTCATTATCGACGATTTTAGATGCGAACATTACGACGCTAATTGCCGCATTTGTATTATTTGTTTATGGGACAAGCTCGGTTAAAGGGTTTGCTACCATGTTAATTTTAAGTATCTTGATGAGCTTCTTTACAGCTGTATTTGGTTCTAGGGTCTTCCTCGGTTTATGGGTGAATAGTGGACTTCTAGATGGAAAAACTGGTTGGTTCGGTGTGAAGAAATCAGAAATCCATAATATTGCCGAGAATGTTGATACACTAGATTTGAAAACGAAATTCGATCGCTTGGATTTTGTAAAAGGACGCAAAAAGTTCTTTATTCTATCGAGTGTAATTATTGCAGCAGGACTTATTATTCTTGCGGTCTTCCGTTTAAATCTAGGAATCGACTTTTCGAGCGGAACGCGAATTGAAGTCCTCTCGACTGAAGCAGTTTCAACTGAAACGCTGCAAACAGATTTTGCCAAACATGGTATTGAAACCGATGATATCGTCATTTCAGGTAACAATAATGAAATTGGTGTTGCAAGGTACAAAGGTGTGCTTTCCAAGGATGAAATTGCTGCATTAAAAGCGGACTTTAAGGAGAAATACGGTTCTGAACCAAATGTAAGTACTGTGTCACCAACGATTGGCAAGGAGCTTGCTAAAAATGCGTTTATTGCTCTCGTTCTAGCCTCAATCGGAATTGTGTTATATGTAACGATTCGCTTTGAATTCCGAATGGCTGCACCGGCAATTATTGCGCTGTTACATGATGCCTTTTTAATTATTGCGGTATTTAGTTTATTGCGTTTAGAAGTAGACTTAACGTTTATCGCAGCTATATTAACAATTATCGGTTATTCAATTAACGATACAATCGTTACGTTTGACCGCATCCGTGAAAATCTAAGAAGAAAACGTAAGCTAAAAACGGCAGAAGAAATTGCTGATATCGTTAACCAAAGTTTACGACAAACAATGGGACGTTCTGTTAATACCGTGTTAACCGTCGTTGTTACTGTTGTTGCGTTATTGATCTTTGGTAGTCAGTCCATTTGGAACTTCTCGTTAGCACTACTCGTTGGATTATTAGCGGGAACTTATTCTTCACTCCTCATCGCTGCACAACTTTATTATGTGTTAAAAGTGAGAGAGTTGAAGAAAAAAGGGACAATCATTACGTATAAAGAAAAACCTAAAATCTCTGATGAACCACAAGTATAAAGATAGGTTGAAAATCCGTAGGCTCGTACCTACGGATTTTTTTTATTTCTGAAATAGGGTCATGGGGTTTAGCTGTTTTCTACGCATGTATGTGGTAAAAGTGATGTTATTTTAATAATAAGTGGGCTTTGTAAATAAAAAGAGGAGAGGATGTAATTACCAGGCTATTTTCAGTAAAACAACTAGGTTGATTATCCATAGAAGTTGCTATCCTGGTATACAAAATCACGGGGGTTATCCTATACTCTACGAAAACACTTATTTCCTCTACAAAAATGAGAATTGCTCTACAGAACCAACGCTTTCTCTGCAAAATAAGCATTTGCTCGATAAAAAAGCTGATTCACTCTACAAACACCAGTCTATGGGAATCTAGCCGATTGAAACGACGCCCCTTACAAAACCGAATTAAAATAAATACCGCCCAAAAACGGTCACTAATCCACCCCCTTAATCCATCACAATCACCTTAAATTTAGAAACAACCAATCACCAAATTAATCATTCAAAACGCCCACCCAACACGGATATCCATATTTTCACCATTTGAAACGATATCCCCGCTTCTGTATAATAGAAAGGCTGAGGGGTGATCGAATGTTAAAATCCAGAACGAGGTGGGTTGTGAAAGAGACCGACCGCGTAAAAGCGCAAGAACTTGCAGTTGCCTTAAATATCGCTCCTTTGACAGCTGCTTTGCTTGTCAATCGCGGATTTGATACCGTGGAAACTGCCCGGTATTTTTTATTTGAAGAAAATCAATCCTTTCATGATCCGTTTTTATTAAAAGATATGGATAAACTCGTAAATAGGGTAAAAGAGGCGATTGACTCTCAAGAACCTATTTTGATTTTTGGGGATTATGATGCCGACGGTGTTAGTTCAACGACGGTAATGATGAGAGTATTATTAGATTTAGGTGCAAACGTAGATTATTATATTCCGAATCGTTTTACAGAAGGTTATGGACCGAATGAACCTGCTTTTCGCCAAGCGGCTGAAAATGGCGTAGGTTTAATTATTACAGTGGATACAGGAATTTCTGCACTTCATGAGGCGGATGTCGCAAAGGAAATCGGCATCGATTTAATTATTACGGACCACCATGAACCAGGGCCTGTTCTTCCAGATGCTTATGCCATTGTACATCCAAAACTTCAAGATAGCGTCTATCCATTTAAAGAGTTAGCGGGTGTGGGCGTCGCTTTTAAAGTGGCTCACGCTTTATATGGATTTGTTCCAGAAGAGTTACTCGAAATTGCGTGTATTGGGACGATTGCAGACCTTGTTTCGTTAACAGATGAGAATCGCTTGATTGCGAAAAAAGGGATTCAGCAGATGAAAAAGACGGAAAACTTTGGCCTTCGCGCCTTGCTATCCTTAACGAAAACCGAATTGCCGGCGATTAGTGAAGAAACGATCGGCTTTTCCATCGGGCCGCGTATCAATGCAGCTGGTCGCCTAGGCAGTGCTGACCCAGCGGTGCAGCTCTTGTTAACAAATGACCGAGAAGAAGCTATGATGTTAGCTGAAGAAATTGATGGTTTGAATAAAGAGAGACAAGCTTTAGTCAGCTCAATTGCGGATGAAGCCATTGCGGAGGTAGAAGCAAATTATCCTATTAGTGAAAATCACGTCCTTGTGGTTGGCAAGGAAGGTTGGAATTCAGGGGTAATTGGTATTGTAGCATCTCGCCTTGTTGAAAAATTTTATCGACCAACAATCGTTTTCAGTTATGATAAGGAAAAAGGGCTGGCAAAAGGCTCAGCTCGAAGCATTCAAGGATTTGATTTATTTAAAAATCTATCGACTTGCCGTGATATTCTTCCTCATTTTGGTGGACATCCAATGGCGGCAGGAATGACATTGAAGATAGAAGATGTGGATACATTAAGAGCAAGGTTAAATACATTGGCGAGAGAACAGTTAACGGAGAAAGACTTAGTACCAATCACTCAGATTGATTTAGAAGTTAATCTAAATGAAGTTTCTGTTCAATCGATTTCAGAAATGGGTAAACTTGCTCCATATGGTATTGATAATCCAAAACCAAAAGTGCTTATAAAAGATGCGCAAATTTCAACCATGCGGAAAATCGGGGCCAATCAAAATCATTTGAAGCTTACCCTCGCTAATGAAGATGGGTCACTAGATGGAATCGGGTTTAATCTCGGGTCATTGCATGAGGAGATTTCACCGATTTCATCCTTGTCTGTCATTGGAGAGCTGTCGATTAATGAGTGGAATAACATGAGGAAACCACAAATTTTTCTTCAAGACCTAGCTGTTAAGTCTTGGCAATTATTTGATATTCGTGGTTTAAGGCGTCACGAAAAACTTCCGGAAATGGTTCCAGCTGAGGAAACGAAATGGATTTTATTTGGATCAACTTATGAGGAAAATTTCCGACCGTATGGCCAAGATCAGGTAATCAAGGTTGAAACGGAAGAAGAAGCAAACATGATTGAACTTGATGGGCAAAATATTGTCCTTTTAGACTTACCACCATCCATGAATCTGCTTAAAACCTTATTTTCAGGGAAAAAGCCGGCTCGGGTATATGTTCATTTTTACAAAGAGAACAGTGATTTCTTTAGTACAATGCCAACAAGAGAGCATTTTAAATGGTTCTATGCCTTCCTTGCTAAAAAGGGTCCGTTTGACTTAAATCGATACGGTGAAGAGCTTGCAAAATATCGTGGTTGGACAAAAGAAACGATAGAATTCATGTCACAGGTGTTTTTTGACTTAGAGTTTGTTAAAATAAACAATGGATTTATTTCCTTAGAAAAGAATGTTCCTAAACGGGACTTATCTGAATCTAAAACCTATCAGAATAAACAAGCAACATTTACTCTTGAAAATGAACTGCTTTATTCATCTTATGAGCAGTTGAAGAGCTGGTTCGACCAATTCATTCAAGGGTCGGTGCAAAATGAGGAGGCAATTTCAACATGGATTTAAAACAATACGTAGCCATTGTACCCGATTGGCCAAAGCCGGGGGTTCAATTTAAGGATATTACCCCTTTAATGGCGAATGGAGAAGCGTATAAGTATGCAACCGATCAGATTGTTGCATATGCACGCAATCGAGAAATCGACATTATTGTAGGTCCAGAAGCTCGTGGGTTTATTATTGGCTGCCCAGTTGCTTATTCACTTGGAGTGGGCTTTGCTCCGGTACGTAAGGAAGGAAAGCTACCTCGTGATGTCATTAAAGTCGATTATGGTCTCGAATATGGCAAAGATGTGTTAACAATCCATAAAGATGCAATCCAACCTGGTCAGCGAGTATTAATCACTGACGACTTACTGGCAACAGGTGGAACGATTGAAGCAACCATTAAATTAGTTGAGGAGCTAGGTGGAGTTGTCGCTGGAATTGCATTCCTGATCGAATTAACGTATTTAAACGGCCGCGAAAAGCTCGAAAACTACGATGTATTATCATTATTAGAATATTAGGATACAGGCACTTCACTCTGAGGTGCCTTTTCCATATCATGATAAACAGCTTTTTCGACAAAAATTTTAAAATTCTTTGCTGAATTTGGATTCTTTGCTTTACATATTGTAATTTTTCTTTGATAATAATAACAATCCTTAGATTCTGTAAGCAAAGCATTGGCAAAGAAAAAGAAAAATTTATTCATTATTGAAAAATTCTAGCTGGAGATAAGTATATCTTCAGATTTTTATGATAAAAGGTGATTTCATGGCGAATGATGAAGTGTTAACCGCCGAACAAGTAATTAAAATGACAAGTGAATATTTGAATGAAGAGCATGTTGAAATGGTTGGGAAAGCGTACGAATTCGCTAAAGCTGCTCATCATGACCAGTTTCGAAAATCCGGTGAACCTTACATCATTCATCCAATTCAAGTTGCAGGGATACTAGCTGATCTTGAGATGGATCCTGCGACAGTGGCGGCTGGGTTTCTTCATGATGTTGTCGAGGATACCCCAATAACGCTTGAGGATATTGAGGAAGCTTTTACTCCTGAGGTGGCTATGCTTGTAGATGGTGTCACAAAGCTTGGGAAGATCAAGTATAAGTCTCAAGAAGAGCAGCAAGCAGAAAACCATCGTAAAATGTTTGTCGCGATGGCACAGGATATCAGGGTCATTTTAATAAAATTAGCGGACCGACTGCACAACATGAGAACGCTCAAGCATCTTCCTCCAGAAAAACAGCGTAGAATTTCGAACGAAACTCTTGAAATTTTTGCTCCACTTGCCCATCGACTCGGAATCTCGAAGATTAAATGGGAACTAGAGGATACGGCTCTAAGGTACCTCAATCCACAACAATATTACCGGATTGTAAACTTGATGAAGAAAAAACGTGCCGAACGGGAGCAATATTTAGAAGAAGTTATCGAAGAAGTTCGCAATCAGATGAAGGATGTAAACATCAAGGCTGAATTGAACGGTAGACCGAAACATATCTACAGTATTTATCGGAAGATGGCATTGCAGAACAAGCAGTTTAATGAAATTTACGATTTATTAGCTGTACGGATTATCGTGAATAGCATTAAGGACTGCTATGCTGTACTCGGTATTATCCATACCTGTTGGAAGCCGATGCCTGGACGCTTTAAAGATTATATTGCGATGCCTAAGCCGAACATGTACCAATCCTTGCATACGACGGTAATTGGTCCAAAAGGGGATCCACTTGAAGTGCAGATTCGGACAACTGAAATGCACCGTATTGCTGAGTTCGGGGTTGCAGCTCACTGGGCTTATAAAGAGGGTAAGCGTGTTGAAGAGGGCTTATCGTTTGATAAGAAGCTTACTTGGTTCCGGGAAATTCTTGAATTCCAAAACGAAACAGCAGATGCTGAGGAGTTTATGGAGAGCTTGAAGATTGATTTGTTTTCGGACATGGTGTTTGTGTTTACTCCGAAGGCCGATGTCATTGAGTTGCCATCAGGTTCGGTTCCAATTGACTTTGCATACCGAATCCATTCCGAAATCGGAAACAAGACGATTGGCGCCAAAGTGAATGGAAAAATGGTGACGCTCGATTATAAGTTAAAAACCGGCGATATCATCGAAATTCTAACGTCGAAGCATTCGTACGGTCCAAGCCAAGATTGGTTAAAGCTTGCACAAACATCTCAAGCTAAAAATAAAATCCGGCAATTCTTCAAAAAGCAGCGAAAAGATGAGAATGTTGATAAAGGTCGAGAACTTGTTGAAAAAGAAATCAAAGCAATGGATTTTGATTTAAAAGAGATCCTCACAGCTGAGAACTTGAAGCAAGTGGCCGATAAATTCAATTTTTCAAACGAAGAAGATATGTTTGCTGCTGTTGGATATAATGGGGTTACTGCTCTCCAGGTTGCCAATCGCTTAACAGAAAAATGGCGCAAAAAACGTGACATGGAACAAGAGAAAGATCTTGCAAAAGCTGTGTCAGAATTAAAGTCACTTCCATCTGTGAAAAAGCGGGAATCCGGAGTAAGAGTTGCAGGAATTGATAATTTATTAATTCGATTATCGCGTTGTTGTAATCCAATTCCAGGTGATGATATTGTTGGCTTCATTACCAAAGGAAGAGGTGTTTCGGTCCATCGATCGGATTGTACGAACATCCATACAGATGATGCCCAGGCCCGGTTAATACCTGTTGAATGGGAAACGGCGCTAAACGACGGGAAAGAATACAATGTGGATATTGAAATCACAGGTTATGATCGTAGAGGCCTACTTAATGAGGTGCTCCAAGCTGTTAATGAAACGAAAACAAATATTTCAGCGGTATCTGGTAAATCGGATCGTAATAAAGTGGCGACAATTAATATGTCGATAAGCATTACCAATGTGAACCACTTGCATAAGGTGGTCGATCGGATTAAGCAGATTTCCGAAATTTACTCTGTTCGAAGGGTACTCAATTAAAATAATTCTGACCCCCAGTACTTTTTGTGCTAGGGGTCAAACTGTTTAAGGAGTTTGTTAGGATGCGAGTTGTAGTTCAACGAAGTAAGGAAGCTCAAGTTACTGTGGAAGGAAAAGTGACTGGCGCTATAAAAAGTGGTTTTGTCGTTCTAGTCGGAGTTACACATGAAGATGAGCAGAAGGATGCTGCTTTTTTAGCCGAAAAGATTGCAAATCTAAGAGTATTTGAGGATGAAAACGGAAAAATGAATTTGTCATTACTTGATGTTGGCGGTGAAATTTTATCTGTTTCTCAATTTACCTTATATGGTGATTGCCGCAAAGGAAGAAGACCAAATTTTATGGAAGCGGCTCGACCAGAGCAGGCCAATGTCCTTTATGAAGCTTTTAATTCACAACTACGTACAAAAGGAATTAAAGTGGAAACAGGCGTATTTGGAGCGATGATGGATGTACAGCTTACTAATGATGGCCCAGTCACATTAATTATTGATAGTCCTTAAAGAAGGCTCTTTTCTCAAACTTTGTTGCTTTTCGGGATAAAATGAAGAGAAATCACTTTATATAGGTTAGGAGAAAAGGGCCAGCAAACTTAGTACGAACTAACAAAATGGCTGATTCTGCGTTAAAATCGGCTTTAAGATTTTAACAACAATCGTTACGAAAACAGCCTTAAAGAAAAAACAGGATCCCTCAATCTGTGGGGTCCCGTTTTTCTGTTTATTGGGCTTGTCTTATGCCTGTTCGAGGGCAATTGCGCTTTTCTTATTCCATCTTAAAGAATCTTGCGAGTCCTTCGTAAATTCCTTCAGCAACTGCTTGTTGATAGTAGTCAGAGTTTACGAGTGTTTCTTCTGCAGGATTACTTAAATATCCTAATTCAATCAGGGCCGCTTTTTGTTGATTTTCCCGTATTACATGGTAGTTCCCATAGCGGACGCCGCGGTCATTCATCTTCGTTTGATTAATAGCGCCCTTATGGACTGCGCTGGCAAGATCTTTGCCATAGTAATAATAGGTTGTCATTCCACGTACACTTCGGTCATCGATACTGTCATAGTGAAGGGAAATAAACGCATCTGCATTATGATAGTGAGAGGTAGTCGTCCTTGAATCTAGCGAAACATATGTATCGGTGTTTCTTGTCATGATGACTTCTGCGCCAGCTGCTCTTAATTTGTTCGCTAGAAGTCTAGCTGTTTTAATTGTAAGGTCTTTTTCGTACGTACCTCTAGCACCTATTGTTCCACTATCATTTCCTCCGTGGCCTGGGTCGATGACAATGGTTTTCTTTTTTGTGTAAGCACTAGGACCAGGTTTCTCAATTTGAGTTCCAGAGCCATTTAAGGCTACAATCCAACCAGCAACATAACCTGTTTGATTTCTCCCTAGTTTAATTTGATACCAATCTCCTTGGACACCCACCACTTCAAAAGTTTCTCCTTTATCAGCTCGGTGCACGACAGAACCATGAGTACCACTGTCACTCCGAATATTCGTCCCGTCGCTTAATATAGTAAGGGTTTGATTGTTCACTTCTGCGGATGTCACACTGGCAGTTGTTTCAGCTTGGTCAAAGAACCAACTGGCTGCCCAACCTGATTTGCCAGGCTGATATTCAACTTTTATCCAATTATTCTTTTCTTCTAAAATGTTAAAGCTTTGGCCTTTGAAGACTTGGCCTACAACGTTCCCGCTTAGGTTCCCTTCGTCCCGGACATATAGGGAAGTAGCGGATACCGTCGCTTTTGCAGTGTTGGTTGTACTTCTACTCGCTTGAGTAGGCTTATTGTTGTCTAAATATTGGCTACTCACCCAAGAGCTTGTCCCATTATAGAGAACTTCGGACCATCCTGCAGATTCAGAAAGTACAGTTACCATTGTACCTTGATCAAGGTTGCCTACTATTGAGCTTGATAAAGATGGTTGGCTGCGAACATTTAGACCTGATGTTGTCACATAAGCATTTTTGCCTGTTTGGCGAATCGATTCTTGGCTTTGACTAGTTTGTAGAAATTCATTAGCTACCCAACCTTCGAGTGAAGAGGCCTGAATTTTAACCCAAGTTCCATTCATTTCTTGGATGGTTACTTTCTGCCCTTGTGATAAGGAACCTGCTAACGGATAGCTCGTCCCAGGTCCAGTCCGAACTCTTAGACTATCGGCTCTTACTGTACCAGTTGTTCCGTTGACAGCTCCGTTTTGAGCATTAACATCTTTTGAAGTAAACCATTCTGCTACCCAACCTTTTTTCCCACCTGTTAGACCTATTTGGATCCAATCACCTTGTTGATCTAAGATGGGATACTTTTCCCCATTGTCAACCTTGCTGACGACTGAATAACTCAGTCCAGGACCGCCTCTAACATTTAAATTTGATGCTGTAATGGTAACAAATCCATTATTTGCTTCTGCTGGTCCAGCCTTCTCGATGCTGCCTGTGATGATTAATAATAGGCATAAAAACAAGAGGGCCATTTTTTTATTCAGCAATGGTTCTCATCCCCCCCTGGTAAATTTTTCTCTGTTTCCATTTTAACGGATTGTATAACCAAAATCACGAATTTTACAAGGATGTAATCTTTTAGTTAGGTAAGGAAGGATTCATTTGCACAAAGTTCTCTTTTCTTAACCTATCAGTGCCACTTACTTAAAGCTCTCAATCACAGAGATTTCTAAAAAAAAGTCATGATGAGAAATGAAATATTTTTGTTCTCATGGGAACAATAGGGAACATAACGATTGGGAAGGTGATATGAGAAATGAGGCACAGTGCAAATGGGAATATGGCTCATCTTGGTGAAAACCAAATATTAAGTGTAGATTTGCATGATTTTATTCAGAAAGAACAAAGTTCAAACATGGTTGAGTTAGCATCAGAATTCGGACTTTCGCTGCGCGATGTGAAAAAACTGAAAAAACAACTAGAACGTTCTTGACAATAAGATTTTTCGTACGTATTATAAAAAAATATAATGTCATATCGAAATACTGCCGTTGATGGGGAATAGTAGTGAAGATCCACATGAAAAGAGAGGAAAAGTCTTAGGCTGAAAACTTTTCTACATGATGACTTGATGAATGAACACCCCGTAGGCTCCTTTCTGAAAATTATTTTGATTAGTAGGAAAAGACGTTGCAGGCGTTAACTGTAAAAGTGGAAGGCATTACTTTGCCTTCAATTAGGGTGGCACCACGGGATTCAAAGCTCTCGTCCCTTGTTTTATGACAAGGAGACGGGGGCTTTTTTTATATTTACATAAAAAAGTAGAACAGAAATGAAGGAGGTAATCCGCATGGCGAAACAAATACAAATTCCGCGCGGAACACAAGATATCCTGCCAGGGGAAACGGAAAAGTGGCAGTATATTGAAAATATCGCTAGAGAGATTTGCGAGAAATATCAATACAAAGAGATTCGTACCCCAATTTTTGAACAAACAGAATTATTTCTTCGTGGCGTCGGTGATACAACCGATATTGTTCAAAAAGAAATGTACTCATTCACTGACAGAGGTGGCCGTGAACTGACATTAAGACCAGAAGGGACTGCTTCAACTGTTCGTTCATTTGTGGAAAATAAAATGTTTGGACAAGCGAATCAACCTGTCAAACTTTATTATATGGGACCAATGTTCCGCTATGAGCGCCCACAAGCTGGCCGATATCGTCAATTCGTACAATTTGGCGTAGAAGCACTTGGAAGTAACGACCCAGCAATCGATGCTGAAGTCATCTCACTTGCAATGGCAATTTATCAAAAACTTGGCTTAACAAAACTGAAACTTGTCATAAATAGTTTGGGTGATAAAGAAAGTCGTAAAGCACACCGCGATGCACTAATCTCTCACTTTGAACCGCGTATTGGTGAGTTTTGTAAAGATTGTCAAAGTAGACTTGAAAAAAATCCAATGCGAATTTTAGATTGTAAAGCTGACCGTGATCATGAGCTTATGAAAACCGCGCCTTCCATTTTGGATTATTTAAATGAAGCTTCAACAGAGTACTTTGATAAAGTAAAGCAGTATTTAACAAGCGTTGGAATTGAATATGAAGTAGATCCGAACCTTGTTCGTGGTTTAGATTATTATAATCACACTGCTTTCGAAATCATGAGTGATGCTGAAGGCTTTGGAGCTATTACAACTCTATGTGGTGGCGGTCGCTATAACGGGTTGGTAGAAGAAATTGGTGGACCTGAAACTCCGGGAATTGGATTCGCGCTAAGCATTGAACGCTTACTAGCTGCTTTAGATGCAGAAGGAATTGAACTTCCGCTGACTGCAAAAATTGATTGTTATCTTGTATCTCTCGGCGAAAATGCCAAAGATTATACTGTTGGACTGCTTCACCAGTTAAGAAATGCAGGTTTCTCCGCTGAACGAGATTACTTAGATCGCAAAATTAAAGCCCAGTTCAAAGCGGCTGACCGCTACCAAGCGAAATATGTTGCTGTATTAGGGGATGACGAACTAGCAGCAAATAAAATTACCGTTAAAACAATGGAAGATGGCGGTCAAACAGAATTACCGTTAGATTCCTTCTTAGAAAAATTTAAAGAGTTATGCAAATAAAGGGGGAAGCACCATGTTTGGTAGATCGTATTTTTGTGGAGAAGTAACGGAGAAAGCAATTGGAGAGTCCGTTACATTAAAGGGATGGGTACAAAAACGCCGTGATCTTGGTGGATTAATTTTTATTGACTTAAGAGACCGCACTGGCCTCGTTCAGATCGTCTTTAACCCTGATGTTTCAAAAGAAGCATTGGAGATTGCTGAAAAAGTTCGTAGTGAATTTGTTTTAAGTGTTAAAGGAAAAGTCTTGGCAAGAGCTGAGGGCACAGTCAACGAAAATTTAAGTACAGGTAAAATCGAAGTGGCTGCTGAGGAAGTAATGATTATTAATGAAGCAAAAACTCCGCCGTTTACGATTACCGATAAAACAGACGTTTCCGAAGATCTTCGTTTAAAATATCGGTACCTTGATATGCGTCGTCCGGTGATGTTTGAAACGTTAAAAATGAGACATCAAACGACGAAAGCGATTCGCGATTACCTCGACAGCGAAGGGTTCTTAGATGTTGAAACGCCTATTTTAACGAAAAGCACTCCTGAAGGAGCAAGAGATTATCTTGTACCGAGCCGCGTTCATCCAGGTGAATTTTATGCATTGCCGCAATCGCCACAAATCTTCAAACAATTGCTTATGGTTGGTGGAGTGGAGCGTTATTATCAAATCGCTCGCTGTTTCCGAGATGAGGACCTTCGTGCAGATCGTCAGCCGGAATTTACTCAAATTGATATTGAAACAAGTTTCATGAGTCAAGAAGAGATTTTATCTTTGGCTGAAAACATGATGAAAAAAGTAATGAACGATGTAAAAGGCGTTGAAATTGAGCTTCCTTTCAAGAGAATGTCTTATGATGAAGCGATGGGGCGTTACGGTTCTGATAAACCAGATACTCGTTTTGGACTTGAACTAGTCGATTTATCAGAAGCTGTTAAAGAATCTGGATTCAAAGTATTTTCAGCAGCGGTAGAAAATGGTGGCCAAGTAAAAGCAATAAATATGAAAGGCACAGCGGCTAATTATTCTCGTAAAGATATCGACGGCTTAACCGAGTTTGTTTCAATCTATGGAGCAAAAGGTCTAGCTTGGTTGAAAGTGGAAGAAGAAGGCTTGAAAGGGCCAATTGCTAAATTCCTAGATGAAGAAGTTCAAGCAGCGATCCAGTCACTATTACAAGCTGAAACCGGTGATTTACTTCTGTTTGTAGCTGATAAAACTAAGGTTGTTGCGGATGCTCTTGGGGCTTTAAGATTAAAGCTTGGAAAAGATTTAGATTTAATCGATCAATCCAAATTCAATTTCCTTTGGATTACTGATTGGCCACTTCTTGAGTATGATGAAGAAGAGGGACGTTATTACGCGGCGCATCATCCGTTTACGATGCCTGTTCGTGAAGATTTGGCTCTCCTTGAAACAGACCCTGCAAGCGTTCGAGCTCAAGCATATGACTTAGTTTTAAATGGGTATGAACTTGGCGGAGGTTCCTTAAGAATCTTTGAACGTGAAATTCAAGAGAAAATGTTCGCTGTCCTTGGATTCACAAAAGAGCAAGCTAACGAGCAATTTGGTTTCTTAATGGAAGCATTTGAATATGGAACACCGCCACACGGTGGAATTGCCCTCGGTCTTGACCGCATGGTGATGTTATTAGCTGGAAGAACGAATCTTCGTGATACCATTGCTTTCCCTAAAACAGCAAGCGCTAGTGACTTGTTAACAGAGGCGCCTGGTGTTGTTAGTCTTGAACAGTTAAATGAGCTGAATTTGTCATTAAATATTCAAAAGAAAGACGAATAGGTAGGTGAGGGGAACTTGAAACTCCCCTTCCTCTATGCTATATTTTTATTAAATAGAAGAGTTCCTGAGATGTTCGTTGTACACCCAAAAGTTTTGACCGAACATTTTTTACCTTCGGGAGCCCGGAGTTCACTGAACAAAGCAAACGCCTCTTGACTAAGAGGACTTGCAACTTATTCAGGACAGGGTACCCACCTGCCAAGAGCGGGATCAAAACGAAGGATTAAAAGCAACGGCATAATCGGGGCTCTTCGATACATACGAAAAAACTCCATGCGAACATGCATGGAGTTTTTTATCCTTCTAATGATAATATTCCAGTTCATTATCCCTATATATTTACTTACTTTTGAAAAAAAAGTATGATATATTGTTTACCGGGAATAAGAATATTAATTGAAATTAATCCGGTTTGGAGTGAGAACATATATGCTTCATCAATTTTCACGCAATGAGTTAGCCATCGGTATCGAAGGCTTAGAAATAATGAAAAACAGTACGGTTGCCGTTCTAGGAATCGGTGGCGTAGGGTCGTTTGCGGCCGAAGCACTAGCTCGTTCTGGTGTTGGACGACTAATCTTGGTTGATAAAGATGACGTGGATATCACAAATGTGAACCGACAGTTGATTGCTTTGTTATCAACAGTGGGTAGACCAAAAGTTGAACTGATGGAAGAACGAATTCGCGATATTAATCCTGATTGTGAAGTTATTGCTTTAAAAATGTTTTATACCGAGGAAACGTACGAACAATTTTTCAGTTATGGAATTGATTTTGTCGTTGATGCGTCCGATACAATCGCTTATAAAATTCACTTAGCAAAAGAATGTATGAAACGCGAAATCCCGATTATCGCTAGTATGGGGGCAGCGAATAAAATGGATCCAACTCGGTTCAAAATTGCCGATATCTCGAAGACACATACCGATCCGCTAGCAAAAGTGATCCGTACCCGTTTACGTAAGGAAGGCATTCATAAAGGGTACACGGTTGTCTTCTCCGATGAGAGCCCAATTGTTCCTTTAGAAGAAGTGAACAAGGTCGTTGGGAAAGAAAATGCTCCAATTCGTAAAGCACAAATGCCACCATCCTCAAATGCGTTCGTGCCATCAGCTTGTGGGTTGATTATGGCCAGCTATGTTGTGAAGGAATTGTTAAAAGATATCAAGATTCATCGCGTAAATGATTAAGGATAAAATGCCCATCCACTAGTTTGGATGGGTTTATTTTTTACAGGAATTTCCGTTTGTAAAGTAAAGTGTGTTTTTGTATAGGAAAACGTGGTATTCGTAGAGCAAATCGTTTAGAGAAAGGGACTGATTCTGTAGAGCAGACGTAAAAAACCGTAGAGCAAATCCGGAAAACCTTACACCAACCTCTTTGAACCTATTCCAGACCCGCAAAACAGCATAAAAAAGGAGCAAAGCCTCGGGCTTTACTCCTGATCCAAACGGACTTAAAAAACCAGCCAGCTTATTTCCTCATGCCCATAATTTTTTCATAAACTACGGCCATTGCTTGTTCAAACTTTCCGGTTTTCTTTGGTTTAAAATAGATTTTTCCTTTTAATTTATTAGGAAGATATTGTTGTTTCACCCAGCCACCTTCGTAATCATGCGGATATTTATAACCAATGCCCCGTCCCAATTCTTTTGCGCTTTTATAATGGGCATCACGCAGATGGTCAGGAACTTCGCCGCTAAGGCCGGCGCGGATATCAGCGAGTGCCGCATCGATCGCCGTGATTGCTGAGTTTGATTTTGGTGATAAACAAAGTTCAATAACAGCGTTAGCAAGTGGAATTCTTGCTTCTGGAAACCCAACCCGTTCAGCTACTTCGATTGCAACGAGTGTTCGTGAGCCGGCTTGAGGATTGGCTAGTCCGATATCTTCATAAGCGATCACTAATAATCTTCTGCTAATACTGACTAGGTCACCGGCTTCGATTAAGCGGCCTAAATAATGAAGTGCAGCGTTGACATCACTGCCGCGAATGGACTTTTGAAAGCCCGATAAAACATCATAATGTGCATCGCCGTCTTTGTCATGTGCGAGGCTTTTCTTCTGCATACACTCCTCGGCGGTGTCTAATTCAATAACAATCTCGTCGTTTCCATTTGGGTCTGAGGATAACACGGCAAGCTCTAAGGAATTGAGCGAGCTGCGGACATCCCCATTTGAAGCAGTTGCGAAATGTGTTAAGGCCTCATCGGTTAACCGAACTTTATATTTACCTAATCCTCGTTCTTCGTCTTCTAATGCTCGAAGTAATGCAATTTTAATGTCTTCAGGCTCTAGTGGCTTTAACTCAAAAATTTGGCATCGGCTTCGAATTGCAGGATTGATGGCATGATAGGGATTGCTCGTTGTTGCGCCGATTAACGTAATCATTCCATTTTCTAGGTAGGGAAGCAAAAAGTCTTGCTTTGCTTTATCGAGGCGGTGGACCTCATCAAGAAGCAAAATCACTTTACCTGACATTTTGGCTTCAGCGGCGACAACTTCCATATCCTTTTTATTATTGGTTACTGCATTCAAGGTTCGAAATGCATATTGTGTACTTCCCGCAATGGCTGAGGCGATTGATGTCTTCCCAATCCCTGGGGGACCATATAAAATCATTGAACTCAACTGGCGAGCTTTTACCATCCGATAGATCATCTTTCCTTTACCAACTAAATGTGTTTGACCAATTACTTCATCAATTGTCCTAGGTCTCATTCTGAATGCAAGTGGTTTAACGCTCATGATTTTTCACTCCAACACCAAAAGTATGTTCTTACTCTACCATACCTCAAAAACAAGGCAAATGTATATGGCTTTAAAGATATGTTATAATGGCTAATGCATATTAAAATGAATCGTTCCAAGTAATTGGGGAGCGTTGTTTTTGCAATTTGTTTCCGTTTATCATCGTTAACCGATTTTTAGTTAGGATTAAAAAAACTTTAAATAGGTTATTAGTGCCTGTTCTAGCAGGATAAAAATAATTAAGAATGCTGGTGACTTTATGTTAAAGAAAAAAGGTCAAGTGTTTCCGCGCATTTTGGTCTATTTAGTAGGTCTGCTTGTGATGGCACTGGGGATTGTCTTACTGTTAAAAAGTGATTTAGGAGTAGCACCATGGGATGTTCTTCATGTAGGCTTATACTATCAATTCGGCCTCACGATTGGAACTTGGTCGGTGTTAGCAGGGTTTTTCATCCTTACGCTTTCAGCATTGATTGCAAAGGAATTTCCTCAAATCGGTGCGTTTGTAAATATGCTATTGGTCGGGACATTTATAGATCTCTATTTACTCCTTCCATTTCTAGTCACACCAGAATCCCTTATCGGCAGAGCAATATTATTTTCTGTGGGGATTTTGTTATTAAGCTATGGAATGGGGATTTACATTTCAGCACAGTTTGGGGCAGGCCCTCGTGATAGCTTAATGATTGCTTTAGCCGAACGGACAGGCTGGAAAATCAGGACCGTTCGAAGCATCATTGAAATTGTGGCTTTGTTTATTGGATGGAGATTAGGCGGTCCAGTTTTTTGGGGGACAATCGTCTACAGTATAACCATTGGACAGATATCCGGTTTTGCCTTGCCACAATGTCAGAGGGTAACTGATTTTTACCTTGCTAAATTGGAACAAAAACAAAAAAGTAAACATATAGGAGATAAAACGAATAGGAGTGCTGTTTTATGAAGATATCAACTAAAGGTCGCTACGGAATGACAATTATGATCGAGTTAGCAAAAAATCATGGAGAAGGTCCTGTATCGCTTAAATCGATTGCACAAACACATAATTTGTCTGAGCATTATCTAGAGCAACTAGTTGCGCCACTTAGAAATGCAGGCTTAGTACGAAGCATTAGAGGAGCTTATGGTGGATATGTTTTAACCAACGAGCCTTCGGAAATTACCGCAGGCGATATTATTCGCGTTTTAGAAGGGCCAATTGTCCTCGTCGAGGGGATTGAAGATGAAGCCCCTGCACAAAGAGAACTATGGATTCGAATTCGCAATTCGATCAAATCTGTACTAGATAATACAACGATTGAAGACCTGGCGAATCATACGAATGACCAAGGCGTTTCGGATGCCTATATGTTCTATATTTAATCAAGATTTAACAAACACTATACTCGTAAAAGAATAATAAACCTACAAAGGTTTTACGTATACGAACATTAAAATTAGTGATATAAGCTCTTTTCTCAGTGTTGAGAAAAGAGCCTGATCAGAAGAAGGTGTCAGATTTGGAAAGGATTTATTTAGATCATGCAGCTACATCTCCTCTTCATCCTGAGGTGATTAGTAGGATGATAGCCGTCATGGAAACGCAGTTTGGTAATCCGTCTAGTATACATTCCTTCGGGCGTGAAACAAGACATATTCTTGATGAGACTAGACAGGTTTTAGCAGACAGTATCCATGCTAAACCAACAAACATTATTTTAACGAGTGGTGGAACAGAAGCTGATAATCTAGCTGTCATTGGTTACGCAGAGAAAAATCAACATTTAGGGAAACATATCATTACAACCCAGATCGAACATCACGCTATTCTTCATAGCTGTCAGGAACTAGAGAGGCAGGGATATGAAGTAACGTATTTACCTGTTGATGAAACAGGGGTTATTTCGGTTGGTGAATTTCAGAACGCGTTACGAGATGATACGATCCTAGCGACCATTATGTATGGAAACAACGAAGTTGGTAGCATTCAGCCTATTAAAGAAATCGGTGAACTATTAAAAGAACATCAAGCGATTTTACATACTGATGCGGTCCAAGCCTATGGTGTTGAAAAGTTGGATGTGAACGAGTTACAAGTTGATATGTTATCCGTTTCTGCGCATAAAATTAACGGACCTAAAGGAATCGGTTTTCTTTATGTAGCCGACGGAATTTCACTGTCTCCAAGGGCTTTTGGTGGTGAACAGGAACGAAAACGCAGGGCTGGGACAGAAAATGTACCAGCGGTTGCTGGGTTTCAAGTAGCAGTAAAAATTGCAATGAAGGAACAAGAAGCGAAGCAAAACCTATACCGTGAATTCAAAACACTCTTTATTGATTGTTTAAAAAGTGAAGATGTCACATTTGAAGCGAACGGTTTACTTGATAAAAGTTTGCCACATGTTTTAAACTTAAGCTTTCCGGGAACGAATGTCGAAGCCATGCTTGTAAATCTAGATTTAGCTGGAGTGGCTGTTTCGAGTGGTTCCGCATGTACAGCAGGTTCGATTGATCCGTCACATGTCTTGGTAGCGATGTTTGGAAAAGATTCAGAACGCATAACCAATTCTATTCGATTTAGTTTTGGATTAAACAATACAAAAGAACAGATTGAAACTGCTGCTAAGGAAACAGCAAAAGTAGTGAAGCGGCTCGTAAAATAGAAATCGGAAAAAGTATGAGAACAAGCGAGGTGAGTCATAATCATGGAAAAATCACCTAAAGATACTAGAGTGGTTGTAGGAATGTCTGGAGGAGTGGATTCATCTGTAGCTGCTTTGCTGTTAAAACAGCAAGGGTATGACGTTATCGGAATCTTTATGAAAAACTGGGATGATACGGATGAAAATGGCGTTTGTACGGCAACAGAAGACTACGAAGATGTCATTCGTGTTTGCAACCAAATTGGGATTCCATATTATGCAGTGAATTTTGAAAAGCAATATTGGGATAAGGTTTTTACTTATTTCCTTGATGAATATAAAGCAGGGCGTACGCCAAACCCTGATGTAATGTGTAATAAAGAGATTAAATTTAAGGCCTTTTTAGAGCATGCATTAAATCTCGGTGCGGATTATTTGGCAACCGGTCATTACGCTCAAGTGGAGTATCGTGATGGAGAATATAAAATGCTTCGTGGGCTGGATCAGAATAAAGATCAAACTTATTTCTTGAACCAACTAACACAAGATCAGTTGAAGCGTGTGATGTTCCCAATCGGAAATATGGAAAAGTCACAAGTACGTGAAATTGCCAAAGAAGCAAACTTAGCAACCGCAACGAAAAAGGACAGTACTGGAATTTGCTTTATTGGCGAGCGTGATTTCAAAGAGTTTCTAAGCAACTATCTACCAGCACAACCTGGAACTATGGAAACATTAGACGGGGAAGTGAAGGGGAAACATGATGGCTTAATGTACTATACGATTGGCCAAAGACATGGTCTAGGCATCGGTGGTTCAGGTGAACCATGGTTTGTTGTCGGCAAAGATTTGAAGCGGAATGTTCTCTATGTTGGACAAGGTTTCCATAATGAAAAATTGTATTCGGATTCGATTTTTGCTGTGGATGTCAGTTGGGTATCAGCTGAGCCGAAGCTGAAAGAATTTGAATGCACCGCTAAATTCCGTTATCGTCAAGCAGATAGCCCAGTCACAGTTCAAATACTCGAAGATGGAAACGTTAAAGTGGTCTTTAAAGAGCCGATTCGGGCCGTAACACCTGGACAAGCCGTTGTCTTTTATGACGGTGATGAATGTCTTGGCGGCGGTACAATTGACGAGGTTTTCAAAGACGGAAATAAATTAACCTATGTAGGTTAATTGAGGGGCTTTTTAGATTGTTGTTAAGGAATTTTATAGGTGAAGCTCAAATTTTAAGCTTTTTTCATAAATGTTGCTGTTAGCTAGGAAAACCATAGTAAGCAACAAAGTCTAAGACAAGTCCTGATCAAATAAATCCCTGGTCCCTTTGTGGTGACTAGGGATTTTTCAGGTGGAAAGAAAAAATATGGTATACTTTTTTCGTAAAGATTGGAGTGATTATAGATGGATAAAAACCAAAAAGGTATTGAATATATGCAACAAGGAAAATGGGAGGAAGCGGCAAAGGTGTTCGTGGAAGCCATTGAAGAGGATCCTAATAATGCCGTCGCACATATTAATTTTGGAAATGTCCTAACGGCTGTTGGGGAAACCGAAAAGGCGATGAAGTTTTTTGATCGCGCTCTTGAGCTCGATGAGAATGCTGTAGCTGCATATTATAGCAAAGGAAACTTATTTTATGAGATGGAGCGTTTTTCTGAGGCAAAAGAGAGCTTCGAGCTGGCGATGAAAAAAGGACTTCAAACAGGGGACAATTATTTTATGTTAGGCATGAGCTTAATTCAACTTGAGCAAGGCCGATTAGCATTGCCGTTTCTCCAAAGAAGTACAGAATTACTTGAAACCGATGCGGAAGCATTTTTTCAATATGGCTTGTGCCTAGCGCAAACGGAGTATATTGATGAAGCAATCTCACAATTGGAAAAAAGTGTTGAATTAGACCCTACCCACGCGGACGCATTTTATAATCTCGGAGTAGCCTTTGGTTTTAAGGAAAAGGAAGAAAAAGCATTGGAAATGTTTGAGCGAGCACTTGAAATTCAGCCAGACCATTTACTTGCAGGTCATGGTAAGAAATTAATTGAACAGGCTATTGAAGAGAATCAGTAATACAGAAATGAGCGAGATTGGGGGGGATAACGAATGGATAAGCAGGATGCTCTCGATTTATTTTCGGAACAAGGTAAATATCTAAAAGGCAGGCCAATTGTCACCATCTTTCATAATGACCAGAATTTGTATACGGTAATGAGGATTCGAGTGGAAGAAACAAATGATGAATATGATGATAAGGAAGCGGTGGTCACAGGTTATTTTCCTGCGATTCATGAGCAGGAAACGTATGTTTTCTTTGGAGAGTTTACCGAGCATCCAAAGTTTGGCCCCCAGTTTCAAGCCACTCACTTCCGTAAAGATTTGCCGCAATCAAAACAGGGGATCATTACATATTTGTCTAGTGACCTTTTTAAAGGGATTGGAAAAAAGATTGCCGAGAGTATTGTCGATACACTAGGAGAAAACGCCATTACAAAAATCATGGAAAACCCTTCGGTCCTAGACGGGGTGCCAAAGTTAAGCCCTGAGAAAGCGAAGACGCTTTACGACACCATCTATGAACATCAAGGTCTCGAGCAAGTTTTAGTTGGATTGAATCAATATGGTTTTGGTCCGCAATTATCAATGAAAATTTATCAAGCTTATCGTGAACAAGCTCTTGAAATCATTGAGAAAAACCCATTTCAACTGGTTGAGGATATTGAGGGCATCGGATTTGGTCGCGCTGATGAACTTGGCCGTCAATTGGGGATGAAGGGAAGTCATCCAGACCGAATCAAAGCGGCTTGTCTTTATGTATTGGAATCCTCTAGTGTTCAAGGTGGGCATGTGTACCTTGAAGCAGAGAATTTATTGCCTGAAGTGAAAAGCTTATTAGAGCAAAATGAACCACAAGAAATTCAGTTTAGTGAGATTTCGAATGAAATTATCAAGCTAGGCGAAGAAGGGAAAATTATTGTCGAGGACCAAAAGATTTATCTTCCATCGCTTTACTTCTCTGAAAAAGGGCTCGTAAATAATATTGGACGGATTCTCAAACAGACAGAATATGAAAACCAATTTCCTGAATCGGAATTTCTTCTTGCATTGGGAAACCTTGAGGAGCGTTTAGGTGTTCAATACGGTCCTACACAAAAGGAAGCAATTCAAACCGCATTAATGTCACCAATGATGATCTTGACTGGTGGCCCCGGGACAGGAAAAACGACCGTTATCAAAGGAATTGTTGAACTTTATGCAGAGCTCCATGGGTGTTCACTCGATGTTAATGATTATAAAAAAGATGAACCTTTCCCATTTATCCTATGTGCACCAACGGGCCGGGCTGCAAAGCGAATGACTGAATCGACAGGCATGCCGGCAGTCACTATCCACCGATTGTTACGTTGGAACGGGGCCGATGGATTTGATCATGATGAAGACCGACAGCTAGAAGGGAAAATTTTAATTGTCGACGAGTCCTCAATGGTTGATATTTGGCTTGCCCATCAATTGTTTAAGGCATTGCCAGATCACCTTCAAGTAATTCTGGTTGGCGATGAAGATCAGCTTCCGTCTGTAGGGCCTGGACAAGTACTTAAAGACTTATTAGATTCTAATCGTATTCCAACTGTGCGACTAACTGATATCTATCGACAAGCTGAGGGATCTTCTATCATTGAACTTGCACACCAAATCAAAAAAGGGACCTTGCCAACAGATCTTGTTGCCCAGCAAGCAGACCGTTCCTTCATTCGCTGTGCCTCAGGGCAGATTGCCCAAGTGGTGGAAAAAGTAGTGTTAAACGCAAAGAAGAAAGGATTTACGTCAAAAGACATCCAGGTGCTAGCCCCAATGTATCGTGGTCCGGCTGGGATTGATCGTTTAAATTTACTAATGCAGGAAATTTTCAACCCCAACAGGGATGGTAGTAGGAAGGAAATTGCGTTTGGAGATGTCAAATACCGTGTTGGAGATAAAGTCTTACAGTTAGTGAATCAACCAGAAGCAAATGTCTTTAATGGTGATATGGGAGAAGTTGTTGCCATTTTTTACGCGAAAGAAAATACCGAAAAGCAAGATCAAGTTGTGGTCTCGTACGAAGGCAATGAAGTCACTTATACACGTCCAGACTTGTCGCAAATTACTCATGCTTATTGTTGTTCGGTCCATAAATCTCAAGGTAGTGAGTTTCCGATTGTAATTTTGCCTGTTGTAAAAAGTTATTTCCGCATGCTTCGTCGTAACTTACTTTATACCGCAATCACAAGGAGTCAACAGTTTTTAATTCTGTGTGGCGAAGAAGAAGCCTTTCGATTAGGCATTGATCGCGTGGATGACACAAGGCGAAATACGACGCTTGCTGAAAAATTAAGCGAAACTTTATCACCAATAAGAAATAATGAAACAAAAGATCAAGATACAGTTCAAAACGCTGAAATACAATCACCATCTGGAAAGAAGGAGGATTTTGATTCAGTTGAGCAACTCATGACCGTTGATCCGTTGATTGGAATGGAAAACCTTACCCCTTATGATTTTATGGAGGAAAGCGGAAACTAAAAATGTTCGGAAAGGTGGGCTCGCTTTGCGGACATTTTCTCTATTAAAGGGTCTTCCGGTAATCGACTTCAAAAGTGGAACCAAGCTTGGTGAAGTCTCTGACGTGAGTGTATCGCATGAGGGAAAAGTGGAAGGTTTGCTTTTAAAAAAAGGCAAACTCTTTAAAAAGACCTACCTGATAAAGGTAGAGAATATCCATTCCTATCAAGCGGATGAGGTTTTGATTGACTCTCCGGACGTTATTGAGCCTATAACGACTCCACCTGATTTCACTCTCGAACATCGTGAACCATTGAATGGGAGGATGATGTATTCTCAAGATGGGGAAGAATTGGGGCTTTTACAAGATGTATATTTTCTGGAAGAATTGGGCACGATTGTAGGGTACGAATTAACGGATGGCTTTTTTTCCGATATTACAGAAGGAAAGCGTGTGGTTCAACCCGTTGCACCTCCTGCAATCAGAAATGATGCCATCATAGTTAACGTAGAGAATCAAGTTAACGAGGTGAGCATTGATGTTAACATGCCCCAACTGCCAGAGTAAAGATATCGGTAAAATTGGTATCAATCAATACTATTGTTGGAATTGCTTCATTGAACTAACCCTGTCTAAGGGAATCATTCATACTCATCAGGTGGAAGAAGACGGCTCCTTAAGCTCCCTTGACGATTTATTTGACGAGGATGAGCGTATGTTTGGTGTTTGATGCTGGTAGCCATTGGAAATAAAAACAAGAGGTGAAGCGATATGAATAGAATGTTAACCTCAGCATTGGTCTTTGGTGCCGGAATGGCGGCATATGGTTATATGCAGAAAAACGATATGATGGACAAACGCCAAATGAAAAAACTTCAAAAAAGGATTACGAAAGCCATTCTCTAATCTGTGGGTCCCCTGTTTCTAACAGGGGACTTTTGAAATACAAGGAATTCATGGACCTTATACCAACTCTCACTAAAAGTAACGGTAGCTAACGAATTCTTCCGTTTTCTTATGAATAATCTCTACCTAACGTTTAAAAATAAACATAAGGTGGTGAAAGAATGGATATCCGGATGAGTTGGTTTTACCGTTTAGGCTTTTTGCTACTATTATTCATTGTTATTTATGTTTTTCTTAAACTACAACAGGTCTGGGCGCCATTCTTAGAAATATTCATGACACTATTTATTCCGTTTGCGGTCGGTGCGTTCATCACCTATCTTTTACATCCTGTGATTGAGAACCTTCATAACCGGGGGCTTCATAGAGGGATAGCGGTGTTTATTATCTATTCTTTGTTTTTTGGCGGCGTAGGCTTCGGCATTTATAAAGGGATACCGGCCTTTGTGAATCAGCTTCATGATCTTGCGGAAAATACACCAGTTTTTGCAGCTTATTATCAAGAATGGGTAGATGGGATCCAGGATGAAACCTCGCGCTGGCCACCTGCGGTTAAGAATCGAATCGATGATTCCATAATAGCGGTTGAGTCGTATTTAGAGGGAGTCTTATCTGGTATTTTAAACTTTTTAAAAGGATTCCTAAATTCGGTTGTTACGCTTGCCATCATACCGTTTATTGCTTTTTATATGCTAAAAGACTTTAATGTCATGAAAAGGGCTGTATGGTATATTACTCCATCACGTTGGCGTGAACAAGGAAAATTATTTTTGCGCGATATCGACCGTTCGTTAGGAAATTACATCCGTGGCCAATTGCTTGTTTGTCTCGTTATTGGCGTTTTATCTACTTTGTTGTTTTTCCTTGCGGGGATGCCGTATTCACTGCTATTGGGCATCATTGTTGGAATCACCAATGTCATCCCTTATTTTGGACCGATTATTGGGGCCATTCCGGCAGTTATCATCGCTGCTACGATCTCGGGGAAGATGGTGGTTATTTGTATAATCATTGTTTTCTCGCTTCAATTTCTTGAAGGAAATATTCTTTCTCCAATTATTGTTGGGAGAAGTTTACGCATGCATCCTCTTGTGATCATGTTTGCCTTACTTGCGGGCGGAGAGATTGGTGGTGTTATCGGCTTAGTTCTAGCCGTACCTGTACTTGTCGTAATAAAAACGGCGATTCTTCATGCCAAAGAGCATCTTATACGGATGAGAAGAAAGCCCGCGCAATAATTCGGATTTGACAAAAGGATTCGTGCTTATATATAATTCGGCTATAGCTTGAAATTGAAGAAAATGTTGAAAGATCGAGTATGTTACAGACCACTGATAAGAGAGGAATTTCCATGGCTGAAAGAAATTCTCTGTGAAGGGTAGCAGAAGGCTAATCTGGAGTGCAGCTAAACACTGCCGTCATGCCGCGTTAAGGCATTATGAGAGATGAATGTTCTTCTGACGCATTCATAATCAGGGTGGTACCGCGAGTTAGCTCTCGTCCCTGTCCAGGGATGGGGGCTTTTTTGTGTTTTTAGGAATCCTATGTTGTGGACAACCTGCTTACTGTACTCGATTCTACGTTAGCGTCTAGTAAAGCTTAAATATTTTCTCAAAACTTTATTTCTTTTATTAAAAGGAGGAGGCACTTGATGAAACAACTAACTGGTTCAGAAATCCGTAGATTGTTTTTAGAGTTTTTCAAAGAGAAGGGACATGCTGTGGAGCCTAGTGCACCGCTCGTTCCGCATGATGATCCGTCATTGCTTTGGATAAATAGCGGCGTGGCAACCTTAAAAAAATATTTTGATGGCCGCGTTATTCCAGAGAACCCTCGCATTACCAATGCACAAAAATCGATTCGGACCAACGATATTGAGAATGTTGGAAAAACGGCACGTCACCATACGTTTTTTGAAATGCTTGGTAACTTTTCAATTGGAGATTACTTTAAAGTAGAAGCAATTGATTGGGCTTGGGAGTTTTTAACAGATGAAAAATGGATGGGCTTTGACAAAGAAAAACTTTCTGTGACAATTCATCCAGAAGATGAAGAAGCATATGAAATTTGGAGTAAAAAGATTGGGGTTCCGGAAGAAAGAATTATTCGTTTAGAAGGAAACTTCTGGGATATCGGAGAAGGACCAAGTGGTCCAAATACAGAGATTTTCTACGACCGAGGACCTGAGTACGGAGATAATCCGGAAGATCCAGAGCTATACCCTGGTGGAGAAAATGATCGTTATCTAGAAGTATGGAACCTTGTTTTCTCTGAATTTAACCATAACCCTGACGGTACATATACGCCGCTTCCTAAGAAAAACATTGATACTGGAATGGGCTTAGAACGAATGGCTTCCGTTGTTCAAGAAGTGCCAACAAACTTTGATACTGATTTGTTTATGCCGATTATTAAAGCAACAGAAGAAATTTCTGGTGAAAAATATCGTGTGACAAATGAGAAGGATACCGCGTTTAAAGTGGTAGCTGATCATATTCGTACGGTTGCTTTCGCTGTGGGTGACGGTGCGCTGCCATCCAATGAAGGCCGTGGATATGTTCTTAGAAGATTGCTTCGTCGAGCTGTTCGCTATGCGAAGAAAATAAATATTCATCGTCCGTTCATGTTTGAATTAGTTCCTGTAGTAGGAGAAATCATGCATGACTTTTACCCACAAGTGAAAGATAATGCTGAGTTTATCGCCAAAGTGATTAAAAATGAAGAAGATCGTTTCCACGAAACGCTTAACGAAGGTTTAGCCATCTTATCTGAGTTAATTAAGGAACAAAAACAAAAGGGCAGTGACACCATTCAAGGTGCCGATGTATTCCGCCTATACGATACTTATGGATTCCCTGTTGAATTAACAGAAGAATACGCAGAAGACGAAGGAATGAAAGTGGACCATGATGGCTTTGAAGCTGAAATGGAGCTACAACGTGAACGAGCTCGATCTGCTCGACAAGATGTCGGCTCGATGCAAGTACAGGGTGGAGTCCTAGGTGACATTACTGTTGACAGCCAATTCGTAGGTTATGATAACTTGGAAACAGAAGCAAAGGTCGTTGCGATTGTGAAAGACGGCGAAGTGGTTGAGGCTGTTTCTTCAGGGGACGAATTCCATTTCATCCTTGATGTGACTCCATTCTATGCTGAGAGTGGTGGACAAATTGCAGACCAAGGAATTCTTTTTGCAGAAGGCGTGAAAGTCTCTGTTAAGGATGTTCAAAAAGCGCCAAATGGACAGAACCTCCATCATGCAGTCGTGGAAGAGGGAACGCTCAAGAACGAATCGAAAGTTCAAGCAAAAGTGGACTATAAAAAACGGTCCCAAATTGTTAAGAATCATACAGCGACCCACTTACTTCACCAAGCGTTAAAAGATGTTCTTGGAACACACGTTAATCAGGCAGGTTCCTTAGTAGAACCTGATCGTCTACGTTTTGATTTCTCACACTTCGGCCAGATTACTCAGGAGGAACTGGAGAAAATCGAGGCGATTGTAAACGAAAAAATCTGGAACAGTATTTCAGTTGAAACCGACTTTAAACCAATTGCAGAGGCAAAAGCAATGGGTGCAATGGCTCTCTTCGGTGAAAAATATGGCGATATCGTTCGCGTTGTTCAAGTTGGAAATTATAGTCTTGAACTTTGCGGAGGTTGCCATGTTCCAAATACTTCAGTAATTGGCTTATTCAAAATTGCTTCTGAGAGTGGAATTGGCGCTGGTACACGAAGAATTGAAGCTCTTACAGGGGAGGCTGCATACAAAGCACTAAATGATCAACTTGCGATTTTGAAAACTGCTGCTGCTAAGTTGAAAACAGCACCTAAGGAAGTTGCCTCTCGTGTTGATGTACTTTTAGCTGAAAACAAACAGTTACAACGTGAAAATGAATCATTAGCTGCTAAATTGGGTAATATTGAAGCAGGAAGCCTAGCTTCGCAGGTGAAAGATGTGGACGGCGTACCAGTTCTTGCTGCCAAGGTACAAGCAGCGGATATGAACAGTTTGAGAAATATGGCAGATGACTTGAAACAAAAACTTGGCACCGTTGTGATTTTGCTTGGTAGTGCGGATAACGGCAAAGTAAACTTAATCGCTGGGGTAACAAAAGATTTAATTGATAAAGGATATCATGCAGGGAATTTAGTAAAAGAAGCTGCTAGCATCTGTGGAGGTGGTGGCGGAGGCCGCCCAGATATGGCCCAAGCTGGTGGGAAAGATCCGTCAAAACTCGACAATGCTCTGCAATTTGTTGAAGAATGGGTAAAATCAATTTGATATAAAGGGAAAGTAGTGTAGAATAAAGGTGAATTAAAGAAAAATTTCCCTTTAAAGAAAAAGTGAGGTGCATTCGATGAGCTCTTTCGACAAAACGATGAAATTTAATTTCCCTGAAGAGCCGTTTGAGCATAATGTGAATGACGTGCTTTTCGAGGTATACGAAGCACTTCAGGAAAAAGGCTACAACCCGATTAACCAGATTGTTGGGTATCTTCTTTCTGGAGATCCAGCGTACATTCCTCGTCATCGTGATGCCCGAAACATTATCAGAAAGTTAGAACGGGATGAAATCATTGAAGAATTAGTGAAATCATATTTGAAACGTTCACGTGAGGGTCAATAATGCGCATAATGGGATTAGATGTCGGCTCGAAGACGGTCGGCATTGCACTAAGTGATGAACTTGGTTGGACAGCGCAAGGTTTAGAGACACTAAAGATTAATGAAGCGGAAAATGAGTATGGTTTTGAGCGGTTAGGGAATCTCATAAAAGAGTATAATGTAGATAAAGTCGTTATTGGGCTCCCGAAAAACATGAACGGTACGATTGGCCCGCGTGGCGAAGCCTCTCAGAGATATGCAGAGGAAGTCGAAAAACTTTTTGGTGTATCTGCTGTCCTTTGGGACGAGCGCTTAACAACGATGGCCGCGGAAAGAGTTTTACTTGAAGCGGATGTCAGTCGAAAAAAACGAAAGAAAGTGATTGATAAGATGGCCGCTGTTATGATTTTACAAGGTTATCTTAATAGTTTAATGAGGTGAATAGAATGGATCACGGTGAAAACAATATTACAGTAGTAGATGAAAACGGAAACGAACAGCTTTGCGAAGTACTTTTTACATTTGACTCTGAAGAGTTTGGCAAGTCTTATGTACTGTATTATCCAATAGGTGCAGAAGAGGATGACGAAGAAGAGATTGAGATTCACGCTTCTTCTTTCACTCCAACAGAAGATGGACAAGATGGAGAGTTAATGCCAATTGAATCCGACGAAGAGTGGGATATGATTGAAGAAATGCTAGAAACTTTCCTTGCTGAGCAAGACGAAGAATAAAATATTAAAACAAACATAAAATGAACCAAAAAAACCAGGAGGAAAATCCTGGTTTTTTTGTTCAGGAAACAAAAGAAGGCAAACCGCTGACTAGTTTCTAATCGTTTAGCTTTATTGTATGTAAAATTTAGCCTCAGTAGGAGAGCTCCAGGCCATACGTCGCTGGAAAGCCGCTTCCGCTTTTCGGGAGAATTTTGACGAAATTTGAGATTTGTTGCGACTTGATTATGGAAATATAGTATAATGATTCGAGAAATTACATTAATTTAAGGTTGTTTTCGTAGTGACTATTGCTATTTTTTGTTTTCGAAACTGCTTGGAGTCTAGTCTAACCTTTAAGTTTTGGCTGTGTTAAAATTTAATGTGGATTTGTTGCAGGTTGATTGAAGTGAAGTGCCTGGAGCATAATTCGACAGCAGCGTTTAACAGAGCAAAAGGTTTTAAACAGCAATCTTTACGAAAATAACCTAAATAAAGAAACTAGCTGATGGAGATTTAATTTAGTTCGAGAGAGTGAAAGATCTTTGATCTTCTTTTTCCTATTAGCTAAAGTCAGCCAGGGGGGAAACGATGGCGAAGGAGAAAAAGAACAAGAACAACAGCAAAAAGTTGGAGATTGGTGAAAAAAAACAATATATCGCTGAAAAGATGACCGAACAACAAAACGAGGCGAAGGTAGTGCGTAAAATAGTTTCGGTTTTAGCCATTGCTTTGGTGTTGTTGGTAGCTATTATTGTGGTAGGTGGTTACTTTTACATAAGCAATGCCTTAAAGCCAGTTGACGAAGAGAATAAGGAAGAATTAGTTGTCGAGATTCCAATTGGTTCTACCTCAACGGGGATTGGACAAATTCTTGAGGAGAATGGAATAATTCGTGATGCTACCGTGTTTAAATATTATGTGAAGTTTAGAAACGAATCAGGGTTTATGGCAGGGGAATATACTTTAAGTCCTTCAATGAATTTAAAAACTGTAATTGAAACAATAAAAACGGGTAGCATGATGCAAGAAGTCGTAATGAAAATTACGATTCCAGAAGGAAAGCAACTAACACAAATTGCCGAGATTATCTCCGAGAAGTCAAATAAAGACTATAAAGATGTTTTCGCACAATTAAACGATGAAGATTTTATACAGGAACTGATGAAGAAGTATCCGGAAATCTTGACGGATAAAATCTTGGATAGTCAAATTAAATACCCACTTGAAGGGTATCTATTCCCGGCAACCTATCCGTTCTATGAGGAGAATCCGCCACTAGAAGAGATTGTTACCGCCATGCTTGATAAAACTAAATCAGTGGTTATGGATTATTTACCTTTGGCTGAGGAAAAGGGCTTAAGTGTGCATGAATTAATGACCATGTCTTCGTTAATCGAAGAAGAAGCGACAGCAAAAGTAGATCGCGATAAAATCTCGAGTGTATTCTATAATCGGATGGAAACCGGAATGAAGCTACAAACAGACCCAACAGTGTTGTATGCCCATGGAGAACATAAGGACCGCGTCTATTATAAGGACTTAGAGATTGATTCCCCTTATAATACGTATCAACATTATGGCCTTCCTCCCGGACCAATTGCCAATGCAGGGATCATGTCGATTGAGGCAGCAGTTGCTCCAGCAGATATTGACGACCTCTATTTCCTTGCAACACCTGAGGGGGAAGTATTGTTCTCGAAAACTCTTGAAGAACATAATCGTCGAAAAGCAGAACATATAACAAACCAATAATTAACAAGGAAAGGAGAGATGCATAGGAATAGCATTTCTCCTTCTTTTGTGTTAAAATAGTCCAAGTGTTTTTTATAGATGTAGGGATAGCGTATTATACAGTGCTGAAGAACCTTGCCAGAGCAATGAATTGCAAATGAGTTCTTCCTCCATCTGTTAACGCTATTTTTTCTTGTAATAAAGCTCATTCACTTAACCAACATACTATCCGTTTTCTAATCAGAAAACTGAGCCCAGATAAACTATTACTCAGGAGATGGGCTCCATTTCTGGAGAACCTGAACGGGTGCTTACCTGCTTATTCTCTCAATCGAATAGGACAAGAATGTCATCAGTGAGGAGTTGCGTTCCAACTGGTGATTCGTCATGCCGACGGTGTTACCGGTTAAGTAATAATCCCGTTTTAGAATGCCCTATGAATAGAGGTGAGTTGCAGCGTGAAAGAAGACAAGCTGCAAAAATATATTGAATCACTGATTCCTCCCCGCCAAGGAATCCTTGCGGAAATGGAGACATATGCCGATGAGCATCGTGTCCCAATTATGGAGGCAACAGGGATTGAAACGATGTTGCAAATATTAAGAATGAAACAAGCTGAGACAATCCTAGAGGTTGGGACAGCGATTGGCTATTCCGCTTTGAGAATGGCTTTTGCTCTTCCGAAGTCGAAAATTGTCACAATTGAGCGGGACAAAGAACGCTTTTCAAAAGCGAAAGAGTATATTCAAAGAGCAGAAAAAGAAGATCAAATTACGACCGTCTTTGGAGATGCGCTAGAAGTGGTCGACCAAGCTGGCTCTTTAGGGCCTTTCGACGTTTTATTTATTGATGCCGCAAAAGGTCAATATCAGCGGTTCTTTGAACTATATTCCGCTTTTTTAAAGCCTGGTGGAATTGTCGTCACAGACAATGTACTATTTAAAGGCCTTGTAGCGACTCAGGATAGCCCGACAAAACGAATTCAAAATTTGGTAAAAAAAATTGATCATTTCAACCATTGGCTTACGAACCATCCCGATTATGACACGGTCATATTACCTGTAGGAGATGGTGTAGCAATTAGTGTAAAACGAGGTGAAGAAAATGAATAAACCAGAATTGTTAGTAACACCAACGAATGTGGATGATATTTTACCATTAATAGAAGCTGGTGCAGATGCATTTGTTATTGGCGAGCAAAAATTCGGACTTAGATTGGCCGGAGAGTTTAAAAGAGAAGATGTAAAGAGAGCAATAGACTTAGCTCATTCAAAAGGGAAAAAAGTTTATGTTGCTATGAACGCCATTTTTCATAACGAAAAAATTGAACTATTGAGTGATTATATTCAATTTCTTAAAGAAGTTGATGCTGACGCTATCCTTTTCGGGGACCCGGCAGTATTGATGGCTGCTCGTGAAACAGCGCCTGAGATGAAGTTGCATTGGAATACGGAAACAACCGCTACCAACTGGTATACCTGCAACTACTGGGGAAGAAAAGGCGCAAAGCGTGCTGTACTTGCTCGTGAAATCAGTATGGACGCAGTTGTCGAGATAAAAGAGCATGCAGAAGTAGAAATTGAGGTACAAGTCCATGGAATGCTCTGTATGTTCCAATCAAAACGGTCATTGCTAGGGAATTACTTTGAATATCAAGGAAAAGCAATGGAAATTGAAAATCGTAAACAACAGAAAAATATGTTTTTACATGATAAAGATCGTGGCAACAAATACCCAATTTTTGAAGATGAGAACGGTACGCACATCATGAGCCCAAATGATTTATGCATCATTGATGAGCTACAAGAAATGATCGAAGCTGGTGTAGATTCTTTCAAAATTGACGGTATTTTAAAAGATACTGATTATTTAGTCGCGGTTACAGCGTTATATCGCCAAGCAATTGATTTAGCTGTTGAAGATGCTGACAAGTACGAAGAAATCAAAGATGAGCTTCTTGAAAAAGCAGAAGAAATCCAACCAGAGCATCGTTCATTAGACACTGGATTCTTCTTTAAAGAAACTGTCTATTAAGAAAAAGTAGATGTTATTAATTTAGGCTAATTTCTCAAAGTTTGTTGCTTTTCACCAAATTTATAGAGCAATTAAATTTGTACGCAGCAACAGAGATTGAGAATGGAATGCTTGTTAAAAGGAGGAAAACGGGATGACAGTCGTGAAAGAACCGATTTCACAGATCGTGAATGGAAAACGTGTGATTGTAAAAAAACCGGAGTTGTTAGCGCCAGCTGGAAATCTTGAAAAACTTAAGATTGCTGTTCGTTACGGTGCAGATGCCGTTTTCATTGGCGGTCAAGAATATGGCTTACGCTCAAATGCAGATAATTTTACGTTTGAAGAAATGAAAGAAGGCGTTGAATTCGCTGCTAAATACGGGGCGAAAATTTATGTTACAACCAATATATTTGCTCATAATGAAAATATCGATGGTTTAGAAGACTATCTATTGGGTCTAAAAGAAGCGGGAGTTCACGGCATTATTGTTGCGGACCCATTGATTATTGAAACATGCCGTAGGGTTGCACCAGAGATTGAAGTTCATTTAAGTACGCAACAATCCCTCTCAAACTGGAAGGCTGTACAATTCTGGAAAGAAGAAGGTTTAGAGCGTGTCGTTCTTGCTCGTGAAACAAGTGCTGAAGAAATTAAGGAAATGAAAGAAAAAGTAGATATTGAAATTGAGACATTTGTCCATGGTGCTATGTGTATTGCTTATTCTGGTCGCTGTACCTTAAGTAACCATATGACAGCCCGAGATTCGAACCGTGGTGGCTGCTGTCAGTCTTGTCGCTGGGATTATGACTTATTTGAACTTGAGGGTGGGGCAGAAAATCCACTAACAGGGGAACAAGATGCTCCGTTTGCGATGAGTCCAAAAGACTTAAAGTTAATTGAATCCATTCCAAGAATGATTGAGATTGGGATTGATAGCTTGAAAGTTGAAGGACGAATGAAGTCCATTCACTATATTGCGACCGTTATAAGTGTCTATCGAAAGGTTATTGATGCGTATTGTGCGGATCCTGACAACTTTAAAATTAAGCAAGAATGGCTTGATGAACTAGACAAATGTGCAAATCGTGATACTGCTCCTGCATTCTTTGAAGGAGTTCCAGGGTATAAAGAGCAAATGTTTGGAAACCATAGCAAAAAGACAACTTATGATTTCGTTGGAATGGTGCTTGATTATGATGCAGAGAATCAAATCGTCACACTTCAACAGCGCAACTATTTTAAACCAGGCGACGAAATAGAATTTTTTGGCCCAGAGATTGAAAACTTCTCATATGTCATTGAGAAAATTTGGGATGAAGAAGGAAATGAACTGGATGCGGCTCGTCATCCATTGCAAATCGTCAAATTTAAAATGGATAAGCCTGTGTACCCTTACAACATGATGCGAAAGGAGAACTAGAAAATAATGACACGCAAACCTGTTGTAATCGGGGTGGCCGGGGGATCGGGTTCTGGAAAAACGAGTGTAACAAAATCAATTTATGATACGTTTAAAGGGCACTCAATTCTAATGCTAGAACAAGATTATTATTATAAAGACCAGAGCCATCTACCGCTAGAGGAACGGTTAAAAACAAATTATGACCATCCACTTGCCTTTGATAATGATTTATTAATTGAACACTTAAATAAGCTCCTACGCTCAGAAGCAATTGAAAAACCAGTATATGATTATTCAATCCATACACGTTCTAGTGAAACCATCCATGTGGAACCTAAGGATGTAATCATCCTTGAAGGGATACTCGTACTTGAGGATGAGAGGCTTCGAGAGTTAATGGATATCAAACTTTTTGTCGACACGGATGCGGATTTGCGAATTATTCGTAGGTTGCTGCGTGATATTAAAGAGCGGGGACGTTCAATGGACTCCGTGATTGAACAGTATGTTAACGTGGTTCGGCCAATGCATAATCAGTTTATTGAACCAACAAAGCGTTATGCAGACATAATTATCCCTGAGGGTGGGCATAATTACGTAGCGATTGATTTAATGGTTACAAAAATCCAAACAATTCTTGAACAAAAATCATTTTTGTGACACAATAGCATAAAGTGAAAAGAGCATGCATGAGGGGTACTTTTCCTTATCATAGTGTTCACACTACTTAGGATGATGCTTAGGACATCATTCTACTTTTTCTATCAGACATTTACGAGTGGCTCATAACCAATAATTGTTAAAGATTTGTCACGATTTAGTCGGTTTTCCACTCAAGAATGTGGGATAAATAAAAGATAATATATTTGTTACTAGTGCGCGCCCTTTTCAAAAGGACGCGCTACTGTATATTTTAAAAAGTACCCTACATAATAAATCAAACGATTGGGGAATTTGTGAAGATTAGAAGGAGGAAACATGATGGCAGCAGAGAAAGAATATCCAATGACACTTGCCGGTAAACAAAAACTAGAACAAGAATTAGAACATTTGAAAACGGTTAAGCGTAAAGAAGTAGTTGAAAGAATTAAAATCGCTCGTAGTTTCGGAGACCTCTCCGAAAACTCTGAATACGATTCAGCTAAAGAAGAACAGGCCTTCGTTGAGGGGCGTATCACAACGATTGAGAATATGATTCGCAATGCGAAAATCATCAATGAAGATGAGACAAGTATTGACGAGGTATCTCTGGGTCGTACAGTCACATTTATTGAATTACCAGATGGTGAAGAAGAGTCTTATAGCATTGTTGGGAGTGCAGAAGCAGATCCTTTTGAAGGGAAAATCTCGAATGATTCACCTATCGCCAAAAGTCTTCTTGGCCGTAAGGTTGGCGAAGAAGTAGTCGTTCAAACTCCTGGCGGCGAAATGGTAGTTAAAATTACATCTATTAAGTAATTATCCATTCTCATTGTTTGAAATAGCACATCCTCGTCAACACTTTTGACGAGGTGTTTTTTTATGCACAGGCGAAGAATTAAGATTTGGTTAGCAATAGCCATTATAGGCATGGTTATTTTAGTAGGAAGGTTAGCGCAAATTCAGCTGATTTCTACGGAATCTTTCTCGAAATATGGAGTCAACTTGCTAGAAAAAAGCGTTGCTCAGCGAACACAGGAAATGGTGATTGATAACGGAAGAGGGAATTTTCTTGATCAATCAGGTGAACCACTTATTTACAAAAAAGTTCCTGTACTTATTTTATTCCCTTTTTTAAATCACCTAGATTGGCCTGTTGAAGAGGTTGCAGCTGCAATTGGTGTAAGAGATGAAGCGTTACTTCGGTCATTAAATAAGGCGAAAAACCCAATCGCATTTGGGAGCCCAAAACCATTTAGGCTCTCTGAAAGCCAAATGGAAGCTATTAACAAACTTAAAATACCGGGTGTGTTTGCAGTCGAAAAGAAATATCCTCTATCCGATATCAATGCAGAGCAATTAATTGGAATTACGGGTGAAAATTCTACTCTTCTTAAAGATAGGTATGGGGAGAAGGAATTTGCACCACGAACTCTTGTCGGATTGTCAGGGCTTGAAAAAAGCTTTGATGAATTTTTAGTAGGAGAAGGGAAGTCGAAGCTTGTTTATCATGTAGATGGTGTTGGCTCCCCCTTATTTGGGATTAATGTAAAATACACCGAACCTGCTAATCCTTTTTATCCGCTAAATGTTAAAACTACACTTGATAAGGATCTACAGGAGAAGGCGGAAAAACTTGTGGATCAGCATCAAATTAAAAACGGTGGATTAGTACTGTTAGATATTGAAACGAATACCGTACTTGCAATGGTTTCTCGACCGCATTTGAATCGTTCCCAACCTTTTGGAGATAAAGGCGTCCAAAATCAAATGTTGAAACAGCAGATTCCTGGTTCCGTTTTTAAAACAGTGGTAGCTGCAGCAGCCATTGATTACGGATTACAGCCTCCTTCGAGAACATTTGATTGTAATCAAAACATCTATGGCAAAGAAGATCCGAAATATCAGCACGGGATCCTCGATTTTACGGAAAGTTTCGCTAGAAGTTGCAATCGTACTTTTGCGGATTTAGCAAAAGAACTTAAGGACAAGGATGAGGGAATTATCGAAGCATATGCAGAAAAGCTTTCGTTAACAGGTAAAGTGGGATGGACAGGTTCCGTTTTTCATACGGAAGATTTTGAGCAAATGGCAGATGAAGATTCCGGTCGTGTCTTCCATAATGAGGAAGCTAAAAAAGATGATAACTATGTGGCCCTTTCAGCAATTGGTCAGCATGAAGTAAGAGTCACTCCCCTTGCTGTTGCCAATATGATGGCGACGATTGCCCGAGGGGGGGACAAGCAAATGGTACGTGTTGTGGAGTCAGTAGAGTATCAGAATGGATCAAAGGTCTTTGGGTTTAACGAGAAAAAGTTGACTGGGGAAACGGTTTCTCCTTTTACAGCTCAGAAACTACAAAAGTTATTGCGAGAGGTTATTGTGAATGAAGAAGGAACTGGAAGGTGGTTCCAAGAGCTTCCTTATGCTGTTGCTGGAAAGTCCGGGACAGCTGAAACCGGTATTATGAAAGAAGGAGAGCAGACTTATAATAAATGGTTTGCAGGTTATTTCCCTTACGAGAATCCGAAATATGCGCTTGTCACTGTTAATTTAGGGGTTCACGGGGATGAAGGTGGAGTTAATCCCTTATTCGCGGACATGGTTAAGGAAGTATCCGCTCATGATAAAACCGAAGAAAAAACGGATTAATCCTTTGTTCCACCTCACATCTAGATAAAATCCTTCATGTTTCCAAAAAGTCATGGTAGAATGTTGTCAGTCTTATCATGAGGCTCACCTCAATCGAGGCTCACCTCAATCGAGGGTAAACGATGTTATTTTGAGGAGTGATAATAAATGGGTCATGAAGTTGACAACGATGCTTCTAGAGCACAAAAGCTTGCCAAAAGAAGAAAAACAAACCTCATCTTAAATGGTTTAATTACGATTGTTTTAGTATTAATTGTCTTTGTTACGGTAAGGATTTTTTTTAGTGATAGCCAAAGTGATCAGAATGAATCAGAAACAGCTGCTACAGTCGCCGAAAATACGGATGAACAAAAGGAATCAACCGCTGGAACAAGCAAAGAAAACGAGGAAAAACAAGAACAAAAAGAGGAAACTTCAAGTTCAGATGAAGAAGAAGCTGAACCTGAACAGGAAGAAGATGGCGAGCTGATTGTAACAGAAGGTGGAGACAGTCCAGATGTGAAGCAAACGATTGTTGATCCGAACTGGAAACCAGTTGGAACAACACAAACGGGTGAGCATGCTGCTGTATATGATGATTCATCAGTTGATTGGCAAGAAATGCTAAAAGCCATTTCTTATGCAACCAATATTGATGTTAATAACATGACTGTATGGCGTTTAGGGAACAACGGTAGTCCACAGCATGCAATTGGAACTGTTTCTGAAAAAGGAGGTTCGACAACCTATCGTGTTGCAATTGAATGGGTTGACGGCGAAGGTTGGAAGCCTGTTAAAATGGAAGAGTTAGCAAATTAAAAGGCTGCAAACAATAGATGATGTCTTCAAAAGAAAGGATTTTAACATGAGAATCGCAATTATTGGTGCAATGGACGAAGAAGTAACTTTACTAAGAGAGAAAATTGACAATAAAGAGCAAGAAACGATTGCAGGTTTCGAATTTACATCGGGGACACTTGAAGGTGCAGATGTTGTTCTTCTACGTTCTGGAATTGGGAAAGTAAATGCGGCAATGTCGACTGCTATCCTTTTAGACCGTTTTAAACCTGACTATGTGATTAATACCGGGTCAGCAGGCGGTTTAAATCCTGAATTGAATGTAGGCGATGTAGTTATTTCGACAGAAGTCCGACATCATGATGTTGATGTAACGGCTTTTGGTTATGAGTATGGACAGGTACCGCAGTTACCTGCTGCTTTAGAGGCTGAGGCAAGCCTTGTTGAAGTGGCAGAAACATGTGCGAAAGAAATTAACGGGATTCAGGTAGTTAAAGGACTAATCACTACTGGGGATTCTTTTATTAGTAAACCAGAGCAGGCAGAGTTCATTCTCTCCAAGTTTAAGGATCTACAAGCGGTTGAGATGGAAGCTGCTGCTATCGCACAGGTTGCCTTCCAATTTGGTATACCGTTTGTGATTATTCGCTCTCTTTCAGATATTGCTGGAAAAGAATCCAATATCTCATTTGACCAATTTCTAGAAACAGCAGCGGTAAACTCTGCAACGATGGTTATGAAAATAATAGCTAAATTAGATAAGAATTAAAGCATTGTTTTGTCTTAGAATTTGGATTGAGTTGAAACACACGAAGAAATTTCGTGTGTTTTTTTCTATCCGATAAAGAATGATGCCGACGACAACTTACATTTCCTTATTCACCACAATTTACATGAAGAAGAGGCTAGGATAGTATGATACATTTATTATTGTAGAAAAATAGTTTGTGAGTTAGTAGGGGTGATTAACTTGATTATAAAAAAGATCTACGAGAATATGATCGATTATCGTCAGTTTGGAATGGTTTTACTAGCTGTTGGTGCGTTCTTCTTTATTGGTAGCATTATCCCTAATGATGGACAAATCATAATAAATCATAATATAGCAGTTATCACTTCTTTTGTATTTTTAATTATGTCTATGGTGTTTTTAGGTCTTTCTAAAAACTGTCGTAAGAAGCTAATCGAGACAGAAGAAGGTCAGGAATATTTAATGAAAAAAAAGCGTCCCTAATCGTATAAGTTCCGATACCTGATATAAAACATAAAAATGCAATTGTAATATTAAAATGGCTCAGTCTATACTGAGCCATTTTTGCTTGCACGTACGTTCACTAATGCCTTCATATTATGCTCCCTATCCACTAAAAAAAGAGCGGACTCTCACGGACTCAAGTAAGGGAGTCAGCACGGTTTGATAAATAAGCGGAGAAATTTCTCTTAATTAGGTAAAAACACTAGAAATAACTTAAATAGACGGAAGGATTCCAACTATTAACTTGAAAAACGTGAAAATGGCTAATTTTACTTTGCTTAATCGGAAAATCTCCGCTAATATGGGCAGAAGCGAGCTCTATTCTGCAGTTTAACAGAAATATTTCCGACTATTTTTAATTTTTTTAGGATATAAATGGTATATCAAATTTTGGGTGCATACCCTATACAAATTTTTGTGAGTGCCAATGTCATATGCAAATTGGCACTTATTTTACTTACATAATTAAATGTTGTAAAACTAAACCCGTTACCATAATAGGGCGTTTTTTCTTTTCGAGGAATGTAAAAAAATGTACACAAGGATTATCTTTAACCAGTGGAATTTTATGTTTAGCGCCCTCACTTTTTAGTAAATGATCGCTTGTGTTTTATTTTATTAGCATAATAGTATAAAAATAATTTTGAAAATTAGGCGAAAAATATGTTTACAAACACATAAGCGGTGGATATAATTACCATGAAAGTAAAATCTACTTAAGGAGGTCGAATGAAATGATGAAGCATACAACTTGGATTGCAGAATTATCAGCAAGAGTTCTATATGGAAAATACACGCATTCGACCAGATCGGAATGGATCGCTTAAGTTTTCGTTCGTTTTATTGACTAAGCATATCCGTGCCGCAGGGAGAGGCGTGCCCTGCGGCATTTTTGTGCCCATTTTTAGCCGCAGGGGAGCTGTCCCCTGCGGTTTTTCCATTTTTTACAAGAAATTTAAAGGAGGTGGTATGGAATGACATTAAATATTTTGTTCTTAACAATTACCCTCAAGAAACGCATTACGACGTTAGAAGAAGTCATGCACGATCAACAAGTTGAAATGTTCTATGAGGAAACTAAACAAAAAATTAATTCTTATCTAAATCAGTATTAATTTCAAGACGATAAAATGGAGAGGTGGAATGAAAATGATTTATTTAGAACAGGTCCTGAAAAGTGGAAAGTGGGGAGAAGTCCATTAGTCATAGTTGTAGACAGGAGGTGAGACGTAATGACCTTAAACCTTTTATTTTTCACCATTACATTAAAAAGACGGGAAACTACGCTTGAACAAGAACTACACAATGTAGAAGTTGCTAAACGTTATGAAGAAACAAGCAGAAAAGTAAATTCTTATCTGCATTATTAAAAGTAGACTTTGGCAATACGATCCTAAACGAAAGGCGGGGAAGAAAATGTTCATTTCATGTAAAAGTATTCAACAGATTGTTTGGGGTAAAGAAATTAATAGGTGACGGCAAGGGAGGTGAAAACCTATGACTTTAAATTTTTTATTTTTCACCATTACATTAAAAAGAAGGGAAGCTACGCTTGAACAAGAACTACACAATGGAGAAGTTGCTAAACGTTATGAAGAAACAAGCAGAAAAGTAAATTCTTATCTGCACTATTAACAGTAAACTTTGGCAATACGATACTTAACGAAAGGCGGGGAAGAAAATGTTCATTTCATGTAAAAGTATTCAACAGATTGTTTGGGGTGAAGAGAATTAATAGTTGACGGCAAGGGAGGTGAAAACCTATGACTTTAAATCTTTTATTTTTCACCATTACCATTAGCAAACGAGAGACTACTATTGAAGAAGAAATCCATGACCAAATGGTTGAAAAACGATATGAGGAAAGCAAGGAAAAAGCTGCACAATTTATTAGGTACTAAAAATCTGCAAGTAAAAATAAATGAAAGGTGGAGATGAAGATGTTTTACGTGATTCAACAGCGTCAGGAAGTGTTATGGGTGGAGAAAGATTCCACCTAATGATAAGACGGGGAGGATGAGCAATTGTCGCTACATGTATTGTTATTGACTTTAGGTTTTAAGAAGGAACCTTTTCGGAAACTTTATGCATTCTTTAAGGCTTCCTCTATTCTTTCCAAATGAATTCGAGTCTGTCTACTGATCAAACAAGTATGAAGATCATTTAAATAGAGGAATTAAATGTACTAAAACGTTCACATCCACTCCATTTTATCATTATGAAAATATGGTAAATTGGTAGCGAAAATAAAGGATAAAAGGGGTGTGAGCGATGTTTTCAATGGTTATGGGAATGATTATTTGTGGTGCGATTGGTTGTATTATCGCAGCGGAGGTTAGTGTGGATTAAGGAAGATCAAAAAGTACATTGGCGGCTAGGAGCCGCAATGTGCTTTTTGTTTTTGAAACTTAATTTAAACATACGAAAGGGCTACTTTGTGTTAATATCGGCTTTAGGATTTCAATAACAATCTTTACAAAGATCAGTCTTTTAAAAATGATATTGGGAATAATTTCAACCGAAAAGATTTTCGTGGGACATACACAATCTACCCCGTTCCTACATAGGAATCTATTATAGGCAAAAGCCTAATTACGCGGGGGGTGGAAAAGTGTCGGGAATATTAGCAGCACTTGGTTATTTAGTGAAGGAAATTGTTTTCCTTGTTTCTTATGTTAAGAATAATGCATTTCCCCAACCGTTATCTTCAGCAGATGAAAAAAAGTACTTAAGATTAATGGCAGAAGGAGATGCACATGCACGAAATATGTTAATTGAGCATAATTTAAGACTCGTTGCTCACATTGTTAAAAAATTCGAAAACACTGGTGAAGATTCTGAAGACTTGATATCCATTGGAACGATTGGGTTGATTAAAGCAATAGAGAGTTATTCTGAAGGGAAAGGCACAAAGCTTGCTACGTATGCAGCTCGTTGTATAGAGAACGAGATTTTGATGCATTTACGGGCACTGAAAAAAACGAAAAAAGACGTCTCCCTTCATGACCCTATTGGGCAAGATAAAGAAGGTAACGAAATTTCACTCATCGATGTGCTGAAATCTGAGTCTGAGGATGTATTTGATACGATACAGTTAAATATGGAACTAGAAAAAGTGAAAAAATATATCGACGTATTAGATGAGCGCGAAAAAGAAGTCATCATTGGTAGGTTCGGTTTAGATCTAAAAAAGGAAAAAACACAGCGGGAGATCGCCAAAGAGCTTGGCATCTCAAGAAGTTATGTTTCTAGGATTGAAAAGCGTGCATTAATGAAAATGTTCCATGAGTTTTATCGAGCAGAAAAAGAAAAAAAGAAAAATATGAAGTAAGTTTACATGCTGACTCTTAATTGGGTCAGCATGTTTTTGGGAATGGGCAACGGTAGCATCCTTTTTTAACTGTTATTGTAGAGGTCTTTCCTTAGCGACTACACCTCTAAGGTAGTGCCAAGGCTCACCTAGCGAGTTTATACTGATGGATTTAGACGATTTAAACAAACGGTTCAAACTCAACCGAGCAACTACCTTGTGTGTAATCGCCGACCAATTTAACACTGTGGTATTTAGCTTCAGTCAAAAACTGAAATTCTCCTGCTTCGTCATCAGAAAAGGTTTTGGAGAATACTTTATCCTCCGATTCTCCTTTTTGTTGAGAACTATTAATGTTAGCGTCCCTTTTGTTACTTTAACTGAGTATTTCATCTTGATGGACAAATTCTTATTAAAACGAAAATAAAAATAATCGAATCCATCGAATAATTGATAAGAAGCTCGACATGAGTTTTGGTTATAAAAATGGATGTATTTCCGATACGAAGCAATTTTAATGCGTATAATCCCTTTCTTCCAAAGAATATATCCAATGATAAGAATCAAAGCGACTCCTAATAATTCTTTCATATTTTCAACATCCTCCTGAACTCCCCCATAGTAAAACCAAACTGTACTGATTGTTTTTTTTTTTTTTTTTTTTTTTTTAAAATTGTTTTTTTTTTTTTTCGGCCAGCTTTTTTAAAAATTTTAA
>Ga0182742_1000669_pt1 | contig 50625 bp, 40 predicted proteins | sample eDN5th37CBELigMG_FD_128880 | JGI IMG/M metagenome (GOLD analysis project Ga0182742, IMG submission 128880) | Enriched Miracle-Growth compost microbial communities from Emeryville, California, USA - eDNA 5th pass 37_C BE-Lig MG (version 2)... ...
CGAAGTGCTGGACCTGCGCGGCCGGCACGTCGTGCTGCCCGGCCTCGTGAACACGCATCATCATTTCTATCAGACGCTGACGCGGGCGGTGCCGGTCGCGCAGAACTGCGATCTGTTCAACTGGCTGAAGGCGCTGTATCCCATATGGGCGCGCATTACGCGAGAGGGTATTCGCGCCAGCGCGCAGATGTGTGCGGCGGAGCTGATCCTGTCCGGCTGCACGACTGCCAGCGATCACCTGTACATCTTCCCGCGCGGGTCGACGCTCGACGATGAGATACATGCGGTCGAGGCTGTTGGCCTTCGCTTTCACGCCAGCCGGGGGAGCATGAGCGTGGGGGAAAGTCTCGGCGGTTTGCCGCCGGATTCGCTTGTTGAGCGGGAAGCCGACATCCTGCGGGACAGTCGGCGAGTCATCGAAACCTTTCACAATCCCGCGCGCCACGCGATGACTCGCATTACGCTGGCGCCCTGCTCGCCCTTCTCCGTGTCCCGCGAGCTCATGCGCGATACGGCGGCGCTCGCCCGAAGTTATCCGGGGGTCAGGCTTCACACGCACCTTGCGGAGAACAAGTCCGATGTGGACTACAGCCTTGCGACCTTCGGCGTTCTGCCCGGGGACTATGCAGAGTCGGTGAACTGGCTGGGGGATGACGTGTGGCACGCGCACTGCGTGTTTCTCGATGACGACGCCATCGCGAAGTTCGCAGGGACCGGCACGGGGGTCGCGCATTGTCCGTGCAGCAATTTGCGACTTGCGAGCGGGCTCGCGCCCGTTCGCAAGATGCGCCGCGCGGGCGTGCGCGTTGGGCTAGGGGCCGATGGCGCGGCTTCGAACGATGCGACTAATCTGTTTCACGAGGCGCGGCAGGCTTGCCTGGTTGCGCGTGTTCTGGACGCTGATGCTTCTGCGATGACTTCGCGTGAGGCGCTGGAGATTGCGACTCGCGGGGGCGCGGAGGTGCTTGGCCGAGACGACATCGGCGCGATCGCGCCTGGCATGTGCGCTGACTTCATCGCCGTCGATCTCGATCGGCCTTCGCTGGCAGGGGCCCTGCACGATCCGGTCGCGGCGCTCGTGCTTTGCCAGGTGGATTCGGTGGACTACAGCTTCATTCACGGGCGGCGGGTTGTGGATCAGGGGCATCTCACTACGGTCGATCTGCCGCCGCTGGTGGAACGCGTGAATCGCCTCGCGGCGGATCTGGTTCGCGGCTGAAGTTTCGGGCTATGGTGGATACGGCGGACATTCCGATCGTCGATATTTCCGGCTTTGTTGCCGAAGCGCGGGCCTTCTCGACAGAAGAAGGCTCGCCGACAGATGTGAGCGCAACCGCACAGGTCACTTCCGCGGTCGACAAGGCGCTCAGCGAGAGCGGCTTCATGTACGTGCGCGGGCACGGCCTCGATCCTGCGGTGATCGAGCGCGCCTTCGCGATTTCCCGGCGCTTCTTCTCGCTTCCTGATTCGCGCAAGAACCAGCTTCGATACGGCAGCGTCGAGGCCAACTTCGGGTTCCAGGGCATCGAAGTCGAGAGCCTCGACCCCAAAAGCAAGCCGGATCTCAAGGAGTCTTTCACCATGCGCAACGCCCGCGCGTGGGCCTCGCAGATGGATCGTTGGCCGGATGCCGAATTCCGCGACATGGCGCTTGCGTTCTACGATGTGTGCTTCGCGGCGGCGTATCGCATTCTGGGAATTCTCGCTGCCACCCTGCAGCTGCCGCGGGACTTCTTTGCCGAGCGGCACCTCGGGGAGAACGTGACTCTGCGGTTTCTGCACTATCCGGCGAATCTGCCCGTGCGGTCCGGGGATCAGCTGGGGGCTGGCGCGCACACGGACTATGGGTCGATCACGTTGCTGCTCCAGGACGATGTTGGCGGGCTTGAGCTGCGGAACGCGGATGGAACGTGGCGCTTCGCGCCGCCGGTGGAGGACGCCATCGTCATCAACACTGGGGATCTGATGGAGCGGTGGACGAACGGGCGCTTTCGCTCCACGGTGCATCGGGTGAGGCCGATCACGGGTGATCGGGATCGGTATTCCATCGCCTTTTTCGTCGACCCGGATAGCGCTGTGCGGGTGGAGTGCATTCCCAGCTGCCTCGCACCTGGGACGGCGCCGAAGTACCCGCCCACGACAGCCGGCGAGCACATCCGTCAGAAGATTGCGGCTACCCACGGCTGATGACACAGCCGAAAGCAACTACTCCGAAAGTGAGCCTGAGATGAATCGATTCGTTCGATACGTGTTCGCCGAGCTTCTCTGCGCCCGGCTTCTCTGCGCCCGGCTTCTCCGGGCCCAGCCGGCCCGTACTCCCTTGTCCTGTACCCACTTGTCCCGTACCCGCTTGTCTCAAGCCCGCTTGTCTCAAGCCCGCTTTCTGCTCGCGCGATACCTGCTCGCTTCAATGCTGCTGCTCGCGCACGCTGCCGCGTTCGGCGGGGCTGCGCCCGCGAAGCCGCTGCACTACCAGCCGAGCGACACGATCGTGGTTCTCGGCGCCGTCCCCCAGGAGATCACGATCTTCACGGATGCGATGGGGAAGCCCTCGAAGAAAGAGCTTTGGGGCATTCCGTACTATGAAGGGACGGTCTCCGGAAAGAAGGTCGTCGTCGCGATCACCGGCGTCGGAAAGACTTTCACGGGGATGACGAGCACGCTGTTCATTACACAGTTCAAGCCCCGGCTCGTGCTGATGAGCGGCACCGGCGCGCGAATCAACCGGTCTCTGCGAACGGGTGACGTTATCGTGGCGACCGTGATGCATGAGCATGATTACGGCAGCCTCACACCCAACGGGATGGTTTATATGCCGCTGCACGGGCCTGTGAACGGCAACGAGGTCGAGAACGCGTTCTCCCCGCCGGCGGAGTTGCTCGCACTCGCGGACAAGGCGGTCGCGAGCTACAAGGGTCCGGAAGTTACCGCCAACGGGTCGACTTATAACGTGACTGCGCGGCGGGGTGTGGTGTCCTCGTCCGATCTCTTCGGCGTGACGAGTGAGCGCATTGAAGTCCTCCGCAATCACTTCAAGACCGACATCATGGAGATGGAGTCGGCGCCGCTCGCCCACGTGTGCGAAGCGCTGGGCGTTCCGTTCCTCGTGGTCCGCGCGGGGAGCAATGTGGCGCAAGAGGCGCCGAACGACGATTACCTGCGGCTCGGGCCGATCGCCGCGAAGGAAGCGGCGAAGTTTTCGGTTCATCTGCTCAACTATCTGTGATCGAAAGGATCTGCGTGGCTTTCATCTCGATGTTTGGATTTGCGGCAGCTTCTGGCCGCGCCGCGCGGACGTCCGGCGCGGCTGCGAAACGCCTCGCGGTTCTGGGTGCGCTCGCCACCGTGCTCGCCCTCGCTGTTGGCGATGCCCAGGCCCAGACGCCTGCACCGGTCGTTGGCCTCTCCTCCAGTACTGAGTCAGCTGCGAGCGCAGCCGAGTCGCGCATTCCGGTGAAAGTCGTGATCGTCGCCATGTACGAAACGGGCGAGATCGTGGGGGACGCGCCCGGCGAGCTGCAACTCTGGGTCGAGCGGGAAAAGCTGGACCGCCGGTTCCCGTTTCCGATGGGCGAGTACGAGCTGCGCATGAATGACCGCGGCATGCTCGCCATCTGCACAGGCGGCGGCATCACGAACGCGGCCACGTCCATCATGGCGCTCGGCACCGATCCGCGATTCGACCTCACGAAAGCCTACTGGATCATCGCTGGCATCGCGGGTGGCGACCCGAACGACGTCTCGCTCGGAACGGCCGCGTGGTCGCGGCACGTCGTCGACGGCGACCTGCTGTACGAGATCGACGCGCGCGAGATCCCGAAGGACTGGCCTTACGGCCTGCTCCCGCTCGGCGCGAAGAAACCGAACGACAAAGCCGACGGCTGGACCGTCGACACGATCGACTTCCCGCTGAACGAGTCGCTCGCGCGCTGGGCCTACGCGCTCACGAAGAATCATCCGGTGAAGGATAGCGCGGGCATCGCCGCCTTCCGCAAACAGTTCACGGGCTACGCGAACGCGACCCGTCCGCCGTTCGTCACGATGGGCGAGAGTCTTTCCTCCAGCAAATACTGGCACGGCGAGCATATGAACCGCTGGGCCAACGATTGGGTGAAGCTGCAGGCCGGCAACCAATACAACTTCATGATGACGAACATGGAGGACAGCGGAACGCTCACCGCCCTGCGTCGCCTGTCCCGCACGAAGCTCGTCGACCTCGAGCGCGTGATGGTCCTGCGCACCGCGAGCAACTACACGATGCCCCCGCCGGGGCAAAGCACTGTGTGGAGCACGACGGCGCCGTATCCGGACCAGGGACTGCCGGCAATCGAGGCGGCGTATCAGGTGGGTAATCGTGTCGCGCACACGATCATCGAGGGCTGGGAGACTCATCGCGACAAGGTGCCGGCGGCTGAGTGAAAGCACTCGCTCGCCGCGAGCGGCGCGGTACGCTCCTGGCACCTCAAGGAGGAGATCAGCTGGCTGAAGGTACTCTGCGGCGTATTGATGGCCGCACTCGCCTCGCTCTTCGACTGGCTCGCGCAAAACTTCGTGACGGCAGATCGAACGATCCCCCAGACCCCGAGCGATGCCGCGCTCTTCCAGCAGTCCGAAGCGTTCGAACTCTCCCGATGGGTCGAACAAGGCGCCCGATCGCTCGAACGGTCGCGGCCGAATCGTCGAAGAACGCGCCCGAACAGTCGTTCGGCGCTCCTGCCCGTCGAACGAAGCGAATGTACGAAGCAGTCACCGACTTACGCACTGGCGGCCAGACTCGACAAAAACAATCAGACACATTCGTACTGCAGATCCTTCCCCGGTGATCTCGTCGCGGTACGTAAGGATGAGCTTCACGAGCGTGTCGCGGGCGTGGCGCCAACCGACCGATGTGGAACGCACCCAGGAACTAATGCGCGCAGTGCCGGTCCGTAAGGCCCGGGACTGCAGGGAGCGGAAGAAGAACATTGCGGAACGCGGAGACACTCACCCTGGGCAGCTCCCGCGTGCCAATCATCGCCATCGTTGTGGGTCTCCATGCGGTACTGGCTTATGTCTTCCATCACGAAGCCTCCCAGCGGGTGCGCAAGGACAGGCCGAGCTCATCGATGACGGTTGTATTCATTCAGGAGCGTCCTGTCTCATCGATGATCCCGCCGCCTCAGGACAACTTTCTCCGCAACCCGGAGCTGCGCACTCTCACGCCGCCTGATGTACAGGCGCCCACCGCCATTCCACCGATCGCCGAACCGGACGAACCCAACGAACCGTCGACCGCGCTCACCAACTGGTACGCCCAATTGCCCGACGCGGCGAGAGCCATCGTCCAGCGAGAGGCCGAGATTGCGAGCCGCAAGGTGTCCCCGCAATCCCGGGAAGCCCTGGCCAAACCGGAAGTGCGCAAACCTGAGCGACGTGCCGGCACCGTCGAGCGCTTCGATGGAGCCGAGCGACATTGGGTGAGTGGAAACTGCTACCTCGAGTTCACCCGCGAAGCGCCCCCGCCGCCATCGCTGAGGATGGCGCGCCCGGACATCATCCGCTGCACGGCATCCGGCTCTTCCTCGAACGGCCACCTGTTCGACAGTGCGAAGCCGGATTATCTTCGCAACGACACTCCCAGGGAGTGATCGAAGTCGTGGCGGGAAGCTCAATCATCAGCCGCCTGAGAGCGCGCTATTCCTCTATTGCAGGCAAACCTTGTACTGCCTGCACGTGAATGAGTAGCTGACAGGCTTCGTGTCCTTGAGCGCACCCCAGCCCTGCTTGCGGAACCGCTCCGCGAAGGCAGTCACCCGCTTCTCGTAGTCCGCGAGCAGCCGCTGCTTGGTGGGCTCGTCGACGAAGGAAAACTTCAGCGAGTTGCGTCCGAGCTGCGTCAGCTCGCTCCAGGACAGATTGAACTCGCGCACGGCGACGAAATACTCGTCCGTGAGGTTCGAATCCCACATCCCGCGATCGTCCGTGGACAGCGCCACAGGAATCCCGAGACGCAGATACTCACCGAACGGATGCTGGGAGTAATCCTTCACGTACTCCAGCAGCAGGTTGCTGATGAGGTTGATCTCAACGAGATACGGCCCATGGCGCATGAGGCGCAGCGTGTCCGGATCTGTAATCAAGTTAACTCCGTGCCCAATGCGCTTTGCGCCCAGCAAAAGCGTGTCGCGCACGTGAAAGTTAGGCTCGTCCACCTCGCCCGCATGGATCGAGAGGTTGATGTCCGGATACTTCCGGCGGAGCTCGCGCAGCGTCGACAGGAATCGCAGCGGATGACCCTTGTCATCGTCCTCGCGGCCAACCATGTTGATGCCGACGAAGAGATCGCGATACGCGTCATTGACAGAATAGAAGAATCTCAGCGTATCCTCTGCGTCCGGCGCAAAGCGCAGGATCGAGTTGTAGAACCGCACCTCCACGCCAGTCTCCCGCGCAGGCAGCGATGCGAGGAACTCCCGGAACAGAGTCGCCGCCTCCTCCAGGGAAAACTCGGTCCCATCCGGCTTCACGTACCCGTTGATCCCATTCTCGACTTCCAGGTACGCCAGACCTTCCTTCCCGAATTCCTCCATGTTTCGTTGCAGGATCCGGATGGTCCAGTATGGGTTTTCCTGGAGGTCGTTCATCCTCTGCCAATGCGCACCGAAGAACTCGTTGCGACCTTCGTGAGGCTGGTCGAGGCGCAGGCTGTTCAGCCAGCCTTCCTTCTCCCGTGCGTCGAGGTCCTGCAGCCGCTTGTATTCTGAGCGCTGACACTCGTCCAGCTTCCGCCAGTTCACCTCGGAGAGGTTACGGAAAAGCAGAAGGTACGGCGCGCGTCCGAACTCGTTACTACCGTAAGGAACGCAGTTCCGGATGGCGACCTTGGTGTAATAGGTGTAGCCGCGTTTCTCCTGCTCGAGCGCAGCGTCCCACATCCATTCGGAACGCGCCGCGCCGGTAAGGTGATTGTGGAGATCCGCGCCCTTAGGCAACGCGTACAGGAACGTGTAGAGCTGCTCCGGCGTGGCGTTCTTCTTGATGTCCTCGAACCAGGCGTCGGGCCGCGCCGGGCCAGAGGCGGCCGCCAGGGGCGCCTGCGCGACGACAGCGATTCCCAGAAAAGCGAGGACGGCGCGCAAGCTCACAGCAGACAAGTAGCGCCGCCTGATTGCGTGCACGCCCAATCTCATTGCGGGCACACCCAGTTTCATTGCAGACACGCGCGGGCTCATTGCAGACACAGCTTGTAGCGCTTGCACGTGAAGCTGTAACTCACCGGCTTCACTCCTTTCAGGGCCGCCCATCCGTTGCGCTGGAACTTGTCCGCAAACGCGGCCACGCGTTTCTCGTAGTCCGCCAGCAGCTTCTGCTTCGTGGCGTCGTCCACGAACGCGTGCGTCAGCGAGTTCCGCCCTAGCTGCACCATCTCGCTCCACGAAAGATTGAACTCGCGAACGGCGACGAAATACTCGTCCGTCATGTTCGAGTCCCACATCCCGCGGTCATCCGTGGACAGAGCGACGGGGATGCCGATCCGAAGGTACTCGGGAAACGGATGCTGCGAATAGTCCTTCACGTACTCCAGCAGCAGATTGCTGATGAGATTGATCTCGACCATGTACGGCCCGTATCGCATCAGGACCATCGTTTCCGGATCGGTGATCAGGTTCACGCCGTGCCCGATGCGTTTCGCCCCAAGAAGCAGCGTGTCGCGCACGTGATAGTTGGGCTCATCGACTTCGCCGCCGTGGATGGAAAGATTGATGTCCGGATACTTGTGTCGCAGCTCGCGAAGCAGGGGCAGGAACCGGAGCGGGTAACCTTTGTCGTCGTCCTCCCGCCCCACCATGTTCACGCCGACGTAGAGATCGCGGTACTTGTCGGCCACTTCGAAAGCGCTGCGAAGCTGGTCCTCCGCATTCGGGGCGAATCTCAGGATGGTGGTCTGGAACCGGACCGTGACGCCGGTGGCTTTCGCATCGGGCGCGGCGAGCCGCGCGCGGAAAATCTCCGCAGCCTCGTCCAGGGACAGCGGCGTTCCGTCGGGCTTCTGGTAACCCTGCAATGGGCTCTGCAATTCGAGATACACCACGCCCTCTTTCGAGAACGCCTCCATGTTCTGGTACAGGGTCTCGGCGGTCCAGTACGGGTTCACGAAGAGGTCGTTCAGGCGCTGCCAGTGCGCGCCGAAGAACTCGTTCCGGCCTTCGTAGGGTTGATCCAGGCGAAGGCTATTGAGCCAGCCTTCCTTCTCACGCTCGTCGAGGTCCTGCAGCCGCTTGTACTCCGACCGCTCGCATTCCCCGAGCTTCTGATAGTTCGCCGCAGTGATGTTCCGGAAAAGGAGCAGATACGGAGCCGGGCCGTACTCGTTGGTTCCGTACGGCATGCAGTTGCGGATGGCGACCTTGGTGTAGTACGTGTACCCGCGCTTTTCCTGCGCGAGTGCGGCTTCCCACATCCATTCGGAACGCGCGGCGCCGCTGAGGTGGTCGTGCAGATCGCCACCTTTTGGAAGCGCGTAGAGGAACGTGTAGAGCTGCTCGGGTGTCGCCGTCTTCTTCACCTGCTCGAACCATGCGTCCGGTGACGACGCTGCCCCCGCGGACTGCACCAAAGCCAGCGCCGCAGCGCCGAGCCACAAACCCACTCGCATCAGACCTCCCACTGCCGTTGTTCTGTCTCGGAGCCAGCCTCTACTTCACGGCCGGCTTCTACTTCACAGCCGACTGCTACTTCACAGCCGACTGCTACTTCACAGCCGACTGCTACTTCGCGTCCGATTTCACTTCGCAGCGAAGCTCTACTTCGCGGCTGGGCGCGCCTGCCTGACCAGTCGTCCCACTTCCCGCGCCACGTAACTATTTCTCTCCCAGCAACTCCGCCAGCACGCATGCCACGGTCGCCGTTGCATTACGCAGATCGTTGAGGCGGAGGCACTCGTTCGCCGCGTGACCATTCGCTTCGGCCAGCGTGCGCGGCCCCGCGCCGTAGAGAACCGTCGGAACGCCCGCAGCCGTGTAGTGACGAGCATCCGTGTAGAGCGGCACCCCATGCTCCGGGATGGGTACGCCGAAAAAGTGCTCGCCGTAACGCCTGAGCGCGCTTATCACCCGATCCGCGCCCGGCAGGCGCACCAGCGGCAGCGCCAACAACACCCGACGAATCTCGACCTGAATCCCCGGGCAACTCGCCGCGACCTCCTCGATCAGCGCCCGCAACCCCGCTTCCGCGCCCTCCGGCGACTCTTCGGGAATGATGCGCCGATCGATGCGGAACGTAACCCGGTCAGGCACGACGTTCGTATTGATGCCGCCCTCGATCAGACCGACGTTCAGCGTCGGATGGCTGATGCCATTCACGCCGGATCGCTGAGCTTTCAGCGCCTCGCGCGAGTCGTACAGCGCCTGAAGAATCTTCGTGGTCGCGACCAGCGCATCCACGCCCGACTCCGGCATCGCCGCGTGTCCCTGTCGGCCACGCACGATCACTTCAAGGTGCAGACATCCGTTGTGCGCGGTCGTCACCGCGTAAGAGAACCCGGCCGATATCGCGAGATCCGGCCGCGTGAGCCCTTGCTCCAGCAGCAGACGCGGCCCGATGTCCCCGCCCACTTCCTCGTCATACGTGAAATGCAGCTCTACGCATCCGTTGAGCGAAACACCGCTCTCCGAAAGCGCCTGCAAGGCCAGCAACGCAAAGGTGTATGTCGCGAAGTCCGACTTGCTGACCGCGACACCACGGCCATACATCGTCGGCCCGTGCTTCGGATCATCCACGATGGTCGCGCCGTAAGGATCGTGCGTCCATCCCTGCCCCGGCGGCACGACGTCCCCGTGCGCATTGAGCGCGATACAAGGGCCGCCAGTTCCGAAGCGTACGCGCACGATCAAGTTCGTCGCGCTGATCATCCCGACCGCACTGAGCGCGTCGGCAGAGACCGGATAGCTCTCCACCGCGAAACCCAGCGCCTGAAGAAGCGTCCGCGCCTTCTCCGCATGGGCCTCGCAATTTCCCGGCGGGTTGTCCGTGGGCACCTTGACCAGCTCGGCCAGGAATGCGCACTCCGCGTCGAAATGCTCGTCGACATGTGCTTTGACGAGTGCGCCGTAGGTTTCAGGCATGAAGTGTGTCGCTCGCGTAGCTCAACAGGAAATCCGTCAACACGCGACCCGCAAGGTCCGCGTCGTTTTCATCCAGGGATTCGTCGGGGTGATGGCTGATGCCGCCATTACCGCAGCGGACGAACAGCATTCCGACTTCGGTGAGTGAGGCCATCATCATGGCGTCGTGTCCGGCACCGCTCGGCAGGCGGCGCGCTTCCGCGGAGCCCGTCACTCGGCAAATGCTCTGCGCGATCCGACTCTGCAGGCCTTGCGAACACGGCACGCAGCTCACTTCCAGAACCTTGCGGATGCTGACACTCACATTCCTCCGGGCGGCGATCCGCTCGCACTCAGCGACGATGTCGTCGTAAGCCCCAATCCTCATGGCGTCGTCGGGCGCACGCACGTCGAGGCTCAATTCGCAACTGCCAGGAATCACATTCACCGCGCCGTCGGGCACCTGAAGCCGCCCGACTGTCCCAACGAGGCTCGGCTGCCGCGAGCAACGCTTCTCCACGAACAGAACGATTTCCGCCGCGGCAGCAGCTGCATCCCGCCGCAGGTTCATCGGCACCGTACCCGCGTGGCCGGCCAGACCGGTGACTGTGACCAATGCGCGAGTGCTGCCCGCAATCGAAGTGACGACGCCAAGCGGCAGGCCTTCACTCAACAGCACCGGTCCCTGTTCGATGTGTACTTCAATGAAACCCGCCACTCGATCCGCCGAACGCGCAGCGCTGCCGATCGAGCCAACATCGAGCCCCGCAGCCTGCATCGCCTCGCGCAGGCTGACACCGCCCGCGTCCACCAGCTCCAGCGCCACCGTCTCGAACTTGCCGACAATCGCGCGGCTGCCGAGAAAGGTGCTCTTGAACCGAACCCCCTCTTCCTCCGCGAACGCGGCGATCTCGAGCGTGTACGGAAGTCGTGCTCCGCTTCTGCGCAACCGCGCGGCAACGGCGATGGGCAGCAGGATACCGAGCCGTCCATCGTACTTGCCGGCGTTCGTCACCGTGTCGTAGTGAGATCCGGTGATGAGCACCTTTGCGTCCGGCTCCGCCGCGGGAAGTCGCCCCACGACGTTGCCGACTGCATCCTCTTCCACCTCAAGGCCGGCAGCGAGCATCCACTCTCGAATCCGTGCGGCCGTGGCACGGTGTGCCTCGCTGAGATACGAGCACGTGAGCCCGCCCTCTTTCTCGGTGTATCGCGCCAACACCTCCGCCATCGCCATGACCTCAGCACCGATCGGCTCCTCGACGAGATCGGCCAGCCGGAAACCCGCGATACGCCCAATTTGATCCAGTGCCAGCGCGCGCTCCGCCTCCGCGGTCGAAGAGACTCGACGTTCGAGCGCCGCGATCACGGACGTTGGATTGTGCCCCTTCACGGCAACGATGAACGGCCATCCGAACTTTTTCGAATACGCGGCGTTCAGCTCCCGAATACGCGCCAGCTCATCGGGCGTGCAACTGGAAAGGCCCGCGCGCTTCTGCTCCCGGGCAGACTCTGCCGTGAGCTCCCCGCGCGCCGCCGCGCGTCCCGCGAGCTCCGGATGAGCGCGTATCAACGCAAGCTGCTCGTCCTCGCTCGCGTTCGCTACAACGGCACACATGGCCTCGTGAAGATGGATTCGCGACGCGTACGGCCGCCCCGCAGCGGCACGCTCGGCAACCCACGGCGAGTGCTCGAACACGCCACCCAATGCAGCGACGAACTCGGCAACTGTGGCACTGTTTAGCCAGGCGAGCTCGATCACGCCGGCGACCTCATGCCGCCGGATGCGTGGCAATCCAATGCCGCGCGATGTCGATGCGACGACACACCCACACACGATCATGAGCGAGCACATGGTCGAGAAAGCGTTCGAGCGCCGCGACCCGGGCCGGCCGGCCGACGAGCCGCGCGTGTAGCCCAATCGAAAGCATCTTGGGCCGGTCGAGGCCGTCAGGATCCCCTTCGCGATACAGGACGTCGAACGCGTCCCGCAGGTACTCGAAGAACTGAGCGCCTGAATTGAAGCCCTGTGCAGTGGCGAAGCGCATGTCGTTTGTATCCAGCGTGTACGGCACGACGAGATGCTTCTTGAGCTGGCCGCTGCGGCCGTCACTGACTTCGGTCCAGTACGGGAGATCGTCCGCGTAGGAGTCCGAGTCGTAGAGAAAGCCGCCGTGCTCCACTACGAGCCGGCGCGTGTTCGGGCTATCCCGCCCTGTGTACCACCCGAGAGGCGCCGTGCCCGTGACCTCGCGAAGCATCGCCACCGCTTCGGCGATGTGCGCACGCTCAGTAGCCTCATCCACGAGTTGATAGCTCACCCACCGCAGACCGTGAGCGGCAATCTCATGTCCCAACTCCCGATACGCGGCGACGGCTTCCGGGTGCCGCTTCAGCGCCAGCGCGCAGCCGAAGACAGTGAGCTTCAGCGAGCGCTTCTCAAACGCACGCAACACTCGCCAGAGTCCCGCGCGCGAGCCGTACTCAAAAAGCGACTCCATGCTCATGTGCCGCATCGGAAACGACTGCGCGCCTATGATCTCCGAGAGGAATGTCTCCGAGGCGGCATCCCCATCCAGCACGCAGTTCTCCGCGCCCTCTTCATGATTCAGCACGAACTGCACGGCGACTCGAGCGCCGCCCGGCCAGCGTGGGTGCGGTGGCCGCCGTCCGTAGCCCGTGAGATCCCGCGGATACTTCATGCTCTCCGTGCTCACGCGTGCTGCTCGCCCGTGGAACCCGCGAACACGGACCGCAGGTCGATCGTGCCGGATCCGGAGTCTTCGAGGCGCAGGTCCGCGAACAAGTGATCGAGATGCTTCAGCATGAGATCCACCGCCCCCGCCTCGCGACGCTGAAGCGCTGCCACCAGGTCCTGGTGCTCATTGGGAGGACACGGCGGCGTGCCCGGAACCTGATACACAGCGATGATGAGCGAAGAGCGCGAAATGAGATCCCGCAGGAGCTCGATGAGAATGCTGTTCCCCGCGATTTCCGCCACCACGAGATGGAACTCGCCCGACAGCTTCAGCATCGCACGCCGGTCGTTCGCAACCCACGCCGCGCGCTCCCTCGCCACGTGCTCCTCCACACGCTTCAGGTCGGCTCGCGTGGCGTTCTCCAGGAATGCCTGCACGATGCCCGCTTCGAGCACGCGCCGGGCGGCGAACACCTCGCGAGCTTCGCGAATGGACGGCCTCGAAACGATGGCCCCACGATTCGGCATCAGCGTGACGACCCGCTCATGCGCGAGCCGCTGAAGTACCTGCCTCAGGCGCGTGCGCCCGAGACCGAAAATCTCGCACAGCCTTTCTTCCACCAGCCGGGTCTCCGGCGGCAGGCTGTGGTCCATGATGGCGTTCCAGATACGCTCGTATACCTCGGCCGCCGTCGCCGCCTGAGCCGGACGTTTCCCACCCGACGCAGACGCCCTGCCACGTAATCCGGCTGCACCGTTCTTCTTTTGTGAAGGTTTCGTCATGCGAGAAACACGCGGAAATTACAGGCTCCCTGAAACTGCGTGCGATCTATGCAAGGATTGTGCACGATCCGCCGCGCCACTCCTGTGCAACTCGCGACCCATTACGTAAGTGCTCGCGACGGCACGTTCGTCTGCCAGAGTCATCAGCACGAGCAGCTTTTCTTCGAGCGTGCGAGTGCGCTCCATGCGGCGAGCCATGAGCGGCGTCGCACGCAAATCGAGCACGACGAAGTCCGCTTCGGTGCCGGGCGCGAAGCGGCCGATGCGATCATCTAGCCCGAGCGCGCGTGCGCCACCGAGCGTGGCGAGATAGAACGCCCGCAGCGGCGACAGTCGTTGGCCGGTGAGCTGCGCGACCTTGTAAGCCTCACCGAGCGTACGCATCAGGCTGAAGCTCGTGCCGCCGCCCACATCCGTACCCATCGCGAAACGCAGCCCCGCCGCATCCGTCGCGCCGATGTCGAACAAACCACTTCCGAGATACAGGTTCGAGGTGGGACAGAACGAAGCGGCGGCATGGGATTGCGCCATTCGGGTGCGGTCCGCCGCGTCCAGATGCAGGCAATGTGCATAGATCGCCCGGTCCCGCAGCAAGCCGAAACGGTCGTAAACGTCGAGGTAGCTGCGGGCCGAAGGAAACAGCTTCGCCACCCACTCGATCTCGGCTTTGTTCTCGGCGAGATGCGTTTGAACGAAGACATCCGGGAATTCGTGCGCGAGCCGGCCAGCGCTTTGCAGCTGGGCCTCGCTCGAAGTGGGGGCAAACCGGGGCGTGATCGCATAGTGCAGGCGCCCGTGTCCATGCCACCTTTCGATGAGCGCGCGCGAAGCACGCTCGCCCTCCTCCGGCGAATCGCGCAGATCCACCGGGCAATTGCGATCCATCAGCACTTTTCCGGCGATCATGCGTAGGCCGCGCCGGGCCGCCGCCTCGAAAAAGGCCGTCACGGAAGCCTCATGCACCGTGCAGAACACCAGCGCGGTCGTCGTGCCGTTCCGAAGCAGCTCGTCGAGAAACAGCTCCGCGACTGCCGCCGCGTGCGTCGGGTCGCCGAACTTCCGCTCCTCAGGAAACGTGTGGTCCTCCAGCCAATCCAGCAACTGCCGACCACCTGAGGCAATGACGTCGGTCTGGGCGTAATGGATGTGAGTGTCGACGAATCCCGGCATCAGCAACCGATCCTTGTGCTCGATCACCGGAGTGCCGGCCGGCAGGGACGACAGCAGCGCCTGAGCGGGACCAATCGCTTCGACACGCCCAGCGGCGATCACAAGCAGTCCGTCCTCGATCAGCTCGAAACTTCCGGCCGCTGGCGTTTCGCCCCCCGGGTCGGAATGGAAATTCAGCAGCGTCCCGCGATGCGCGGACAGGCCGGTTGGTGATTCAGTGAGGGCTGCCACGCGCGATCCATGCGAGCAGCTCCGCCCGCTCCGATTCGGTGAGGCCGGTGGCGTTGCCCACCGGCATGGTGCGCGCCACGAGCTGCTGCTGCATCTTCATCGTGTGCAGCAGGATCTGCTCCGGCACATCCAGTCGAACGCCCCCCGGAGGCGCGGCGAAGCCGCCTTCGGTCGGCACTGCTGTATGACAGACGGCACAACGCTGGGCAACGATGGCCTGAACGCGCTGGAACTGCACGGCGGGCGGATCGTTTGCACCGCTCGTCTGCTCGCTTGTTCTCGCCATGGGCGCGGGTACCAGCGCAACGATCACTCCCAGCACGATGAGCACGCCGAGCGCCGCTGGAACCGGCGAAGTTCGGCCGCCGCGCTCGTGCGCCTTGTGCCTGGAAACGAAGTACACCCGGATCAGGACGCCTGCGATGCTCAGTGCGATCAGCACAAGCCAGTTGAACCGCGCGCCGTAGGTCATCGCGTAGTGATTGCTGATCATCGTGAACAGCACGGGCAGCGTGAAGTAGGTGTTGTGCGTGGACCGCAGCTTGCCGCGCAGGCCCGGGCCCGGGTCGGGCTCGCGGTTTTCCAGCTTCGCGCGCACCATTTCGCGCTGGCCCGGGATGATCACGAAGAACACGTTCGCAACCATGATGGTGCCGAGCATGGCCCCGAACTCGATGAACGCGCCGCGCCCGCTGAAGAGCTGGCAGAGCCCCCACGCCGCTGCCGCGAACAGCACCGCCAGCACAGCACCCAGCACGCGCCCATCGTTCGCGAGGCGCGTCTTGCAGAGTGTGTCGTAAACGAGCCAGCCGCCGACGATGAATGCGAGACCGATTGCGACGGCGGCGGGCTTCGAAAGCGGCGCCACTGCGGGGTCGATCAGGTAGATCTCCGCTTGCCAGTAGTACAGAAGAACCAGGAGCGCGAAGCCGGACAGGAAGGTGGAATACGCCTCCCAGTAGAACCAGTGCAGCGTCCTGGGCAGCGTTTCGGGCGCCACGCGATACTTCTGCGCGTGATAGAACCCGCCGCCGTGCACGGACCAGAGCTCGCCGCCCACGCCCTTGCGCGCATGCGCGGGATCCGCCGGTGCCAGCAGATGATTGTCGAGCCATACGAAGTAGAACGACGAGCCGATCCACGCGATGCCGGCGATGAAGTGAAACCACCGTACGGCGAGGCTGAGCCAGTCGAAGAGATATGCACCCAACATGCTCATGAAACAGGCTCAGGCGTCCGGGTGGAAGCTGCGTCCGAGCGATGCCGGCTGGTTCAGCAGGATCGTTTTCGGGTCGCGGCAGATGAAAACGAGCACGACGATCGTGGCGAGATACGGCAGCATGGATAGGATCTCGCTCGGCACGTCGAGCCCGAAGCCCTGCGCGTGAAGCTGCATCACGGTAACGCCGCCAAAGAGATACGCGCCCAACATCACCCGCAGCGGCTTCCAGGTCGCGAACACGACCAGTGCCAGTGCGATCCAGCCGCGGCCGGAGCTCATGCCTTCCACCCACATCGGGGTCAGAGCCGTGGAGAGATACGCGCCGGCGATGCCGCTCATGGCTCCGCCAAACATCACAGCGAGGTATCGCGTCCTGATGACGGGCTGGCCGAGCGCATGTGCGGCCGTGGGCGACTCGCCGATGGCACGTAACCGCAACCCCGCGCGCGTACGGCGCAGGAAGTACTCGACGCCGAAGTAGAGCGCGATGGAACCGTATACGAGCCAGTCGAAGCGGAACAACACGCCGGCTATGGGGATCGCGCTCAGGCCCGGCACGGAAATCGGCTCGACACCGTCGATCGGAAGCCCGGCAAAGTTGCGGCCAGCGAACGCGCTCAGGCCGATGCCGAAGAGAGTGAGAGCCAGCCCCGTCGCCACCTGGTTGGCCTGCAACGTCAGCGTGAGAAACGCGAACAGCAGGGACAGCAGGGTAGACGCGGCGATCGCACCGAGATACCCGAGAGCGAGATTTCCGCTGGCATGACTCACGGCGAACCCGGTCATCGCGCCGACGAGCATCATCCCCTCGACGCCGAGATTCAGCACTCCGGAGCGCTCCACGACGAGCTCGCCGAGCGCAGCGTAAATGAGCGGCGTGGCGGCGATCACCGTGCTCACGAGAATGGCGATGAGATGCGGCGAGTCCATCTATTGCGAGCGCTGCGGGTTCATGCGGGTGGTGGAACGGCTTCGGGCTCCGCTGCCCGTCTCGCGGGCTCCCTTCGAGCGGTCCGAATCCTGTAGGTCACGAAGAGATCGGCGGCCAGGAGGTAGAACAGGAGCGCGCCCTGGAAGAGCCCTGTTACGGCCGACGGAAGCTGCAAGCTCAGCTGCACGGATTCGCCGCCCAGATACAGCAGCGACATCAAAAGCGACGCGAGAACGATGCCGAGAGGATGCAGTCGCCCGACGAAAGCGACGATGATCGCCGCGAATCCGTAGCCCGGCGAAATGCCCTGCTGCAATCGGCCAATAGGCCCGACGACTTCGCACACACCGGCCAGCCCCGCTGCTCCTCCTCCGATGAGCAGCGCGAGCCAGATGTTCTTCTTCTCGCTGAACCCTGCATACGCGGCGGCGGCCGGCGCGAGACCCGCAACCAGCATGCGATACCCCGCGAACGTCTTGCTCGCAAAGATCCAGGACAATGCGGCCAGTACGAGCGCCATGATGAACGCGCTGGTCACGCGAACGCCTTCGCCGAGCGGCATCAGCATCGCGGCGTCTTCGAACGCCTTGGATTGAGGGAAGTTGAATCCCTCCGGATCACGCCACGAACCGTGCAGGAGATACGCGAGCCAGAGTTGCGCGATGTACACGAGCATCAGGCTCACGAGGATTTCGCTCGTGTGAAACCGCGTGCGCAGAAATGCGGGAATTGCCGCCCACGCCATGCCCCCGAGCACTCCGGCAAGAAGCGCCCCCGGCAGCACCCACATCCCGAGCGACTCCGCCCAGAAGAGCGCGACGCCCCCACCAACGATGGCGCCCATCGTGAGCTGGCCTTCCGCTCCGATGTTCCAGACGTTCGAACGGAATCCCAGCGCGAGGCCGAGCGCGCAAAGCATGAGTGGCGTGGCTTTGAGCAGGAGCTCGCCGCTGCCATAGACCGAGGCGATCGGCTCGACGAAGAAAAGATACAGGGCGCCTAGCGGACTCTGGCCGAGCGCCGCAAAGACGATCGAGCCCGTGATCAGCATGGCACCCGCCGCGATCAGCGGCGCGCCGGCACGCATCGCACGGCTCGGCGCGGGTCGTTTTTCGAGACGGAACGGCCACTCAGGCATGCGCCGCCACTCCTGCCGGCACGCTGCCTGCGTCCGACGTCGCGCCTCCCATCAGTACGCCCACCTGCTCGACTGAGAGCGTTTCCGTCGGCTGAAGCACAGACAGTCTCCCCTGCGCGATCACGGCAATCCGGTCGCACAAGGTGAAAAGCTCTTCCAGCTCTTCGGAAACGACGAGCACGGCGACACCGCGATTGCGCAAATCCACGAGCGCCTGATGGATGAGCTGTGCCGCGCCGACGTCCACACCCCAGGTGGGCTGCGCTACGACCATGACTTTCGGATCGAGGCGCGTCTCACGCCCCACAATGAACTTCTGAAGATTCCCGCCTGAGAGGCTCTCAGCGGGCGAGGTCTCGTCGCCGCACTTCACCTTGAAGGCCGCGATGGTCTCGCGCGCGAACTCGCCAGCGGCTTCGGCGCGAACGAACCCCGAACGCACCATCCCGGCACGTGCCCCGGTGAGGAGCGCGTTATGCGCGAGGCTCAGCGCCGGTACGGCGCCACGGCCCAGCCGTTCTTCAGGCACGAACGCCAGGCCCAGGGCGCGGCGCTCCGCCGGCAGCAGCTTCTCCGCGGGTGTATCGCAAATTTCGATGCTGCCGCCGTCGCAGCCCGGCGTTTCGCCTGAAATGCTGGCGAGCAGCTCTTTCTGCCCATTACCGGATACACCGGCGATCCCGACGATCTCGCCGGATCGCACCTGCAGATCGACTTCGCGCAGCGTCGTCCCGAACGGATCCCATGACTGCTTCGTGAAGCCCCGGAGCGCGAGCCGCACGGGCCCCGGCTCACGTGGCGCGGGCCGGCATTCGGCGATCTCCGCTCCCACCATGAGTCGGGCGAGATCGGCGCTGGACTGCCTTGTCGGATCTGCCGTCCCCGCCACCTTCCCACCGCGGAGAATCGTCGCCGTGTGGCAGAGAGAGCGAATCTCCTCAAGCTTGTGGCTGATGTACAGGATGCTCACACCCTCGCCCGCGAGCCGGCGCAGGGTTTCGAACAAACGAAGCACCGCCTGCGGTGTGAGCACCGACGTCGGCTCGTCCATGATGAGAAGTCGCGGGGACTGAAGCAGGCAGCGCACGATCTCCACGCGCTGCCGCTCGCCCACGGACATGCTGTGCGTGAGACGGTGAGGATCCACTGGCAGGCCATAGCGGGCGGAGACTTCACGAATCCGGTCCGCAAGCGCCGCCGGGGCGACTTTCTCGTCCAGCGCGAGCGCGATGTTCTCGGCAACGGTCAACGTTTCGAACAGCGCGAAATGCTGGAACACCATGCCGATGCCGAGCCGCCGTGCTTCCGCGGGGCTCGCGATGCTGACTTCGCGGCCCTCCCACGTGATGGTGCCCTCGTCTGGCCGCGTGACGCCGTACGCGATCTTCATCAGCGTGCTCTTGCCGGCGCCGTTCTCCCCGATCAGCGCGTGGATCTCGCCGACTCGTACCGTGAGATCGACGCCGTCATTGGCGACTGTGGTCGGATATCGTTTGACGATCCCGCGCATCGTCAGGCGAGGAACGGAGGCCGAGGTGGCGCTCATAGCGACACCTGTCGGCTCGTACCGCACGAATCGCAGTTCTTGGCCGCGCAATCTTCGATCGCGATATCGCGCGCGTAACGCCCGAGTGGCGCGGCGGCCCTTTCGTCCGACGCCCTCGCCCGAGCGGCGGGCGGAATCCGCGCGGGGAGCGCTAACTCGGCTGGCACCGCATGCATTGTCTGCAATAGCTGAGCCGCCACCGAGATCGCGATGATCGAAGGTGCCTTACCCTCCACACCATCGACTCCGATAGGACACACCAGCCGCTCGATCGCGCCGGGCGGCAAGCCCTCCCGCTGCAGCCGTGAGCGAAATTTCGCGCCCTTGCTCGCCGAGCCGATGAGTCCGATCCAGCTCAGTTCGTTGCGCCGAAGAAGCGAGCGGCAGATTTCGTAGTCGAGCCCGTGATCGTGCGTCATCACGAGATGACGAGCGGACGGAGGCGCCGTGAGCGCCTGCTCTGCAGGCGCTGCCGAATGAATCGCGCGAACGTTCGGCGGCAATCGTCCGGGCAAGAAGGCCGCCCGCGTGTCGATCCAGGTAATCCGGACTGGAAGCTCCGTCAGAACGCGCACCAGCGCCTGGCCTACGTGCCCTGCTCCGTACAGCCAGAGATCCGCTGTATCGGGATCAAGCCTCTCCATCAGCACGCTGTTTTCCGAGTGCTGGGCGACGTACCGGACGCGGCCGGCGGAACCCGATGCGAGCAGCGCTTCAGCCGACGGCCGAAGATGAGGCGGGAGAAATGCCGGCGTAGCAGATTGCATCACACGACGCGTGACGTCACCGGAACCCAGCGATGTCACCATCACCACTGGTTCGCCCGCACTCGCCGCCAGAGCTGCACTTCGCAAGAGCGGCAGGTCACGGCGAGTGAATCTCTCGATCCACAGTTCAACCACTCCGCCGCAGCATTGCCCGAGCTGCGTACCCAAAACGAGCCTCTGCGATCGCGCGGTGGCGCCGCTCTTGGAATCGAGCAATTCCATCGCAGCCTGAGTGGCTCGCCGTTCGAGGTGACCACCGCCGATAGTGCCGATCGTCCCCTGCGCGCTGACCAGCATGCAGGTGCCCGGCTCGCGCGGCGAGGAGCCCCGAACTTCCGCGACAACCACTCTGACGACCGCTGATACGACCTCCAGCTCGGCGCAAACAGCGGAAAGCCAGTTTCCGGACAGTGGCCGCAGCCACTCGCCACGATCCCTACGTGAATGCACCCCTCGTGCAGGCACAAATTCGAAGCTATTCATGCCTCGACCTCCTCCGCAGATGCAGGGCTGCGTATGCGTCCAATGGCGCGCAGCACGGACTCGGGTGTGGCTGGTGCCTCTAGCGACACGCGCGCTCCCGCTGGGGCGGCCGCCGCGCTCGCGTCGCGAATCGCATGGAGCACCGAGATAGCCAGCATCAGCGGCGGCTCTCCCACTGCCTTCGAGCGATAAATCGTCTCTTCACGGTTCGGGGACGCACGCAACAGTTCGACATGCGATTTCGCAGGCCAGTCGTACGCCGTCGGTATCTTGTAAGTCGATGGAGCGTGCGTCTGAAGCTCGCCCTTGCCGTTCCACCACAGCTCTTCGGACGTGAGCCAGCCCGCGCCCTGCAGAAAACCGCCTTCGATCTGGCCGATGTCGATCGCCGGATTCAGCGAATCCCCGACGTCGTGGACGATGTCCACCTGAAGCAGCCGAGTCTCGCCCGTGAGCGTGTCCAGCGCGACTTCGGACACGGCCGCGCCGTACGCGAAGTAAAAGAACGGCCGGCCCGACATGGTCGACTTGTTCCAGTGGATCTTCGGCGTGCGATAGAACCCCGTGGACGAGAGCGAGATCCGCGCGCGGTAGGCTGCCTGAGTGACATCCCTGAACGCGAGCACCTGCCCGCCGACATGGACATTGCCGTCCGTGAACCGGATCTCCTCCGCTCGCACGCCGTGAGTCTCGGCAAGGAAAGTGACGAGCCGCTCCTTGATCGCACGCGTCGCTGCCTGCGCCGCCATGCCGTTCAGGTCTGATCCAGAGGACGCTGCCGTCGCCGAGGTGTTCGGCACCTTGCTCGTGTCGGTCGTTGTGATTCGAATGGCGGAGAGAGGCAGGCCGAGCTCCGCCGCGACGACCTGCGCGACCTTGATGTGAACGCCCTGCCCCATCTCGGTACCGCCGTGATTCAGCAGCACGGTTCCGTCCGAGTAAACGTGCACCAGCGCACCGGCCTGGTTGAACGCCGTCGCCGTAAAGGAAATGCCGAACTTCACGGGCGTGAGCGCCAGCCCACGCTTGACCACGGAATTGCGCGCGTTCCATTCCGACACCGCCCGGCGCCGTTCGCGGTACGCACTGGAGTTTTCCAGCTGATCCACAATCGGTCCGATGACGTTGTCTTCGACCGCCTGCCCGTAGTGCGTGACGCTCCGTTCGCCGACCTCGTAGAAATTCGCGCGACGCGCATCGAGCGGGTCGATGTCCAGCTCACGCGCAATCTCGTCGATGATCTGCTCGATGACCACCATTCCCTGCGGCCCGCCGAACCCACGGAAGGCCGTGTTCGAAACCGTGTTTGTCTTGCAGCGGTGGGAAACTATCTCGACGTTCTCAAGGAAGTACGCATTGTCGATGTGGCACAGAGCGCGGTCGTTCACCGCACCGGACAGATCCGCCGAATACCCGCAGCGCGAAGCCAGCATCACTGTGAGCGCGAGGATGCGACCATGTCCGTCGAATCCGACTTCGTAGTCCGCGACGAAATCGTGGCGCTTGCCCGTCACGATCATGTCCGCATCCCGATCGAGCCGCAGCTTCACGGGTCTTCTCGTTTTGTGAGCCAGCACGGCGGCGGCCGCCGCAATCAGCGCGGCCTGGCTTTCCTTACCGCCGAAGCCTCCGCCCATTCGCCGGCACTGAACCGTGACGTCGTGCGAATGCAGGCCGAGCGCCTTCGCGACGATGTGCTGCACCTCGGAGGGATGCTGGGTCGAGCTGTGGATCAGGAAAGTGCCCGCCTCCTGGGGAATGGCGACCGCGATCTGACCTTCGAGGTAAAAGTGATCCTGCCCGCCGATCGTGACCGAGCCTCGCAATCGATGCGGTGAACGGGCCAGCGCGCCGTGCGGATCCCCGCGAACGAGTCGCTCCGACGGCAGGACGTAACTCTTCGCCTCAAGCGCCGCCCGCACGTCGAGAATCGCGGGTAACGGCTCGTAGTCCACTCGCGCGGCACGTGCGGCTTTTCGCGCGGCCATGTGCGAGGACGCAGCGACGGCGAAGAGCGGCTGCCCGGCGTACTCCACCAGCTCTGAGGCGAAGATCGGGTCATCGTGAACGACGCCGCCGTAGTTGTTCTCGCCGGGAATGTCCACCGGCAGAGCAACCGCGCACACGCCAGGGGACGCCAGCACCGGCTCAATATCGAACCCGCGTATTCGGCCATGAGCGATCGTGCTGAGGGCAAATGCGGCATGCAGCGTGTTGGCCGGCAACGGAATGTCGTCGCAGTAGAGCGCTTCCCCGCACACGTGCAAGTGCGCGCTGTCATGCGCGTTCGACGCGCCGACGCTCATGAAGCCGCTCCCACATCGACTTCAGCAACCCTGATCGGTGCGTGCCCGCTGGAATGCTGCAGGTAGAAGCGCCTCAACAAACCGCCGCCGGCCTCCAGCCGATAGGCCTGCGTGGCTCGCAGATCCGTGAGCGGCTCGAAATCCGTCCCCAGCGCCCGTATCGCAGCCTCGCAGGTTTCCAGCGTCCAGGGACGACCAACCAACGCCTTTTCGGCATTCGATGCCCGCTTGGGAACCGCGGCCATGCCGCCGAACGCGAGCCGGGCATCCACTACAACGCCGTCGCGCACCTTCACTGCAAAACCAGTGCAGACCGCCGAGATGTCCTGATCGAAGCGTTTCGCGAGCTTGTAACTCGCAAACATCACCGCAGGGTCGGCAAGCGGCACGGTCACGGCCGTTACGAACTCCCCCGGTGCAAGATCTTTTTTCTGATAGCCGAGATAGAACTGCTCGAGCGGCAGGCTGCGCGTGCTCGATCCCTTGCGCAGTTCTACTTGCGCACCGAGCGCGATGAGCGCAGGCATGGAGTCGCCGATGGGAGATCCGTTCGCGATGTTGCCGCACAGAGTTCCGGAGTTCCGGACCGGAGGCGATGCGAAGCGACGCGCCTGCTCGGCGAGTTGCGGATGGGCAGCAACCACTGCGTCCCACGCGTCACTGAGCGGAACCGCAGCACCGATCCGCAACGACGTGCCTGAACGTTCGATCTGATTCAGCTCGGCGACATCGCCGATGTAGACGATGCCCGGCAAGTCACGCAGATGCTTCGTGACCCAAAGCCCCACATCCGTTCCCCCCGCGAGGATCAGCGCCTGCGGATTTGCCTCCAGCGCTTCTGCAAGCTCGTCGACCGAGCGGGGCGCGCGATATCCCGGAAAATCCAGCGAAGCCTCATCCGGCTTGCGGCGAATCGAGGCAAGCCTGTCGATGCGTTCAGCCGACTGCGCCTCCTCCCGACTCCACTTCGCGGGCGCGGGATAACCCGACATGCGGCAACCTGCCTCGATGATCGGCCGGTATCCCGTGCAGCGACAAAGATTCCCCGACAGCGCATCGACCACTTCCTCGCGCTTAGGCGCCGACTGCGAGAGATACAACGCCGTCAGGGACATCACGAAGCCAGGAGTGCAGAACCCGCACTGGGATGCGTGGTGATCCACCATCGCCTGTTGGACCGGATGCGGACGCTCTCCGTCCCGCAGACTTTCGACCGTCACCAGTTCCTTGCCATCCAGGGTTGGCAGGAAGCGAATACAGGAGTTCACAGGGCGCCAGCGGATGCGCTTCTCGCCCGGCACGAGCTCGCCGAGGATCACCGTGCAAGCGCCGCAATCCCCTTCCGCGCAGCCTTCCTTGGTTCCCGTGCGCCCAAGGTCGTTGCGCAGATAATCAAGCACGGTGAGCGTGGCTGGCGGCTTCGTCACCTGCACGACCTGTCCGTCCAGCACGAAACGCACGGTCTCGGATTCAGTACGTGACGAAGAAGCGCTCGTGTCCACGCGCCCTCAGCTTCCCCGGTATGTGGAGTAGCTCCACGGGGACACGATCAGCGGCACGTGATAGCTCTCCGACGGACTCGCGATACCGAACTTCACGACGACTTCTTCGAGGAACGCAGGCTCCGGCAGTGCCACGCCTCGCGCGCGAAAATATTCTCCGACATGAAACGTGAGCGCGTACCGACCGGCACGCAACGCCTCCCCTTCGAGCAGCGGACGGTCACACCGCCCGTCCCGATTCGTCTGCGCTTCGGCAAGAAGACGCGGTGGCGAGGCGCTCGCGTCATGAAGCTCCACGCGCATTCCGGCGGCGGGACATCCCGCGGCAACATCGAGAACATGCGTGGTGAGTCGAGCCATTTCGCCGTTGGGAGAGTGATTGACCGCTCACGATGCGAGCGACGAATTCAGCATACACGCCGAAATAATTGTCGACAATGAAGGCGAAAATTGTGCACGGCGTGTTTTGATTGCACCGTTTCCGAGCGACACTCGTGCGGTCCGCGAGGCACTCCATCCTGCGTGTGTCGCTGAAATGCCTTGTTTTCCCGCATTTCAGAGAGCACTCGAACGCTGCGGGCCCAAGTCGATTTCGAGGCACAGGTCATGCATGATGTTCGGGTCTTTCACACGCGATGGGGTCGATGCGCATGATGAGCCGCCGCCGGATGAACCTCGCCTGCATTGCAGGCGCCTTGCTCGCTTCATGCTTGAGCACGGTGGCCGCAGCGGCGGAGCCGCTGAAGGTCGCGTTCGTCTACGTGGAGCCGGTGGGTGACAGTGGCTGGTCGTACCAGCACGATCTCGGGCGCCGCGCGCTGGAGAAGCATTTTGGTGCGCGGATCAAGACAACCTTCGTCGAGAACGTACCCGCTACGGCCGATGCCGAGCGCGTGATCCGCCAGCTGGCCGCGGCCGGCAACCAGCTCATTTTCACGACTTCGTTCGGCTACATGGAGCCGACGCTGAAGGTGGCGAAGCTCTTCCCGAAAGTGCACTTCGAGCACAACACGGGCTACAAGACGGCACCGAACGTCTCGACGTACGAGGCACGCTTCCACGAAGGCGCGTACCTGCTGGGCGTGCTCGCCGGGAAGACGACGAAATCGAACACGCTCGGTTTCGTCGGATCGTTCCCGATTCCGGAAGTCATTCGCAACATCAACGCATTCACACTTGGCGCGCGGAGCGTAAATCCCGCCGTAAAGACCAAGGTCATCTGGGTGGACACCTGGTACGACCCGGGCAAGGAGCGCCAGGCCGCGGAGACGCTCATCGCACAAGGCGCGGACGTGCTCGCGCAGAACACGGACTCGCCTGCCGTCGTGCAAACGGCGGAAAGGAAAGGCGTGTACGCCTTCGGCTGGGATTCGGACATGTCGAAGTACGGCCCGCGCGCGCAGCTCACAGCGAACACGCAGAACTGGGCGGTGTACTACATCGACGAGGTGCAAAAAGCGCTGGACGGGAAATGGACCGGCGGGCGCTCCACGGCCTGGGGCATCGAGGAGAACATGGTCGTGCTCGCGCCGCTCAACAAATCCGTGCCGGCGGATGTCGCGAAGCTCTTCGAGGAGCGCAAGCAGGCCATTGCCACGCGCAAGCTGAACATCTTCGCCGGTCCCATCAAGGACAACAAAGGCGTGCAGAAGGTCGCGGCCGGCTCCACCCTTCCCGAGAAGGACGTGATGTCGATCAACTGGTACGTCGAGGGAGTCGAGGGCTCCGTGCCGAAGTAGCGGAGACGCGCTAGCCGTCCCCCGGGACGCGATCCAATGCGCTCCACTCGGTCGCGCCATCAGCGACCGAATGCTCCTGCTCCCACGGCACGGCCCGTCACTCCACTGCGTTGTGGGTCGCCGCCTCGCGGAACCACATGGCGCTCAGCTTGGGCGTGCGCTGTTGGGTCTTGAAATCCACGTAAACGAGCCCGTAGCGATTGCCGAAACCCGCCGTCCACTCGAAGTTGTCCATCGTGCTCCACTGGAAATATCCCTTCACCGGAACTCCATCCGCGGTCGCGCGCTGAAGCTGCCCAAGGTAATCGCGAAGGAACATCACGCGATCCGTGTCGTAGATCTTGCCGTCCTCGGCCGGCACGTCCTGGGTCGCACACCCGTTCTCGGTGATGAAGATCTCCTTCGGGTTCCACAGCATCTGCACGAATCTCGGTGCCCAGTACATCGCTTCGGGTCCGAGCGTGTGCCAGGATGAAGACATCCTCGGGTGTCCGCTGGCGAAGGGAATCTCTCGCCAGCCGGGGCTCGCATCCGAGGCCAGCACGTAGACGGTCGGCTTGTATACGTTGATCCCCACGAAATCGAGCGGGGAGTTGATCGTCTTCAGCTCCTCCTCCGTGTACTTCGGCGCGTCCGGCCCGGCTTCTTTCAGATACGCGTCCGTGTACTTTCCTTCGAGCATCACGGTCAGGAAAGGCGCGTTCTTTTCGCGCGTGGCAATCTGTGCAGCCCGGATGTTCTCGGGCGTCTCGATCATCGGGACCGCGATCTGGATCACCTCTGCCGGGCCCACCTTCGTTCCCTGGGCTGCGCTGGCGCGGATCGCCTGCACCGCCATCCCATGACCGAGCACCGCATGGTGCCGAACCTGGTTCAGATCGCCTCGCGAGAGATTCAGCCCGGGAGCGAGCGACAGGGTCATGCTTCCACCCGGAATGCGCACCTCGTGGCCGTGATAACCCATGTCGACGAACGAGCGGAACTCGTTGATCGTAAAAAAGTGTCGCACGCGATCGCTGAGCTTGCCGGCTACGTACCCCGAATAATCCGCGAACGCGTTGACTGTATCGCGAGATTGCCACCCGCCCTTGTCCTGCAGGGCCTGAGGCAGATCCCAGTGATAGAGCGTCCCGAACGGTGCGATCCCGGCCGCGACCAGCTCGTCCGCCAGCCTGTCGTAGAAGTCGAGCCCTTTCGGATTCGGTTTGCCGGTCCCTTCGGGGAAGACGCGCGGCCACGCGATCGAGAACCGGTAGGCGTTCGCGCCGATACTTTTCGTCAGCGCAACGTCTTCCTTGTAGCGATGATAGTGATCGTTTGCGACATCGCCCGTGTCGTTGTTCCTGATCTTGCCCGGCGTGTGCGCGTACGTATCCCAGATCGATACGCCCTTGCCATCCTCGTTCCATGCGCCTTCGATCTGATACGACGACGTCGCGGTGCCCCAGTAAAAGCCGTCGGGAAACTTGCGCTCGACCATGATGACCACCTCCGATAGCTGGTGGATCGCCTGTTCACGACTTCTGGTTTTCGTCTGTTGCCGTGGCAGGATGGTCAGCCGGACCGCCTCTCAAAACCATTGGCTTTTGGCCGCATTGCCCTGTCCTGGCCCGGCTCAAGCCACAGCGTGTTTTGTCTGAGCCACAAGCCGTGTAGGCTCTTTCCGGGAAGCGATCGATCAGGGAGCGCCGCGCATGCGTGCATTGATGATGTTGAGCGTTCTGCTCGCACTCACCGCTTGTCAGTCACCTGCGCAGGTAGCGGCGGAGCAGCCAGGTGCAACGCTTGAGAACACGTACTGGAAGCTCACTCGACTCGGAACCGATGCGGTCGAAGTGGTGGACAACCGGCCCGAGCCTCACATCATTCTCCATCTCGACGATCATCGGGTCAGCGGGTCTTCCGGCTGCAACAGGCTGATCGGCGCTTACAAGGTCGAGGCAAACCAGCTCACGTTCTCGCAGACGGGTGGGACGATGATGGCGTGTGCGCAGGGGATGGAGCAGGAGCGCAGGTTCCACGAGGCGCTCGGTCGTGTCGCGACCTGGAGCATCAAGGGCGAGAGGCTGGAGCTGTCCGATGCTTCCGGGACGGTGGTTGCCGAGTTCGAATCGCGATACATGAAATGAAGTCGAGCCGTCCGGGGCGTGGAAGGTTGCGAGGTATCAGGTCCGACGCCGGGCAAAAGCACGTTCGCAGCCGGCGATCATGGATCGACTGCGAGTGTCGAGCGCCCTCGCACTTGCGAGCTGCTCAGAAGGTCCACGCCAACCCGGTCATCAGCTCGAACTGCGGGAACGTCGCGCCATTGCCCTTCAGCAGGCACCCACTGCCAGTCGCATCGGAACGGCAGAACATCGAGGTGTCCGATTCCACGAACGCCAGATAGCCTCGCGCCTCGAAGCGAACATCCAGCTGCGGCCGGAGATGCATTCGGACCCCCACGCCCAGCGAAATGGCAAAGCGGGTTTCATTGCCGGCGTCCGGCGCATCCAGCGAGAAGCGGCCCAGCCCGGCAAGCCCGATGATGTAGGGCTGCACGGCGCTCGACACCTCGATCACCTGCGTGCCGCCGATCAGGAGGTAGTCCACGTCGAGATCGAAGCCCCCAAGCTCGCGGAGGCTGACGCGCGTCGGCTGTCTCGAATAGAAGAGCTCGTACGAGGAAAACGAATCGACGTGATAGTTCAGCGCCAGCGCGAACGAGAAGTGCTCGCTGACATCGGCGTCCTCGGCGGATCCCTCGATGTCGAACGTTCCCCCGCCCCGGTAACCGATGAACGGAGTCACCTCGAACCTTGCCTGAGCCTCCTCACCATCGCCGCTGCCTTGCGCGCGAGCGCCTCCCGCAGCGAGCAGGCATGCAACACAGGCAAAGCAAGGAGCCGCGAGTTGCACTCTCACGAGCGTCAGCTTCGACGCCACCCCGCCAGGCAATCAATTGGACGTGAGTCCCCTTACCTTGCCTGGACGCGACCGGCAGCGCGGCCCGAACACCGAGCCAGCCGCTGCCAGGTTCACGGCGGCGGCACGACGAGATCGCCGCTCGTCAGCGTGAGTGTCCGGCTGTTCGGAATGGGCGCCCCGCCTGAGAAATCGACGAATCGGAGCACCGTGCTGGAGAACGACACCGTGTACTGCCCGGTGGCATCCGGGCCATTTACGGTGATTCCAGTGCAATCCTCGATGCAATTGAACGTCTCGCCGGTGCTGCCCAGGGTCGTAAATGCATCGAGCACCGCGCCGTTCGCCAGATCGACAGTGAGGCTGTCGCCGAAGTCGTTGTAGAAGAATAGCTGGATGTTGCCGTCTCCGAGATCGTACTGGATGCGATACACGAGACCGTTGTCGAGGTCGTTCGCCGGTATGCAGAGGTTGAACTCGCCCGTCGGCCCCGTCACCGACACGGTGTCCGCAGTGGGCTCGCAAGCCGTCAGCGGCGGATACTCGGGCTCCGGTGGATCCGCCTCGTTCGGGTCGAACAGTCCCAGTCCCGACGCCCTGACGACTGCGGTAGCTCCGGTCGGATTGCCATCCTCGTCGATGCCTTCGAGCATCGTGTTTTCCAGGGTGATCGTGCGCAACTCCAGAGGGAACCCGCGGGTCGTGTCCAGCCGTCCCGCCCCCCACGTCACGCCGTTGCACTCCGCAAACTGGCAGAGATAGCGCGAGAGTATTTCGCCTGTATCCGGATCGGCGGTGTAGAAGTACACATAGATCGGCTCGGAAGTCGTGCGGTTCACGACGATCTCGACACGTCCGGTTTCGCCCTGCTGCCCGTCGAACGAAATGCGCATCCGTCCGGGCCCGCCCGTGCCCCCGATCGTGGCGCCAAGCTGGAACGGGTCATTGGGCTCGATGCAGTCGCCGAGCGCGCTGTTATTGGAAAAGATCACGAAATAGCGGTTGTCCGTGCACGGAAGAACCGGCAACTCGATCGACGGAGCCGGGCCGGTCAGCGTGCCATCCAGCACGACACCGCTCCCGCCGTCCCCAGTAAGCGCGACACTTCCGAGGACGATCGCGCGGCTGTCGTCCGCGCCCCCGGCGCCGAGCGAAACACCCCCGCAAGCAGCGCCACTGCACGAGTAAGTCACGTTCGCCGCCGTTGTGAACTCCACTCCAAGCACGGATTCCTCGCGCGCCCTCACCAGCAGCGTGGCGCCGGCGATATCCCGGAACCTGTAGTCCAGTATGGTGGTGTCGTCCTCTTCCGGCACGTTGCTCTTGCTGACCGGACAGAATTTCCTGACCTGCCCGCCGATGCTGACGTTGATCCTCTCGGCGAGGCACGCCTGCGCGCCCGTCGCGATCTGGGCCGCGAGGTCCTGAAGCGTCGTGCCCTTCTCCGCAATCTTCGCGTTGAGCTCCAGGATGGTGTCATACATCGGGTCGCCAGCATTCGCACTGAACGACGAATCGACGAAGCTGGAGATGCCCAACTTCGTCTGCACTCCAAGCGCGTCCTGCAGGAACGCCATCAAATCGGCCTGCGCCGTGCGCAGGTTCTCGTCCGTGATCTGGCTCGTCGCGAGAGTCGTGTTGAACGTGTGAAAGGCAGTGACGGGCGTTACGCCCAGCACCTGAGCTGTCAGCAGCGTTGTAAGCGGCGTGACATTTGTGGGACCCACGCGCGCAGTGACGCTCGTGAGAAAGATGAGACCCGGATCGCCGGTGGGTGACAGAGAGTTCGCGAACAGATACGGACCGGTGAGATCGGCCATGTTCACCGTGAACGCGCCCGACGACTGTGTCTGGGTCACTCGAGCGAGCCCAGTGGCGCCCTTGGCCACGATGCTCTGTGCGCGCAGATTGACGCCGTCCGTCAGCATGCCCGTCGCCTCAACGCGCGGCGCTGCCTGTTGCGGCTGAGGATCGCTCTCCTCGCCCGAACAGCCGCTCAGCATGAGCGCCCCCGCAAGAATCGCTGCGACTTCGAGCCTCAAAACCGATCGCATGAGCCGATTACTCCTGTCCGGGATCTACTGGGGAGCGAGCACGAGATTGCCGTTCAGGATCGCCGCCGTGGCGCCGGCGTTCCGCTCGGTCAGCACCGTCCCCTGAAATACGAAGTTCCGCCGCTCGCCCAGCTCGCCGGGCGAAACGCTCGTGCCCACGCAGTTCGGGGATCGACAGATGAAAGCGCCGTACTCCACCGACTGGAGCGCGCCCTCTCGACCAAGGCGAACGGCCACCGTGTTGCCGTCGCCGTTCATGAACCGGTATGCGATGGAGCCGTCGTCCTCCAGCTGAAACCCGCTGCCGGAGTCAGGGCAGAAGTGCACAGTGCCCTCCCCGACGCTGATCGTGAGCAACTGTCCCACGCATGTGGTGCTCGCGAGCTGGTCGTCAGGCGTCGTGCGAAAGGTCGCATTCACGACGGCCGTGTCTTCGCCGTTGGCGAGACTCGCGTTCCTGAACCGGACGGAGCGCGCGCCCTGCGAATCATGCGGCCCGATGGAGATTCCGCCGCACTTGTCCCTCAGACAGGCAAACGTTCGCCCGTCCGCAAATGCGAGCCGCGCTCGAAGAATCGACTCGCCCGCCGCTTCGACACTCATCACCGGTGCGTCCCGGTCCTGCCCTTCCACGCGATACGTTCGCACGTTGCCGTTCTGGATCGTCCGCGTACGCCCCATGCACGACGTCCGCGGCGACTGTCGTACGATAACAATCGCGATCGATTGCTCCGGGCAGACGACGGGGGCTGCGGCCCGAATCGCAGCCCCCATCGACTGTCGAGGCAGAGTCCGTTCTGCCTCACCGACCGGAGCCTCGTCATGCGTGACCGCGGAGATAGTGACCACGCGTTCCTCCGGCATGTGACGGCCCAGCAGCCATGTGACGAGGCCCGCGAAAAGCGCGAGCCCCATCAGCACAGCACTGAACCGACGCGTCTGTGTCACGGCGACGTCTTGCACCGATATCCGGACATCCACTGCGTGTAGTGGTCCTGCGATTCCTCACCGCCCTCCCACAGCTTGATGCTGAACGCCATCTGGCCGCTTTCGAGACCGAAGCTGCACGTCTGCCTCGCGACGACCCACGCGCTCCACTTGCTGCTCACGCCGTCCGGATCGTCGGCGTTCGCATCGTTGCGATGGTCGATGTAGTTGTTGTCGCGCGTGCCGACGAGCGCATCGTTGAGGCCGTACTGCGTCTTGCCGGTGTATTCGACCCACTTCATGTTCGCGAGCCCGCAGTCGGGGTCCGTGGTCGTCGTGCTTCCGCACGCCGCCGCGGGCGGACCCATCCAGTAGCCGCTCTCCGTGGTCACACCGCTCACGATCCTGCGGATCAGGTCGTTGACCTCGAAGCTCTCGTTGCTGTGGCCGTTCCACGCGCCCGGTTTGAGCTGCACGCGAGTAGCGATGGTGTACTTGCGGAAGTTGGTTCCGGACGTCGCACACACGCCGCCGGTGCCATAGCAGTAGACGCGGTCGTAGAGCGTGCCGACGTCGACTCCGTTCGCGAAGATCGTCGCGCTGTTGGAGCTCACGAGAATCGCGTTGGGACCGATCGCGATCGGCAACGTGTTGCCCGTCAGAAGACAGGCCGAGGGCGTGGGTGTGGTAAAGGGTTTGGGGTTGCAGTTCGACAGGACGGGAGTGCCGCTATCCGAAACGGTAACCCATCCTGCCTGGGCCGCCGGTACGCCGCAGAGCGCGGCGACGGCGCCCGACACCAGCATCGACTTCCAATGTCCGAGTTTCATTTCAGTCTCCCGATGTGTGTGGATGCATCGACTCAGTCCTCGTCTCCTTCGTCATCGTCATCGTCGTCATCCGGGGGCGGTACGCCATTCGGCTGGAATCCCGGCACGAAGACGTCGACGCTGCTCGAAGGATTGGGGAAATCGGAATTCAGGATGCGCACACCGAACGGGTGCACTTCATAGCCGGCCGGCGCGCGCGTCCTCACGAGAACCCACGGGGACGAGGCGCTGCTGCTACCCGAAGGCTCCGCCGCGTTCGCATCGACGCGGAAGTCGACCCACGTGTTGTCCCGTTCTGGCTGCTCTTCGTCGTACTCGTTGAGGCCGAGTCCCGTGCGGCCCACCGCGATGAGCGCTTTGCTGGAGCCGTCGAGGTAGTACGCGGCCCGGGCAAATGCGTTCGGCCGCAGGCGCCGAGCGAGGTCGTTCACGTTGAAGGAGAGCCCCGTGGGATCCCACTGATTCGAGTTCATCGTCACCTTCATGCCGAAGACGTAGCGGTTCGGGCGGGTCTTGTGTCGCCAGACCTTGTCGTACAAAGTCCCCACCGTGACGTCGTTCTTCACGATCGGCGTGGAGCGTGAGCCCACCAGCGTGTAGTTGTTCGAACCGGGCAGGCTCTGCACCCTGCACTTCGCGACGGACGGCGAGTTGTCCGGATTGCACTCCTTCAGGACGTCTTCGCCGGTCTTGCCCAGATTGACGTAGCCCGCGGCGTGCGCCGCCGCCGCGCCGAATAGCAGGCCGAGAGAAAGGATCCATCTGCTCTTCATGTCGACACTCCCTTGTGTTGATTACCTTGCGTCACGCACGTAGCTCACCCCGATGAACACGCCTCTTGGCGCGCCGGGAGCGAGGAAATTCGTGTTCTGCCACTCGCTGGAGTTGTAGTTCCATCCGCTCGCGCCGATGGCACCGTTGACGGCTGGCGAGAACGGCGAGATGCCGAGGCGACCGCCGGTGATGTAGTCCTTGTCGAACACGTTGTTGACGAGCGCGAAAACCTTGAGATCCCGCGTGACCTCGAAGCTCGTTTCGAAATTCACGATTGCGAACCCTCGCGTCGTCCCGCCAAGCGTGAACGGCCGGCCATTGCGCACCAGGGACTGCGAGCACACGCCGGCCTGGCAAACGTACTGGCCGATCTCAAGATCCGTACCGCCCGCCTGGTGCAGGTTGTTTTCGTTACCGCGAACGTACGAAAGCGTGTGCCCGATCACCGTCAGCCCGAGATCCCAGGACGGCGTCGCGCGCCAGGTGATGGACGCGTTGAAGTTGTGCGCCGGAATGCCGGGCAAACGCGCACCCGGATCGATGCGGATCATGTGATACGTGCCGAAACCCCGGTTTTCGTTCGCCGTCGCGGACGGGATCGAGGTCTGCCCGGGAAGCAGCTCCGCGGCCGGGATGGAGTTCTGGTCGAAATCCGCGGTGCTGTTGTGCGGACTCACCGTGTAGAACGTGGAGCGGAACGTGGCATCCACGTAGGAGTACCCGGCCCGCAGATCCACAGGCCCGATCTCACCTGAGAACCCGAGCTCCACGCCCTGCCGGCGCGTCTTGCCGATCGTATCGAAATAGCTGCGGCCGTCCGCCACGCCGACGAAGTAGATATCGTCCTTCAGCTCAGTGCGATACGCGCTCAGGTTCCAGTGCCATGAGCGGAACACGCTGCCCCGCGCGCCCGCTTCGCCGGACGTCGAACGGATCTGCGGGAGGAAGGGATCGCCGGAAAGCGTCGTCGGCAGATTGCAGGTCGGCCCAAGGAGGCTGCGAGGCCGCGTGCCCACCTGCACGCCACCCAGCACGACGGGCACGGGAGTCGAATCGAACGCACATCCCAGCTCGACGACGGAAGGGACACGCGCCCCGCGGCTCACGTTGCCGAAGAGATTCAACGTCGGGATCGGAAGCCAGTTGATGCCGATCTGCGGATTGAAGGATTTGTAGTCGAAGTCGTCCTGCGTCCGGGTCTGGTTCGACGCATTGCCGTTGAAATCGAACGGAACCGGCGCGGGCTCCGCCGGGCAGGACGCCGGGTCCGTGCTCGGACAGACGACGTACACCGGGGACACGACATTGCGATTACGGATCTGATCGAGCCGAGCCGTGCCTTCAGCCGAGCGCGTCAGCAGGTTGCTCTTGACGTTCGTGTCGTTGTAGCGGGCGGCGAAGGTCAGGTGGATGTTCGAAACAGGCGACCACGTCTCGTTGAAATAGACGCTGTTGGTTCGCGCCGTACCGTCGAAGCGGTTGCCGATGATGTCTTCCTGTGCCGCGCGATAGATCGGATCGATGTTGTCCGGATCTTCATACACGCGATGGCTGGCATCGATGAGACCGAGTCGCTGGCGCAGCTCATACGCGGAGCGATTGCGGTCGGCGGACGCGCCGACCATGAAGCGATGCTTCTCCAGGTTCCAGTTGGCCTGCAGGCCCACGCCGTCCGTCACCTGATCGAGCCTGGTTTTGCTCAGGAGGCCGGTGGGCGTGCCGTCCACGACACCGGGACCTGTCCCGGAGATCGGCGCTGGGCCACCGAGCGGGTCCGCCCCTACTCCACGGCTGCCACCATTTCGCGGGGTCTCGCTCGCGTATCTGCCGACCGTGCAATCCACGCCCGGCTGGCCATTCATCACGAAGTTGTCGGCGTCCGGGGTCCCGCCACCGTTCACGTTCGCGAGCTGACACCACGGGAGGTTCGGATTGTCCTTTCGCAGACCGACTCGCAAGAGGTCACGCTCGGCGGTGAAGTCGTCGAACCCTTCGTAGATGTCGCCGTTCAAGCCCTCGCGATCGCTTTGCCGACGGTAAATCTGCGCCGTGATGTTGAGAGCCTGCGTGGCATCTAGCGCGCCACTGAGCGCGAACTGCCGCACCTCGTTGTTCGTCCGGTCCGGCGACGTGAAGACCGCCTCCCGACGCACGCGATACAGCTCGTCCGGGATCAGGCCATTGCCGATGAGCTCGTTGTCCGCGAGCAAGGCGCTGGCGGTGAGCGCGCCCTTACTGCCGCGCCAGTCGCCGCGCAGGAAGACCTGTCTCACATCCGAAGGCGAATCGTCCCGCCAGCCGTCCTCGTCGAAGTACTGGATCGCCACGAGCCCGCCGAGCGACTCTCCATGCATGCCGGCGGAGAGCTGCGCCTGCTTGCGTTGCCAGGATCCGGCGAGCACGCGGGTGTCGACTCCGGGGGACGTGAAGCCGCTCTTCGTGCGCAACGAAATCGCGCCGCCCAGCGTGTTGAGGCCGAAGAGCGGATTCGAGCCCGGAAACAGATCGAAACGCTCGAGCGCGTTCAGCGGGATGAGATCCCAGTTCACCACGTCGCCAAACGGCTCGTTGACGCGAATGCCGTCGAAGAAAACCGAAAGCCCTTCCGGCGTACCGATGGCCGGGCTCGCCGTGAAGCCGCGGTAGTTCACATCCATCTGAAAGGGATTGCCTGCGTACTCGTTGATGCTCACGCCCTGCAGCTGCGAGTTCATGAAGTCGCCAGCGTTGAGGGAGTTCGAGTCGCGAAGCCGATCCTTGCCGGCGCTCTGGACGTTGCCGGGGATCTGGTCCCTGCGAATCAGCAAGCCGGGCATCGGGCCGGCTTCGGTCGGTCGCGCGCCCTGGATGATGACTTCCGGTTGCGCGGGATCCGCGCCGGTCTGCGCCATTGCCGCGAGAGGAACCGGGATGCCCGCGATACAGGCCAGAACACGCGCGAGGACTTGAGACCCGGCTCCCCTCGATGCCGGGCGGACGTGCACGGACTGCCTCACGACAGGTGTTCCCTTTCGTTATCGTGTTATTCCAACGGCGCGCAGTCTCGGCGTCTCGTGCACATGGACGCCAGAGAACACTTCCCTGACACGACAGGAACTATTCCCGAATTTCCTGCTTACACGCGCCCGTTCACCGAACGGGCGTCACTGCCGTTCCGTACGCGACACACTTGTCACACGTTCGGCCCGGAATCTCTTCACCACCACGCGTGCGCGATCCATCGACGTTCGAGCGCGGCCTCTATGAACGCGCCGACGTGCCTGGCCTGCACCAGATCGCCGCGACCGAAACGAATCATGAGATCACGCTGCGTACTGCGGCCATCGCATTGGGTGAGAACGGCGGCGGCGGCCCGATTCAGCGCCACCGCGCCTTCGGGAGAGACGAGCGTGTAGAGGTCAGCGTCCCAGTCGCAATGAAGTTGCACGCCTTCTGCGAGGCGCAACGTATCGGGTGTGATCGCGCGGGCGGGCTGCATGCGGCGTCTCCAGCGGGATGGATTCGCCCGCGAGTGTCACTACGCGCCGAGCGCGCAGCCAGTGAGTTATTCCCGAGATGCGTAGGTGTACTTTCCCGTCCGCGCGAGTCGAGCGACTGGTGGATATGCTCAGCTTCCCGTTGAGCGCGTTGGGCTCACGGCGGCCACGTCACACCATGGAGCGCGGCTTGCTCGGAAGGCGTGATGAGCTGATTCGGCGGCGTCCCCTCGACGGGATAGACGAACCCAGGCGCGAAACCGGCAACGGTAGCCGACCGGCCTGGACCGTCGAAGCGGGCCTGCCGAAGGTCGGTGAGAGACGCGCAGTACACGTTGTTCCGGATCGGCTGCGCCGCGCCGGGCTGGGGAATGCAGAAGTATTGCTCGCCGTCGATCTCGACCGGCTCCAGTCCCTTCGCGGCGGCCCACTCATCCGTGGGCAGGTTCCTCAGGTACCGCTCCTTCGAGAGACAATTCCCGAGCGTTGCGATCAGTGCTGCCGCTGACGCACGCGAAGAGTTGATCCCACTCTTCGCGTCGTCCTTCGAAGCTGTATCTTCCCTCGATGCAGTGCTCGTGGCACGAGCGGCACCCGTGGAGCTCAGCTGCTGCAAAGCCTCGATGCGCGCGACAAGCTCCTGCCGGATTGCGCTGAGCTCCGGGTGGCTCGCGAGCAGATCCCTCATCGCTTCCTGATACTGCGCCGTCTTCATCAGCACGATCAGCCTTGCCGAAGGCGCACAGGGATCGTTGGCGCGCGCTGCCGCCGCCTGAAGCCTGGCGTCCCTGGCGAACCTCGGCTCACAGATGCGCTGCTCTGAGCGACGGCGTCCAGGCCTCTGCGTGGTACACACGATGTCAAACTCATCGCTTACGTTGAGCTTGTTGTACTCCGCGTAGTACCGGTCCGCGGTTTTCCGGATCTGCTCGCGTAGCGCATCCGGTGTCTCGCGCGCAGCGATGATTTCCACTTCGCCCTGAGGAACAGCTGCGGACCGGATGGCCGGGGATGGCGCTGGAATAGCCGGCTTCGCCGCGACCTCTGGCTTCGTCGCGACCTCGATCGTGCGATCGTTCAGCACGTGGTACGTCAGGCTGCTGCCTTCCAGCAGCCGCGCGACCGCCTCCTCTGGCGTGAACGTGCCGGTGAGCGCACGAGCGCGCTGGCCCTCGACGGCCTTCGAGAAGAAGATGATCTGGACGTTGCTCTGCTTGGCCAACTCCTGGAGCGCCGACCCAAGCGGCTGCGCTTCTATGTTCACGCTCGCGGCATTCGCCCACAGTGGAAGCGCCGCCCCCAGCACCATCGCGCACAGAATCGCCCGCCAGCTCATGTCTCTCCCGGGACCTCTCGAAATCGCCATTCAATATGAATAGAGCGACTCCTGGGAGTTTTGTACCCCATGTTGGGCTACGGTACCTAACTCGCTGATTCGGGAGACGGATCTCGTTCGCCAGGCGAGCCAATGCCTGCGAACTTGAAGTCCCGCGAAGCCCTCAGAAAGTGCTGCTGACAAACAGATACGGGCCGGTGTGCCTCACCTGCGCCTTCCCGCGCCAGTCATCGCTGGTGGATGAAATCTGGACGTTGATGTCCCGATATCCGAGGCCCACGCCAAAATGCCGCCACGGCTGGTAGACGAAATCCGTTCCGCTGCTGAAGACGCTGCCGTCCACGTCGCCGACATCCAGGTTCAGGCGATCCACACGCACACGGAACAACCAGCGGTCCGTCAAGGCGAACTGTGCGTACATCGTGAGTACAGGCAGCGGCGCGGACTGGCTCGCACGCTCGGAGCCGAGATTTCGCGTGGTGAGTGCCGCATCCAGGCTCATCACGTGGGCGCCGAGGCCGATACCGATCTCCTTGTCCTTCCGGCGAAAGAATGAATAGCCCACGCTGACGCGCAGATCGTCCATGTCGGTGCTGCCGCGGACGGCTGCGTTGATCGGAATGCTCAGCTCACCCCAGTCGATGCTCCGCGAGATCTCCTTTTCCCCGTCCCTGTCGAGGCTGAAGTATTCGGCCTCCAGAACCCATCGCTCGGTCAGGTGCATCCGGAACGCGAACTGGCCGATCGGGCTGTATTTCTTCAGCCCGAGATCGTTCTCGAAATCGACGAACGTGCCGAGACCGACCCGACCGGTATTGAGGTTGGCGGTGACGTTCGATTGAGCGTATACGATGCCGGCCCCGAGAAAGAACCGGTCCGTCATCATGGGATGCTCGGGCAGGGAAACGTCTTCGGCGTGGGCGACGGCGGCCAGCAGCATGCAGCCGGACGCGCCCAGACCTGGCATCGTGAGCCGCCAGCGGGAGCCAAGTTTCATCGCTACGCCTGCTTTTCAGGCAGGCATGGTCGTTTGCGGGAGGGTGTCCTTCAATTGGACGTAGGCATTATCGGGGCCTTCGCTCCGCCCGACAGTTCGGGGCATTCGCAGCTGTTTTCGTCGGCCTCCGCAGCGATGCCTGGTTGAATCATGCATCGGTAGCGTGAGCTTCTCGGGCGGATCGCACGCCTGTATTCGAAGCATTTTCGGTGTCGGAATGCGCTTCGCTCGTTCGTCCTCCGGGAGTAGTCGGAACGATCTTGAGGAGCCCCAACGTGAGAGAGCCAATGAAGCCCACTATCACGGCATTCGAACGGTCGCCCGACCGGGGCCGCGGGCTCGCGCGCGACATGCGCGTTCGCTGGGCGCTCGAAGAGGTGGGCCAGCCTTATGACGTTCGACTGCTTTCGTTCGATGCGTTGACGGAGCCCGCCCATCGCAGGCTGAACCCGTTCGGGCAGATCCCCACCTATGAGGAAGGCGATCTCGCTCTCTTCGAGTCGGGGGCGATCGTGCTTCACATCGCGGAGTGCCACGCGGGGCTGTTGCCAGAGGACCCGGACGGCCGTGCGCGAGCGATCGCGTGGATGTTCGCTGCGCTCAGCACAGTGGAGCCGCCGATCGTAGAGCGTTCGATGGCCATCCTCCTGGAGCGCGACAAGACATGGCATGCCGAGCGCCTCGCCATGCTTGACGATCGTGTGCGTGGACGATTGCGCGAGCTCTCGATCTGGCTCGGCGATAAGGACTGGCTGAGTGGTGCGTTCAGCGCAGCGGACCTGATGATGGTGACGGTGCTGCGCAGGTTGGAAGGATCGGGCCTGCTGGAAGAGCACCCGAACATCGCTGCCTATGTCGCGCGTGGCGAAGCGCGCCCCGCGTACAAGCGGGCTTTCGATGCACAACTGGCGGTGTTCACCGGCAAGCCGCGCACCGGTTGAGATCCAGCGCCGGCCGGGTGAGTCCCAGAATCGAGCCAGGGATCTTCCCTACTTCCAATCGGGGGCTCCCTCACTCCGAACGCAGAATCCACGCGATCGGCAGGCTCAAGACCAGAGCAAGCCCCGTGATCGTGATGACCGGCTGCGGCAATATCACATACGCGCTCAGCGCCTGCTCGATCGGCTCGGCCAGGAATCCCGGCGAACGGTTCTCAGCCCGCGGGCGCACGGGGACAGGCCCAAGGATAAGGGCGCGGCACCGAGGTCAGCGCGCGGAAAGTGAGGGTGCGTCTACGCCCTGGGCTTATAGACTTTGTCTTTTTTGTCGAAGTCGAGAATGGGGGGGTGCCCGTTTTCAGGCGACGCCCTGAGCTTCTTCAGGACGTAGGAGGTCGCGGTCGTCGGCGCGCGTTTTTCGAAGCGGAGGCCCACGAATGCGCTCAGCACAGGACAGATATTCCTGGCTGCCGAAGTCTCAGTAAAAAGCCACTCGTTGAGGTAATCGGGTACACGCCAGTCGTCTTTGTTCGGCGTTTCCAAAGCACGACGATCGCACAGATCATCCCAGAGAGTGCGCCCTGGGTTCTCGCGCTGATAGTCCCCGAGCGTGGCGAAAACGAGTGCGGGTTCCTTTATCAGCAGAGCGCTCACACCGCCAGCCGAGAGGAGGTACCACTGAATGCGATGCGTAAATTCACCGTGGTATCTTCCAGCGCCGACATCCTTCCAGTGACGTCGCTCCTTCAGGGCCTGCACAAACAGGGACGTTTTGACGTTGTCAACGTAAACGGGAACCTTCACGCCGGACTGCTGGAAGCCGTGATGGAGCTCGTACTTGCCGAGGACATCGGTGAGTACGTGTCTCAAGTCAGAGGGCTTTTCCGGCGACTCTTCCTGGCTGGTCGCGTAGCTGGCGCGGCGCTCTTTCCAGTATTGGAAGGCTGTTTTGAGCCTCCTGACGCGCGTGGACTCGGACTCCCAGAATCTGGACCTGGCGATGCGCTCGCACATCGCTTTCTCGAGGGCGTACAAGCCCTTGATCATCTCCTTGCTGTGCGGGCCATTTCCGAGCGCCACGCTGATCCGGACGTGTTCCTTGAAATACTTGTGCTTCTCGATCCCCGGATACAGGGTCTTGAGCTCCTTCTCTGCTGTTCCCTCGTCCAACATGAGCGCGTTGTAGCACTGTCCCGCTTCCGTGTCAGCCTGCGAAGTGCGGCGAGCCAGCACCGTGCTTGGAGTTCAGACAACTTGAGATCGGGCCGGCCGGGCGCACGCTCGCGACTTTAGCCTCGAGTAGGCTGCTGCCTCACTCACCACGAAAGCCGTATACCGGGCGGCCACCCGCCAATGCGCCGCCCGGCCGCACTCCTACACAACACCCCAGAGTTTTCGAGCTTCCTCGATCAGCACGTCCGGTTGCTCCTCCGGCCAGAACAGCTTGCCGCCTTCCAGGCGTCGCACGCCGCGCGAGTTGCCGAACTGCTTATGCAGGAAATCCGGACTCAGCGGCGAAAAGAGATCGTCCGCCGCGCCCCATACGATGCGTACCGGCCCGCTGAATTTCTTAAGCGCGGGCCCGATGCCCACAAGCGGATTGCGCTCGAGTGCAATGATGTAGGCATGCACCGGCCCAGGCCTTTTCACGAGCGGCGCGAGATACATCTCGATGGCCTCGTCCGTGAGGTTCGCCGGATTCGCGTAGCACTGGCCGCCCAGTCCCTGCGGTGTGCGCGCGAGGTTCTTGTCCTTCGACCAGGGCACGATCAACTCTTCGACGAACCGGCCCTTCTTCGACAGCTCGATCAACGGGTTCAATGCCGGCGGTGGGCTGTCGATCTCGGAGTCGCAGTTCGTGAGCAGCAGGGAGCGCACACGCTCCGGATGCCGCGCCACCAGGATCTGCGCGGCCTGCCCGCCGCTGTCGCTCGCAACGATGTCCACCTTCCCGAGCGACAGCTTGTCCAGGAACGCCACGAGCATCTCGACCTGCGTCTCCGGCGTCACCTCCTGTCCCTCCGCGACTTCGGTGTACCCGAGTGACAGGAAATCCGGCGCGATACAGCGCCGATGCTTCGATAGCGGCCCGACGACATGCCGCCACTGAAAACCGCTCAGAGGCAGGCCGTGCATGAAGACCGCCGCCTCTGCCTCACCCTTCTTGACATACGCGATGCGCCCCTGCTTCAGGGAGACGAATCGACGTTCTGCATGCCACTCTTTTGCACTCATCGATGAGAGCCCCTTCGTTTCCGCCCGAACCCATCCGCTTTCGACGCCGGACAATGCGGCGACCGAAAGGCCTGCTGTTGCTTTGAGGAAATGTCTGCGTTTCATGGGGGGCGCAGCGTGCGCGCGCTGGCCGGCCGCCGGCTCGCACGGCCGGACGAGCTTGAGCACAAAAGGATGATTTCGGATCGCTCCGCGCCGGGCTGACGCTTGCCGGGCCACTGGATAGCCTTAACAATCAGGCCCATGCAGAGCCCTTCCAGCCTCGTCGATCTGCAGCCGGTCGCGGCGATGCCCGGCGCCGTCGACCCGCCGGCCGAGCCCGATCACATCGTCGACATTCACGTCGGCGAGCCGGTGCGTATCAATGTGCGGATGGACGGCCGGGTGCATCGTGGACTGCAATCGACCGGTGATCTTTCAGTGGTGCCGGCGGGGGTGACGGCTCGCTGGGACATGGGTGCGGCGGCCGATGCGCTGCTGCTGAAACTGTCCCCATCCCTGGTGGAGGAAGTTGCAGGAGGCTTGGGGCTTAACCGCTCGCGCGCCAGGCTGCTACCGGCACTGGTCGTGCGGGATCCTCACATCGTGCATCTGAGCCACGTGCTGAAGGCAGAGCGCGATTCCGGTTATGCGAACGGCTGCCTCTTCATTGAGGGCATTGGATACGCGGTGGCCGCGCGCCTGCTCTGCCGTCAGGCGAACACTCCGCTGCGGCCCACTGTGTGTAGTCGCGAGCTGCCGCTTTGGCGGCTTCGCAGGGTGCGCGAATACATCGATGCGCACCTGGACAGGGATCTGTCACTGGCCGAACTGGCGCGGGTGGCAGGGTTTAGCGTGTCTCACTTCAAACCGCTTTTCAGGCGCACGGTTGGCGTGCCGGTGCATCGGTACGTCGTCGAACAGCGGGTGGAACGTGCTCGCAACCTGATTCTGCAGGGTGGGCGGTCCATGGCGGAGGTCGCGCTGGAAGCGGGGTTCACTCATCAGAGCCATATGGCGCGCTGGGTTCGGCGGACGCTCGGTATAACGCCGGCGGAACTGGCGGCGTTTCGGCCCTGAGGGGGCGAGAGACCGCGTGGTGAGCTGTGTGTTGCGCCCGTGAGCCGAAACGGATCCTCCCGTGAGCCGGTGACCTTCAAGCTACAGAGCGCCTCATCTTTGCCGACGCATCTTCGCCGACGCATCTTTGCCGACGCATCGTTGCCTACTCATTGTTGCTCGTTTCGCCTGAGGCCTTGCACGAGAGCATTCAGCGATTCGTACGTGACCGGGTCCAGAAGAATCTCGTGGCCCAAACCTGGCGCGATCGTCAACGTCACATTGTCCACGTGCTTCTTCAGAGTTTCAGCGTAGGCGGTACTCATGGATGGCGGAGCGACATCGTCGTCCGCTCCCACGAGCACGGCGACGTGAACATCCGGGGAGACGCTGCCCGCGAGCTCCTGTGGCGACAGCGAGTGAATCGGCGCCGACCAGATGGGGCTGTTCCCCCGATTCTGCTTCATGAACTCCCGCCACTCGCCGAGGTTGCAGGGGCAGGCAAGCAGTAGCGCTCCATCCACCGCCGAAGGCGCGCGGCCCAACAAGTTACCCGTGATTGCCGCACCTCCCGAGTGCCCCATGAGCACGGTGTACGACGGGCTGTATCTCATTTTCAGCTGTTCGATGGCTTCAGCGACGGAGTCCACGACTTCCGGCGTGTAGTTATCGCCAGTGGCCAGGCCTTGATCGCCATCCGAGCGTTCGCCAGTGTGATCCCTGTATCCCGGGCGCAGCACCGCTGCCACCACGACATCCTCCATCTGCCGGGTCACCTGGTCTGCGAACACGTAGTGATAAGTGCTTCGCGGAACCTGACGGAAGCCGAGCAGGTCGCCGTGAAGCACGACGATCAGCACCGGGTGCGCGCTCAGATTCGCGCTCTGGTAGACGCTCGTCTTGAGCCTTCCGTTGTTCCCCTCCAGCCACAGCGTCGCTGCCGCGGGTGGCGTTGTTGGCCCGGTCTGCCGCGAGCAGGCGGGAAGAAAGGCGAGCAGAAGCAGCCCTGCGAGCACGGTGAACGCAACAGGACTGTGAGTGCGGACGCGCGCGTGAGTCATGAGAACCTCGCTGGGACGTAGTTGAGGACGGGCCGACCGCCAGATCCGTCGATCAGTTCGTCTTGCCGCGGAACGGGTTGAGCACTTTCGCGCCCGTCCCCTCAAAGTGAGCCGTACCCCGTCGAAGGGGAGTATCGACCCGGCGAAATCGGTTGTCAGCTTCTTCAGCCATCGCTCCAGTTGCGATGCCGATCTGCTTGTCCAGCAGATTCTACTGGACGCTCGTTCGATGTCGTCTCAACTCGTTCTTCACTTCCAGCATGCGAGCCTCGAGGCGCGAGACAAGTTGCCGGAAGTGCGCGTTCTGCTGCAGCGGTATGGTGTAGAGCGGGTCTTTTGCGATGAGTGCCGGGCCTGGGGAGGGGACCCCGGCCGACAGCGTCTCAAGCTCCCGGACGGCATCATCCTCGGCGCCGCTCCAGGCGAAAATTGCCGCGCGCGTGGCCTGGAAGTGGATGCGGCATCCGCCGACGCAGCGTGGGGAAACATCGTTCAGTGAACGCGCCGCCACGATCGCGCGACCGCGATCGCCGAGGAATGCATCCGCCTGCGCGCGGAGCAGCAGTCGATGCTCCCGGGCGCTCTCCAGCATTCGGTCGTACGTTTGTGCCCAGAGGTGCTCGTCCGTGTGCGCCTCGATGAGCTGTATTGAGAGTCGGACACGTTGCGCCGCCCGCCGCACGGAGCCTTCGATCAGGTGCGTTGCTCCGGACTCCTGTGCGATGGTGGCTAGCGGCTTCGCGGGCGCGTCCCGATACGTGAGCATCGTGGTGCGTGAGACGACCTTGATGCCCGGGAGTCGGGCGAGCGCGCCGATGATCTCTTCGTGCATGCCGGCGGCGAAGAAGGCATCGCCGGGATCGGGGCTCAGGTTTTCCAGCGGCAATACGGCGACGCGAATCTCGCGAGCAGCGGAGAGCGCGTTGGGCCCGTCGCTGGGTCTGTCGCCGAGAGTGTCGTTGAGCATGTCGCTGCGCGCGGGCTGATCGAAGCCGCGGACGAGAAGCCATGTGGAGGCGACCACCGCGAGCACTACCGCTGCGGCCACTGCCAGCCCCGCGCGCGAGCGAAAGAACGGGGCCGACCACCAGCTTCGGCCACACCTCCTCCATCAGGCTGCGGACCGGCACGGGCTCGGGCGCTCGCCGCACCAGGGCGAGCAGCAGGTCGAACGAGAGAGGCTGAAGCGCAAGCTCCGTCTCGCCCCTCCGAACCCACCTGCCCCGCACGTCGAGGAGCAGATCCCCAACCCGATACCCCGCGGGGCCATCACCCGGCTCCGGCAAGGTGCCGCTGGAAGTCTATCCCTCAATGCCGGAAGTCATGGATGAGATGAGTGGTTTGTTCCGGGTCGAAGACAAAGCTTAAAGCCTGCGCCTTCCCGGAGCGATCCTTCGGAAAAGCGCCAGCGCCCCGCCCTTCACGCATCTTCAACGATCCTTCACGCCGCCTTCATGCTCGCCGGAACCCTGCCGGGCAGCATCGCCGCCTCCTCATTCACAGCCGGGACGAACGATGAGACGGACATCCGCATACGCAAAGACCTGTGCTCTGCTCTTCACGCGTGCCAGCAGCATGGCCTTCAACGACCTGACAGCTCTGGCAGGCGACGCACCGCTGCCGGGCAGCGGTGCCGGTTCCGCCCCCGTCTTCGAACCAATCCCCTGCGCCCTCCCGGGCGTCACGGAGGAACACCTAGGCCGCTTTCGGTGCGGCACCGTCCTCGTCCCCCGCATCCACGGGCAGCCCGACTCCGGCACCTTCCGCCTGCACGTCACCGTCCTCCGCAGCCTGACCCAGCCTGCGGCACCCGATCCTATCGTGCTTCATCCCGGTGGCCCCGGCGCCGCCGGGTCCAACACGGCGGGCGGCATGCTGCCGAACGTGCCGAAGGACTTCACTCGGGACATCGTGCTGATCGACGACCGTGGGGCCGGGAAATCCGAGCCGCGCATCTGTCTCGGCACGGAACGCGCGTTCGGCGAGGCCGTCGCGGCGGACCTGACACTGACCGAATACATGACCGCCGCCACTCGCACTCTTCTCGACTGCCGCCGCGAGATGACCGCCAACGGCATTCCTCCGGAAGCCTTCGGCACGACCGTCACGGTGGAAGACATGGAGTTGATCCGCCGCGCACTCGGCATCGAGCGCTGGAATCTGCACGGCAGCTCTTACGGTACGCGCATCGGCATGAGCTACATGGCCCGCCACCCGGAAAGCCTTCGCAGCGCCGTGCTCGAGTCCGTCATGCGGCCACCGCAGACACCGATGCAGATGCACGCCGGCTTCGAAGCAGCCTTCTCCGCCGTCGTTCGCGAATGCGAGGCCGACGCGGCCTGCGCCAAAGCGCATCCGCATCTCTCGAAAACGCTGCAAGAGGCACTGCAGCGTCTGGAACGCAGCCCTCTGATCATCCCCATCAATCCGACTTTCCAGATCCCTGGAAATCGCCTGATTCTCAACCGAGTGGATTTCGACTGGATGCTCTTCACCGGCCTGTACGAACGCGCGGCCTATGCCCACATCCCCGCCATCCTCGAAGCCGTGCGGGACGGCCGAACCGAAGCGCTCGTTCCATTGGTGGAAATGCACGCATCGCGCTGGGATACACGCTTCGTTTCTCTGCTCACCCTGGCGGCCGTAATGTGCCGAGACACGCATGCCACAACACGCGCACCAATCACAGCTGGCTATCAGTGGCTGGAAATGTCCGAAGTGTGCCCGCAATGGTCAGCGCCAGGCCCCGTGCCCGAAACACCCCGCGACACACGGGTCCCAACGCTGATCCTTAGCGGCGAGAACGACCCGGTCACACCACCGGAGTACGCGGGCCAGGCGGCGCGCGTCCTGGGCCCGAATGCGCGCTGGGTCCGGTTCCCCGGGATGGGGCACGGCGTGGCCGCGCAAAGCGCTTGCGGGCTTCAGGTGCTGCTCTCGTTCTTCGACGACCCACGCCGGGAACTGGACACGAAGTGTGTGGCCGAGCCGCCGCCGATCCGCTTCGAATGAGACGTCGCCACCGCCCGCTACCCTTCGCCTGCGATCTCGCGTCGCTGGCAATTTTGCCCGGCGTTGCGTGAACGTCAGAGGAGAGTCGCCGCCTGTCGTCGCTTTTCGAGATACACCAGCGTGACAGCCGGCGATAACTCCTCCGACCTCACGATCCTGTATCCGAGGCGCTCATACAGGCGGATGTTCCCCACACTGCGTTCGCCGGTGAACAGATCGAAACGGGCCGCTTGCGGAAAGTGGGCCTCGATCGCCTGCATCAGGCGAGTTCCGATCGATCGCCGCTGGTGGCCGGGGTGAACGACCAGGCGACCGATCTCGCACACGCCATCGCGATACGCCGCGCGCACAGAGCCCACGAGAGCGCCGCCGAGCTCCGCTTTGAGGATCGTCTTGCTATCGAACTCTTCGCATATGCTCTCGAACGTCTGAACGAGCGGCGGGATCGTCCAGTCGTCATACAGGCGCGCCTCGCTCTGGTACGCAAGCTTCTGCAGCTCGAGGATCGCTGCGGCATCGGCTGCGTCGGCGGTAGAGATGCTCAGCTCTTCAGTCATTCAGCAACGTACTCAGAAGAAGCGGGTGATCATGTTCGGGCGATCGCGTTTGACATGGTAGTACCACACGCACGGCCACGCCATCACGAGCAGCAACGCCAGCCAGATGAGGTACGTTTCGAAGAGCCCGACGCGCACGCGGAGAATCGCCTGCGCCACACCGAGCGCATAGAAATGCACTACGTAGAAGAAGAACGGCACGCGCCCGAATACCTCGAATGGGCGGAGCCATCGTGACGTCTCGTGTGCGGCAATCGTGGCGAGCACCGCAAGGGAGAGAAAGACGCACGCAAACGACCAGCTGATGAATGCGAGGTCGGGTGGGTACTTCGCGAACATCCAGAAGTCGAGGCTGGCGATTTCGGCATACGGATAGGCGTTGCCATACGAGCCCGCGAGCCGGACCACCAGGAACGCTGCGAGACTCACCGCCGCCAGCGCTGTAAACCAGCGCGCCGGTCGCGTACGTGTGAGAACGACGCGTCCCACCACCAGACCCAGCAGGATGATCCCGATCCAGGGAATCACGGGATACATCGATCGGAACGCGCCCGTTCGCACCGGCTCGTACAACACGGCTCGCAGGGCGACCGGAAGAGCCGACACATCCAGCAACGGATGTAGTACCAGCACACCGAGCGCGACAGGAAGCAGCACTCTCGCCGAGACATTCCGTAGCAGTGCTGCGGCAATGACGCCGACACCGATCGAGCTCAGTACCATGAACGAATAGAAGCCCATCAACGACCGTGGCAACCCCATGATCACGGCGTCGACGCCGATCAGCACGAGCCCGCGAATGACGAGCCGCTTCGTGACTTCGGCGGAGGGCACGCCTCGCTGCTCGCGCGCGGCGCTGGTGAGCGCGACCATGACGCCCGCCATGAAAAAGAATCCCGGGGCGACGGGCACACCGGAAAACCGAGTGAGGAACTGCATCAGGCTGCCGAATGCTGGCGGCCCGGCCGCGGCCAGTTCCTCCTCCATGCGCCCCGCGTTGAACATTAGAGACGCGTGATCAAGCGCCATGTGCGAGATGAGAAGGCCGCGGAAGACATCCACCCACGGCCGGCGGGCAGGTACCGGAATGACCTGCGCGAGCTGCTGCTGGGTTGCAGCCGGGAGGCTGGTGGTCATCGCGCCGGGCGCTCAGCCGGAGCTGGAAGAAGCAACGTCGGCTCAAGCATTCTCGACACTCCGCTTCATGCTCCACGGTAGTGTGAACCTGCGAGCTTCCCGCGCCACTGACCGCGGCGTCGTTGGATGACCTACTTTCGTGGGTGAAGCTGCGGCTTAACGGGCATCTCCGGCCCGTCCACCGCCGAACGCCAAGCTCTCAAGAAAGCCGAAGCGCGACACCCGCCGCGATCCGAAGCTCTCCTCCCCTTCGGCGGTGGGCACGAATCATATTACGGGCACAGGTGGCCCCCGCCCGGCGAAATGAGATCGCCGTCGCCTTACGACGCTCGGATCATCGTGGGGGAAAAAGGAACTCGCTATCCTCCGGCGCACCTGCACGTAGGTGGAAGCGAAGAAGCACGGAGAGTCTGTGTTTAACAGGATGTGCTGGCCTAAAGTCTCGCTCGTCTTTGTCCTGGTGACCACCGCGCTCGCCTGGTCTGTCGCTCACGCGGAGGCCGGCAAGGAATTCCGGGTGCTCGCCGAAGGAAAGGCACCCGATGGCGCGGCATGGATCTGGCAGCTTCAATACTGGCCCGGGGCGGATCGTTGCGTCGGCAGCGGCAAGTCGGAATGCGGCACGGAGGTCTTCCACATCCGCAACGACACGGATGATGTTCTGGAGTGCTGGACTTCGATCCAGTACAAGTTGAACCGACGCATTCCCAAGTCGGACCGAGCCGCCTATCAGCAGGTGGAAGGCACACGC
>Ga0182742_1000670_pt1 | contig 50602 bp, 51 predicted proteins | sample eDN5th37CBELigMG_FD_128880 | JGI IMG/M metagenome (GOLD analysis project Ga0182742, IMG submission 128880) | Enriched Miracle-Growth compost microbial communities from Emeryville, California, USA - eDNA 5th pass 37_C BE-Lig MG (version 2)... ...
AATCTAGTAATTAAATAGTAGAAAAAATTAATAAAACCAAATGGATGGGGCAGGACAGTAATATCATATTTTTTATTTACTGAATGTCGTATAAAACACCTGCTCCAACTAGTTTTATTTCCCGAATAAACATTTTGGTTGTAAATATATCATTCATTATGATGAAAAATAAATATTTGCGTAAATAATTAATAAATTATCACATTTATCTATTTAATTTTACTACCATACTAGTATTATTAATATTCATTTGTGCTCACAAAGAAACATATAAAACGATCGAATTATTTGTAAGCGCTTCAAAGTTATGTGGTTTTCGAGTGTACTTATTTTATGAAAAGAGTGGGGGGATTATTATGGCTGAAATTAAAGTCGAAACCGTTGGGGAATCAAATATTATTATCAAAAGAAGTAAATTAGCTGTTTTGGGAACGATCTTACGTAGAGATTGGCAACTGTACTCTTTGCTAGTTCTACCCATCATTTACTTAATCATATTTAAATATGGACCTATGTTTGGGAATATTATTGCATTTAGACGATTTATGCCTGGAGGTAAAATATACGGGGAATCTTGGGTAGGACTCCATTATTTTAAGATGTTTATCAATGATCCAACGTTTTGGAATGTGTTTAAAAATACCCTTATGCTTGGTGGGTTAACACTTATTATTTGTTTTCCGATGCCGATCATTTTTGCCTTATTGCTTAATGAAATTAAAGCGAAAAAATTCAAGAAGTTTGTCCAAACGGCATCGTATTTACCTCACTTTTTATCAATCGTTATTGTAGCAGGAATGATTCTTCAATTAACAGCTGTTAATGGTACGATCAATTCGATTGTAGAGTTTTTCACGGGTGAAAAGATTAACTTTATTCAACAAGCAGAATGGTTTAGAACTATTTATGTAACTTCAGAGATATGGCAAACGATGGGATGGGGAGCCATTTTGTACTTAGCAGCATTAACAACAATAGATGAATCATTATATGAGGCTGCCAAAATAGATGGTGCAAATCGCTGGAAACAAACCCTTCATATTACAATACCAGGAATTCTCCCAACAATTGTTGTTTTACTTATTCTAAATATCGGGAGCTTCATGGCAGTAGGCTTTGAAAAAATCTTACTTTTATATAACCCATTAACTTATCAAACATCAGATGTTATCTCAACATATTTATATCGAGTTGGTTTGGAATCTAGTAATTTTAGTTATGCAACTGCGATCGGGTTATTTGAATCTATTATTGGCTTGGTCTTAGTATTATCAGCTAATGGAATTTCTAGAAAATTAACCGAAAGAAGCTTGTGGTAGGGGGTTGATAAAATGAAAGAGTCAAAACAATATAAAATATTCAAAGTTTTTAATGTATCAATATTAATCATCATCGTTTTTTGTACACTTTACCCTTTTTTAAATGTAATCGCTCAATCATTTAGTAGTGAGGCCTATATCAATGCAGGAAAAGTTACACTTTTCCCTAGAGGATTTAATATAGACACATACAAGACAATTGCACAAGATAGTATGTTTTGGATCAATTATAAAAATACAGTTGTATATACAGTTGTAGGAACAGCGATTTCTATGTTTCTTACAACAATCTTTGCTTATGCATTATCAAAGAAACGTTTAGTAGGAAGAAAGTTTTTAACATTTTTCGCCGTATTTACCATGTTTTTTAATGGAGGGTTAGTACCTAACTATGTATTAATCAATAGTTTAGGATTTGGTAACTCAATCTGGGCAATCGTCATTCCAGGTGCGATCAGTGTTTATAACATGTTAATTATGAAGTCATTCTTTGAAAATATGCCAGAAGAATTAGAAGAAGCGGCTTCAATTGATGGATTAAATACGTATGGAATTTTATTGAAAATTGTTCTGCCCCTCAGTAAGGCAGTTATCGCAACCATGATTTTGTTTTATGCAGTAGGACATTGGAACTCTTGGTTTCCAGCATTCTTATACTTAGATCAAAAAGAGTTATTCCCTGTGACGATGTACTTGAGAAATATGATAGCAGGTGTGACTGGAGCAACATCTGCCGGTGCATCTTCTGCCGATAATTTAACTCAAATTTCGGCAAACATTAAATCCGTTACGATGGTCTTAACAATTTTACCGATCTTAACAATCTATCCATTTGTACAAAAATACTTTGTATCGGGAGTAATGCTCGGTTCTGTTAAGTAAATACAAAAGCGTTTACTAAAAGCTTCATTGTTTGCTTAGTAGCAATGAGGCTCTCATTAAGAGAAGGGGTTATCTTTCTTTTAATGAGCGTCTTATCGCCTAAGTAGATAAAAACGCTTATGTTTAAATCACTAAACCAAAAAAGGGAGGAAAAGAAATGGGGAAAGGTCTAAAAGGGTTAAAGTCTACATTTAGTGTATTGGCTTTATCAGCACTTGTTGTTGCTGGGTGTTCAAACAATGAAACATCTAGTTCCGAGGAGAAGAACGTAAATCAAAAAGGAGCAATGGAATCCTATAGTGTAGGCGATACGTTTAAATCTAGTGAAGCATTTGATCTTTCAATTCTTTACATGGATCAACCTACATATCCATACAAGGAAGACTGGCTATTATGGGATCATATTAAAGAAACAACGAATGTAACATTAAAACCAACAATTGTTCCTTTGAGTGATTATCCTCAAAAACGTAGTCTTTTAATTAGTTCTGGTGATGCACCGCTAATTATTCCAAAAACTTATCCAGGTGAAGAAGCGCCATTTGTTGCTTCTGGTGCTGCATTACCTGTAAGTGATTACATGGATAAAATGCCTCACTTTAAGGAAAAAGTGGAGAAATGGCAACTTGAAGATGAGTTAAAAGGACTTCGTCAGAAGGATGGAAAATTTTATGTTTTACCTGGTTTACATGAAGCTGTTTGGCCAGATTATACATTAATTGTGAGAACGGATATTTTTGAAAAGCATAATATTGCGATTCCTAAAACATGGGATGAATTATATACAGCGATGAAACAATTAAAGGAATTATATCCTGATGTTACACCTTTCTCTGATCGATTTACTTTCAATAGTACTCTAAATATCGCAGCAGTTAACTTTGGTACAAAAGCTGGATGGGGTTTTGGAAATGGTTTAACATATGACGAATCTAAGGATGAATTCGTACCAACAGCAACAACTGATGAGTATAAAGAATTGCTAACTTATTTTAATAAATTAGTTGAAGAAGGTCTATTGGATAAAGAAAGCTTTACTCAAGAAGATGATCAGGCTGTTCAGAAGTTTGTAACAGGCAAGTCATTTATCATTAATGGTAACTCACAAACGGTTGTCCAACATCGAACTGATATGGACAAAACGTTAGGTGAAGGAAATTATTCAATTGCGAAAATAACTGTTCCTGGTGGACCTGCCGGAGATTTAATGGGCGGTTCAAGATTGGAAAATGGGGTCATGATTTCTTCTAAAGCTAAAGAAAGTGAATACTTTGAAGCAATCCTGCAATTCATTGATTGGTTATATTATAGTGATGAAGGTCAGGAGTTTACTAAATGGGGAGTTGAAGGCACGACATTTACAAAAGCTGAAGATGGAACGAGAACTCTTGTTGAAGAGGTTAATTATAATGGCTTAAACCCTGCTGGAACGAAAGACTTACGTATCGATTATGGTTTCTCAGGAGGCGTATTTGCTTACGGAGGAACAACTGAACTTCTTCGTTCTATGATGAGTGAAGAGGAGATTAAGTTCCAAGTGGATATGGCAAATAGGAAAACAACTGTTCCTGCAGAGCCGCCAATTCCTTACACAGTTGAAGACAGAGAACAAGTAACATTATTAAGCACGCCATTAAAAGATTTTACTGACCAAAATACATTGAAATTTATCTTAGGTGAACGTGATTTAAGTGAATTCGATGCATTTGTAAAAGAATTAGAGGGTCAAGGTTTGCAACAATACGTAGATCTAGCAAATAAAACGTATAAAGACGCTAATAAATAATCTAATAAAGAGGTTAACTAAACGTGAGTCATCTCACGTTTAGTTAACCACTACTAAAAAGCAGGTGAAAAATAATGGAAGAAAAGAATCAATTTGGTCAAGGGATTTTATATACATTTACTAATTATGTTTATGCTTTTCTTTTAACAAATCTTTATTTTGTCTTAACTAACGGTCTGTTTATTTTTTTCTTTATGACATTAGAACCTTCATTTTCAAACATTCTCCTGTACTTTTTAGCTCTAATCCCCACAGGTCCAGCTGTAGCGGCTTTATACTATTCTATGGAAAAACTTGTGAGAACGAAAGAGCTTTCTCCAACACATGACTTTTTCTACGGATTTAAAAAGAATGTAAAAGATATTTTATCCATCTGGTTCCCAATTCTTTTGGTTTACTTTATTTTAATCGTTGATTTACAGTATCTTCGCCAAACACCAACAGAATTAAATCAAATTTTATCTATAGTGATTTTCGTTCTGATCGTCTTATGGACTATGTTGATATTAAATGCTGTAGCAATTAGTGCGCGCTTTAAATTTAGAATAAGAGATATATGGAAGCTATCTGTTTATTACAGTTTTATGAAGGTGAAAAACACAGTAGGAAATATGTTGATCCTATTTATCCTAGCATTTATTACGACAATTACAACTGACTTTTTAATTCTTTTCGTATCAAGCATTGTCTTTTTCCTCTTGGCCCTTAATACAAAAGAAATGCTTTCAGATATTGAAATGAACTTTCTGAAAACGAGTCCAAAACATACAGATCAACAACTGGAGTAGTTAATAAAATAACAAAAATGTGAGGCGAACATGATGGGGTTAAAAGTAAGAGATGTTGTGAAACAATTAGAATCTCCTGTTGAGAATATTAAATCAACAGTAGACTCTCTCCTGTTTGGAAATGGTGATGATGAGGTAAGTGGAATACTAGTAACATTCGTCGCATCACATTTTGCTATAGAACATGCTAAAAGAATTGGTGCAAACATGATAATAACACATGAAGGAATATTTTACAGTCATACTCAAAACGATGAAGTTTTAAAAAATAATAGAGTATATGCTGAAAAACTTGAACTAATTAAAAACTCAGGAATCGCTATTTACCGATTTCATGACTATGTTCACAAATACACGCCTGATCTAATAACAGAAGGGCTTATTCAAAAATTAGAGTGGAACGGTTATGTAGAGAGACATAATCACACATCATCTATTCTGGCTATTCCACCTATGTCAGGGGAAAAAATCGTTGCGTATGTGAAAGAAAAGCTTTCGATTCCTTTTGCTCGAGTCGTAGGAGATTTAAGCCTTGAATGCACTAGGATTGGACTTACAGTTGGCTTTCGAGGAGGTGGAGAAACAGCCATCCCATTATTCGAAAAAGATAAGGTGGACTTGATTATCACTGGAGAAGGTCAAGAATGGGAAACACCGGAATATATACGTGATGCAGGAGTACAAGGGAAGAAAAAGGTCTTAATCATGATTGGTCATGCTGCAAGCGAAGAACCCGGGATGGAATACTTAGCAGTAAAACTCAAGTCCTTTTTTCCTGCGATACAGACAACATTTTTATCTAATAATGAAAATTTAATTCATGCTAAATAATCAGTTTCATACGTATAATAACTCAACTACCATACTAGTATGAATAGTATACATATAAATCCGCTTTAGTAAGTATACAAGGAGGCAGAAAAATGAAAATGACGTTTCGTTGGTTTGGGAGTCAAGATGATAGTGTTACCCTTGATCAAATAAAACAAATTCCGGGAATGGATGGCATCGTTGGTGGACTGCATGATATAGCCGCTGGAGAAGTGTGGCCGTTGGAGAGAATTCTCGATTTAAAGAAAGAGGTACATGCAAAAGGCTTAAACCTTGATATCATTGAGAGTGTAAATGTACATGAAGATATTAAACTGGGATTACCAACTCGTGATCATTATATAGAAAATTATCAACAAACAATTCGTCATTTAGCACAAGCTGGAATAAAGGTCATTTGTTATAACTTTATGCCTGTCTTTGATTGGATTAGATCTGATCTGGCCAAAGTGTTACCAGACGGATCAACAGTACTTGCTTATGAAAAGGAAAAGATTGAACGTGTAGATCCTGAAGTTTTAATAAAAAATGTTGAAAACTCTGCAAATGGATTTTCACTACCAGGTTGGGAGCCTGAAAGAATTAGAAAAATTAAAAGAGCATTTGAATTATATAAAGATGTAACAGAAGAAGATTTATTTGAACACCTGCAATACTTTTTAGAGAAAGTAATTCCTGTGGCTGAGGAACATGATATAAAGATGGCGATTCACCCTGATGATCCTCCATGGTCAATTTTTGGATTACCAAGAATCGTGACGAATTTTCAGAATTTAAAGAGGATTGTCAATCTTGTGGATAGTCCTTCGAACGGATTAACATTATGTTCTGGTTCACTTGGTGCAAATCCTAATAATGATATTCCCGCGATCATGCGGTATTTTTCAAGCATAAACAGGATACCGTTTGCACATATACGAAATGTGAAGATCGAAGAAAACGGTGATTTCACTGAAAGCTCCCATCGAAGCAGTGACGGATCCTTAGATATTTATGAAATTGTTAAAGCTTTACATGATACAAACTTTAAAGGATATGTGAGACCAGATCATGGAAGGATGATTTGGGGAGAACAAGCTCGACCGGGATACGGCTTATACGATCGTGCACTAGGTATTATGTATCTGCTTGGAATTTGGGACAGCTTAGAAAAAGTCAAAGCACAAAAGAATAAAAAACGCGGGACCTTATATTTATAAGGTAAGAACTTCTTAATAGATTAATAGAAAACTGTTACATTAGATGATTGGAGAGTACTAAAATGTATATAAATCATAAACAGAGATCTTCAACAACAAGCAATCAAGTGTATGAAGAACTAAAATCACAAATATTAAATTTACAACTCGCACCAGGTACAAGTATTTCAGAGAAGGAGATGTCTGAAAAATTCAATGTAAGTCGTACTCCGGTACGGGAAAGTTTTTTACGACTTTCGAGAGAGGGGCTATTAAACGTTTTTCCTCAAAGAGGAACGTTTGTCTCCTTAATCGACTTAAATTTAGTGGAAGAAGCAAGATTTATGAGGGAGCATTTAGAAAGAGCTGTCATTCGATTAGCTTGTGAAACATTTCCTCAAGATAAACTAATTACCCTAGAAATGAATCTCAGCATGCAAAAGGTTTGTATTGAACAGCAGGATTACCGAAAAATGTTTGAGCTGGATGAGGATTACCATAAGACTATTTTTATCGGTTGTCAAAAATATAATACATGGCTAGTTATCCAACAAATGAATGTTCATTTTAATAGAAGTCGTATGTTGAGATTAGCGACTGACTTTAACTGGTATACAATTTATTTACAACATAAAGAAATTTTTGAAGGAATAAAAGAGAAAAATCCTGATAAAGCAGAACAGTTGATGCAAGAGCATTTAATGCAAGCAGTTCTTGACAAAGAATATTTAAAAAGGTCATATCCGAATTATTTTAAATAGCCTTTTTATTTTTATAACATGCTAACCTTTACAATCTTCATCAGTTTTCTATTGGAACAAATAGTATAGAAAGTGAGTTAATGATATGAATAAAAAGGAACTTTTTAATGATGGATGGGAATTTGCCAAAACCAGTTTAGACAGTCCTTATGATCCATCTTCATTAAGCTTTGAGTCAATTGATATTCCTCATGATTGGTTAATTTTTAATACATTAAATTTATATGAAAACAGTATTGGATGGTACCGGAAAAAATTCACATTAAAGAAAGAAGAGCAGCAAGTTCTATTAGCCTTTGATGGAGTCTATATGGATTCATCTCTTTATGTAAATAATCAATATGTAGGTGAATGGAAATATGGTTATTCTTCTTTCGAACATGATATTACTGATGAATTAGTGGATGGCGAAAATGAAATTTTGGTAAAAGTAGTTCATCAAAGTCCAAACAGTCGGTGGTACTCAGGAGCCGGTATATATCGAAATGTATGGTTAAAGACAAGAGACAAAAACCATATAGTAACAGATGGAATCTATATATCTACTAAAAAGAAAGAACATAGCTGGCAAATAGAGGTGGAAACTGAAATCAACCATGATCATGATGTTGTTATTTCCCATGTTCTTCTTGATGATGATCACGTTATTGCCATCACTAAAGAAGAGATAAGTTCAGATTATTCCACTTCAATTAACCAACAAGTTTTAGAAGTTGAAAATCCAATTCTCTGGAACACAGATACTCCCTATCTTTATGAACTAAAAACGCAGTTGTTTTTGGTGGATAAGAGGAAAGGCAGTTATCAAGAAATTGAAACAATTACACAAAAAATTGGTTTTAGAGAAATTTATTTAGATCCAAGCAACGGGTTAAAACTTAATGGTAAAAAGATGAAATTAAATGGAGTATGTGAACACCATGATTTAGGAGCACTAGGAGCTGCTTTTCATAAAACAGCTTTAAAAAGAAGACTCGATATTTTGAAAGAAATGGGTGTTAATGCTATCCGTACAGCACACAATATGCCTGCTAAAGAATTGATGGAATTAGCTGATGAAATGGGATTTCTTATCGTGACGGAAGCTTTTGATATGTGGGAGCGGCCAAAAACTCCCTATGATTATGCCAGATTCTTTAAGAAATGGGCATATCATGATGTGAAAAGCTGGGTAATGAGAGACAGAAATCATCCAAGCTTACTAATGTGGAGTATTGGAAATGAGATTTATGATACTCATGCGGATGAAAGAGGTCAGGAAATTACTAAATTGTTAATCCAGTATGTGAAAGAATTTGATCCGAAGCAAAATGCAAGCGTAACGATTGGATCGAATTATATGCCTTGGGAAAATGCCCAAAAATGTGCAGATATCGTGAAGATAGCAGGCTATAATTATGCTGAAAAATACTATCAAAAACATCACGAAGAACATCCTGATTGGGTAATCTATGGCAGTGAAACGGCATCCGTTGTACAGAGTAGGGGAATCTATCATTTCCCTTTTGAAAAATCAATTCTCGCAGATGATGATGAGCAATGTTCAGCACTTGGAAATAGTTCAACAAGTTGGGGAGCTAAGTCCGCTGAAGCTTGTATTTTGGCAGAAAGGGATACACCATTTTCACTCGGACAATTTATATGGACAGGTTTCGATTATATAGGAGAACCTACACCCTATCACACCAAAAACTCGTATTTTGGTCAGATTGACACAGCTACTTTTAAGAAAGACTCGTTTTATATCTACCAATCAGCATGGACAAATTATAAAACAGCACCTATGGTACATATTTTTCCATATTGGAATTTTAATAAAGGGCAAATGGTTGATGTTCGTGTTTGTTCCAATGCACCGAAAATTGAATTACAACTTAATGGTCGTAAGATTGGTACACACGATATTGACCAAGAAAAAGGTGAGAACCTTGTTGGGTGGTGGAAGATTCCTTACGAAGAAGGCGAATTAAAAGCAATTGCCTATGATGAAACAGGGAAAGAAATTGCCATGGATGTACGAAGGTCGTTTGGTGATGCAAAGTACATTTCCCTGCTGCCTGATAAGGAAAACGTACTAGCAAACGGGACAGATCTACTTTTTGTAGAAATCACATTGGATGATGAACAGGGTAATCCTGTTGAAGATGCGTCAAATCGTGTGGATATACGTGTTTCAGGTGCAGGAAGATTAGTTGGATTGGATAATGGTGATAGTACAGATTATGATCAGTATAAAGGAATTAGCAGGAGATTATTTAGTGGCAAATTAATGGCCATAATTGCATCGACACTAGAACCAGGGAAGATTATAATCGAAGTTTCTTCAAATGGATTAGATTCTCAATCAATTGAAATTGAGTCAATCTCTATTCAAAATGGATCTTTACAAGGTATTACAGCAAATGCAAAAAATCATGGAATGCCAATTGTCTTGGGAAACAAAGATGAAATACCTGTACGGAAAATCGAGTTAATTAGTGAGTCCGGTCAGTTATTTAATGAAAGTATAACTGAAATGGAAGTATATGCAAATATTTATCCTCTTAACGCAACATATCAAGATGTTGAATGGAGCGTTGTAAATGAATCAGGTATTAAATCAAATATTGCAAAAGTTACAGGTAATGGTACGAAAGCGTTAGTTACCGCTCTAGGAGATGGAGAATTTCGGATTCGGTGTACAAGTAAAAATGGCAGCGATAAGATCAGGCTCATTTCTCAATTGGAATTTAAGGCAGAGGGACTTGGGAAGGCATATAAAGACCCTTATGAATTTATTTCAGCAGGACTGTATGATTATAGCAAAGGTGAAGTGACAAATGGAAACGAACGAGGTGTGGCAACCAGTAGGGATGGAGAAACACAGGTAGGATTTCGGGAGATCGATTTTGGCTCTTTCGGCTCTGATACGATAATAATTCCTATTTTTGCTTTATCAAGTGAACAATACCCGCTCCAAATTTGGGAAGGTATGCCGGATGAAGACGGCAGTCAATTACTTGCAGATGTTATTTACCAAAAACCTTCAAAATGGAATGTTTATCAAGAGGAAACATATCGATTATCCAAGCGCCTTCATGGAATTTCATCAATATGCTTTGTGTTCAATCAAAAGGTGCACATAAAAGGTTTTACATTTGAGAAAAAGAACAAAGCGACTGAAAAGATTATGGCGACTGAATGTGATCATATATATGGCGATACTTTTACGATGAAAGAAAACAGTGTAGATGGTATTGGAAACAATGTATCTCTTGAGTTTGATGATATGCATTTTACTGGTGAAGGAACAACAAAATTGACCATCTACGGTCGATCCCATCATGATAAAAATACAATTCAAATTTCTTTTGCAGGTGAAGAAGGGGAAACGAAACAAATCATCGAATTCACTAAATCAGAAAAGTTGGAACAAAAAGTCTTTGATTTAAAAAAGATCTCAGGTAAACAAAAAGTGACATTTATATTTTTGCCGGGGTGTCATTTTGATTTTGGTTGGTTCCGGTTTGATGAATAATTAGTGTGATTATAAAGTTGACAACCTATAGCGGGTGTCAACTTTTCTTGTTTATTTGTATTATGCCCCATTCATATCATCCTTCCTATTAGCCATTAGGAGAATAGTCCAGTTTTAAGATATCGTACAAAATACATGGTTATTCTATCAGAAAATTGATATAGTAGTCTCAGTGGAAATAAATTTACAATTAATAGTAAGTGAAGGTCGGATGTAATATGAGATTAAAATCATCAATTTTAGAAAAAGTTTTTTTTCAATCTAGAATTCCGCAAATGATATTTGAATATAATTTCAAGGATAATGTGGCAAATGAAGCCTTTTTTCAATTTATTGGATATTCAAAAGAAGAATGGAATGAAGTAACGTTAAAAGAAATATCTCATCCGGAAGATTATCAACTTGATATGCAGTTATATCATGAAGTTTTTACCGGAAAACGTCCATCCTATCAGATGGAAAAACGATATTTTCACAAATCCGGTGAAATTATTTGGGGATCCTTAAACGTTACCTCGATAGAAGATCCAGATTCTCAAAAAAAATATTTTTTAGCTCAAATATATGATATAACTGAACAAAAAAATCTGGAACGAGTGTTAACTGATAATGAACAGAAGTATAAATTGTTAGCTGATAACTCTTCTGATATCATCAATTTGTATTTACCAGATGGAAGATTTTTGTACAGTTCACCATCCATTACCCAAATACTGGGTTATGATACTGATGAACTAACAGGAGATGTTCCATATCTTTATATACATCCGGAAGACATTCCCTATGTTCAAAAGAAACATATGTCCTTACTGGAAAATCATCATCCTATTCTTATCACTTATCGATTTAAACATAAAAATGATACATATATTTGGGTGGAATCAAGTATCCGTTCTATAGCAGATGAAAAAACTGGTGAAATAACCGGCTTGATCTCTATATCCCGTGATATTACAAGTAGATTAGAGAAGGACAAGCTGTTACAAAAGTCTGAAAAATTGGCAGTTGTTGGACAGCTTGCAGCTGCTGTGGCACATGAAATTCGAAACCCGTTAACATCAATAAAAGGCTTTATCCAGTTATTCTCTCAAACGAAAGAATGTAATGAAGAGTATATGAAGATTGTTCGAGATGAATTGAATCGGGTGGAGGAAATCATTTCGGAGTTTCTAACGATGGCAAGACCTCAGCAAGAAAAAAACGAAGCACTCAATATAGATGAATTAATCAACCAAGTGATCACTCTTTTAAATACACAAGCCATTTTAGTTAATAAAGAAATAAAGTATGAAAATGTAGCAGCTAACCCACTTGTGAGGGGGGACAAAAATCAGCTTAAGCAGGTTTTTTATCAAATCATTCAAAATGGTTTAGATGCACTCGAAGAAAAAGGTACGGTATATATAAACTTGTCTGCAAACGATGGCATCATCAAAGTCAAAGTGAAAGATAATGGACGTGGAATTCCAAATGAACGCCTAAAAAACATTGGTGAACCTTATTATTCAATCAAAGAAAAAGGAACAGGCTTTGGTCTGATGACTAGCTTTCAAATTATTGAAAATCATCAGGGAAGAATCGAGATCGATTCAATTGTTGGTCAAGGAACCGTCGTATCTGTTACACTTCCCATGTAATGAAGTTTAAAATCAGAGGTGAAATGCAATGTATTACGTCGTTTTAGACCTGGGTTGTTCTGAATGTGGAGAAAGCTCAAATATTCTTGGAATCTTTACATCTTTTGAAAAAGCTAAAAATGCTAGAGATAAATATATTATAGTGAATAAACTTGATGAATATTCAGACCACGAATTCTTTATTTACAAAATTGATTCTTTAGATAAAGTGTATCAAAATAGTTATGAACATTTAATAGAAGAATGAAACAAATACTCCTTTTTCACATATATTTATTGAAAAAGGGGAATTTCCTGATGATAAAATATTATTGCTCAAAATGTATGTTATTACATGATCAGGAGCAGCCATGTATGAAATGCGGAAATTTAGATCTTAAACATATATCAATAAGTGTCCAAAATCAGGAGGAAAGACAAGGCGAGGGAAATGATTCATGAAAGAATTTGATAAGAAGGCTCTCCATTAATGATCGGAGAGTCTTTTATACGTTCAGTAAAATATTGGAAGCGATTACTATTTCTATCCGTTAATGATGATAAATGGAGATGATTGACTGGAAGGAGTGGATTTTGATATTTTAATTTCTAATATACCATTAGTGAGGGACGCAGTTATTTTTTTCCTTTCAATTGAAAAAGGAAGGACAACCGTTCTTTTTCTCTCATGTTCTCCTTGATTGTCATCTAAGACGGTGATATAAAGATGTTCCCTATTCACAGTTAAGTTGACCATTTCAGTTGAAATTGCTTCCCCAAGTTCTGCTTCCACAATAAACTCTTCACCTGTTTCAAATAAATCGAGACGAAATGTTTGTTCGTCTAGTAAACTAGTAAATGGATCTGTAAAAAACTGAGACATCCATTCCTCAATACCATGAATGTCCATAGGATTTGAACATTTTTTTTTGTTCATTTTAATTGACCCCCAACGACTTTTTCTCTAGTAAAACTAGATCCCTTTAACATTTACAATATTCAAAAAATCTGGTATTGGTGAAGACTTAGCCATCAATTGAAGAAAATGTGAATAAAAAAAGAGGGTGACTCAAAAGGTCGATGATTGACGACCTTTTGAGCACCTTTTTCTTATTTGTTTTTAAAAAGAATCAAATAGTGGATTTCCCCAATAGAAAGGGTTATCCCTCCCATTTATTGGTATCCGTTCACCTCACTTTCTTTATTTCTTTTTATCGCGTTCTGCATTTTTTTGCAGTTATGTGCAACGCAAAGAAGCCCCATTCAACCGTATTTTTTGGGAGGCCACGCATTGAAAAGCGTCTGAACTGCTGATTGTGTTTTAACTGTCTAAATACAATTTCCACATCACATTTTCGTTGACTATATAATTTCCGACCTTCTTCGCTCTGAAGACGTTCACGAATCTCTTTTCTTTGTCTCTGATTATCTAGAGATATTGTAATTGTTTTTTGATCTTTCCCTTTTGCACAAATTGGTTGGAATGGGCATCTGGTACATTTAAAACAAGAATACTCTCTTTTAATTGACCAGATTCATTATTAGACGTTTTTGTGGTTTCATACTCGAATCCTTACTTGTATAAGGTGATGTAGTAACTTCATTATACAAAATAAGGAGATTTTTTTGCTTAATTATGTTTTTAAAAAAGGTTGTTTGTTTTCGTATGGTTGTTACACTGGCTACCATTTTAGATAGATAGTGGAATAGAGCGGAGGACACTTGACTCATGGGGGAAGTAGAGGAAAGGCTGAGACCCCGCAGGCGCAGGAGAGGAGGCTCAGGTTCCTCCCTGCGGACAGCAAGTGTCTGGAGCGCAATAGAATGTCCCGGTTTTTACGCTTATGTAAAAAGAGACTAAAAAAGGGCTAACCCAAAGGTCTAAAAACTAGACTTTTGAGTCAGCCTCTTTTATTCTCTACATATCATGACCCTGATTGTTCTTTTGACGAGTGTGATTTGCATTTTTCACTTTCTTTGAACCATCCAATGGTTCCGGTTGACCAGGATTGTTCCCTTTAGGCGCATTTTTACGCATATCTTTACTTGTATTTTTGTTGGTCATTTTCATCCCTCCTACTAATAGGATGAGTCAAAAATGAAAAAACATGCGATGTGAAGAATGAATAAAATTTTTAATAAATGCACATCCTAATATATGGTTCTAATAGAAGATGAAAGGAAAGTGATGATAATGCCTTATAATAAAAATAACCAACAATCATTCCAAGCAGCGCAGCAAGGAGCCACACAAGCCTTTGATGCTTATAATAATATTGTTAAAGATTCTGCTGATTACGGACATCAACTGAAACATCTGACAGAAGAAGTGAACGAAGCATATCAACAAATTAATAATGCCTTGGAAAATGCATCTGAAACACAAAGGGAACGGTTAGAACAATATCAACGTGACCTTGAACAAATTGTCCACGATGTTAATCAATCAGAATAACTAAGTAAAACGACGGGGCTCCGTCGTTTTTTGTCATATGAAAGAATAATTATTGGTTTTTTTTGCGTTTCTTATTGTTCTGTTTTTGAGCAGCAGTTAGTGGTTCATTTTGTAACTCCTCATTGTATCCTGTACCAATACCCTGTGCACTAGCATCATTCATACCCATTCTTACGTGGTTTGCTTTACGTTTAGCCATTTATGCAATCACCTCCCGCCTTAAAAATTAGCTTGTCTCAATTCATCGGAAACAATCCAAAAGAGATGAATTCTAAATAAATGAAAAAATTTAGAAAAAAATGAAAAGTTTTTTATCCTTTTTACTTCAAAATTTGGTATAGTAGAAAAGTAAAACTAGTACGCTTTCATAAGGAAACCTTATACATATCGATAACATCATTGTTATTTACTTATGTTACTAGTTGTATTAAGATTAAATTGTGAAAAGTAATTAAAAATGGGGTAACATCCTTCGACACATGTCGATCCTTGATCTTTTTAAGGGGGAGAATTTATGACTAATCAAGTGACTACGAAACAAGATGCTTTCCAAGCCCGTAAAAACTTTACGGTAAACGGAAAGAAGTACAACTACTATTCATTACAAGCACTAGAAGATGCGGGAATTGGTAACGTTTCACGTCTGCCATATTCTGTGAAAGTTCTTTTAGAATCAGTTCTGCGCCAAGTAGATGGCAGAGTTATTACAAAAGAACATGTTGAAAACTTAGCAAAATGGGGAACGAACGATCTAAAAGAAATTGATGTTCCTTTTAAACCATCACGTGTTATTTTACAAGACTTCACAGGTGTTCCAGCTGTTGTTGACTTAGCGTCTTTACGTAAAGCAATGGCAGATATGGGTGGAGATCCTGATAAAATTAACCCGGAAATTCCAGTTGACCTGGTTATTGACCACTCTGTACAGGTTGATCGAGCTGGAACTCCTGACGCACTTCAATTCAATATGGATCTTGAATTTGAACGTAATGCCGAGCGTTACAAATTTTTAAGCTGGGCAAAAAAATCATTTGATAACTATCGTGCTGTACCACCGGCAACCGGTATTGTTCACCAAGTAAACTTGGAGTACTTGGCAAATGTTGTTCATGCAGTACAAAACGAAGATGGTGAATTTGAGGCTTTCCCGGATTCATTGGTTGGTACTGATTCTCATACAACAATGATCAATGGTATTGGTGTCCTTGGATGGGGTGTTGGCGGTATCGAGGCGGAAGCTGGAATGCTAGGACAACCATCTTATTTTCCTGTGCCTGAAGTAATCGGAGTTAAATTAACAGGTGAGTTACCAAATGGAACGACTGCTACTGACTTAGCATTAAAAGTGACTCAAGTATTACGTCAACAAGGTGTTGTTGGTAAATTCGTTGAGTTCTTCGGTCCTGGAGTAGCACAACTACCACTTGCAGATCGTGCAACTATCGCAAACATGGCACCTGAATATGGAGCAACTTGCGGTTTCTTCCCAGTTGATGAAGAAGCTCTTAATTACATGCGCTTAACGGGTCGTGATGAAGAACAAATTCAAGTGGTTGGAGAATATTGTAAAGCGAATGGATTATTCTTCACACCTGAAAATGAAGATCCAATCTTCACAAAAGTTGTTGAAATTGATCTTACTGAAATTGAAGCAAACCTTTCTGGTCCAAAGCGTCCACAGGATTTAATTCCGCTTTCAATGATGAAGGATAAATTCCATGAACATTTAGTTGCTCCAGCTGGAAACCAAGGCTTTGGTTTAGAAGCGACTGAAATTAACAAAGAAATCACTGTTAAATTCAAAAATGGTGAAGAAACGAACATGAAGACTGGTGCAATTGCTATTGCAGCAATCACTAGTTGTACAAATACATCTAACCCATACGTACTAGTGGCAGCAGGTCTTGTTGCGAAAAAAGCAACAGAACTAGGCTTGGAAGTACCTAAATACGTAAAAACATCTTTAGCTCCAGGATCTAAGGTTGTTACTGGATACCTTGAAAACTCAGGATTACTTCCACACCTTGAGCAACTTGGTTTCAACCTTGTAGGGTATGGATGTACAACTTGTATTGGAAACTCAGGTCCTCTTGCAGATGAAATCGAAGAAGCAGTAGCGGCTAACGATTTATTAGTAACATCTGTATTATCTGGTAACCGTAACTTTGAAGGTCGTATCCATCCACTTGTAAAGGGTAACTACTTGGCTTCACCGCCACTAGTTGTTGCTTATGCATTAGCAGGTACTGTTGATATTGATTTACAAAGTGATTCACTAGGTAAGGACAAAGATGGCAAAGATGTATTCTTCAAAGACATCTGGCCAACTACGAATGAAATTAATGAAGTTGTCAACAAAACGGTAACTCCGGAGCTATTTAGAAAAGAGTATCAGCAAGTATTTGATGATAATGCTCGTTGGAATGAAATTGAAACAACTGATGAAGCATTATATGTATGGGACGAGTCATCAACATACATTCAAAACCCACCATTCTTTGAAGGCTTAGAAGCAGAACCGGGTAAAGTAGAAACGCTAAAAGACCTACGAGTTGTTGCTAAATTCGGTGATTCTGTTACAACTGATCATATTTCACCTGCAGGTTCAATTGGTAAAGATACGCCTGCTGGACGTTATCTGCAAGAAAACGGGGTAACACCAAGAGAGTTTAACTCTTATGGATCTCGTCGTGGTAACCACGAAGTTATGATGAGAGGTACGTTTGCAAATATCCGTATCAAAAACCAAATTGCTCCAGGCACAGAAGGTGGTTATACAACTTACTGGCCAACTGGTGAAGTTAAATCAATCTATGATGCATGCATGGATTACAAACAAGATGGAACTGGTCTTGTTGTATTAGCTGGTAATGATTACGGAATGGGAAGCTCACGTGACTGGGCTGCAAAAGGTACAAACCTTCTTGGAATAAAAACAGTTATTGCTCAAAGCTTCGAGCGTATTCACCGTAGTAACCTTGTATTAATGGGTGTACTTCCTCTTCAATTTAAAGATGGAGACAGTGCAGAAACACTAGGTTTAACTGGTAAGGAAACAATTGAAGTTGAAATCGATGAAACAGTAAAACCACGTGATTTCGTGAACGTTACAGCTACTGATGAAGCAGGAAACAAAACAACATTTGAAGTATTAGTTCGATTTGATAGTGAAGTTGAAATTGATTACTATCGTCATGGCGGAATCCTTCAAATGGTATTGCGTGATAAATTAAAAGCATAATTAATAAAAAGGGAACGGGATGAATCGTTCCTTTTTTTGTTGTGTCTTCAGGTGTCGAATTTCCTTCTCTGTTGAGTTAATGTTATAAAAAAACACGTCTCTTATTCACATTATGTCTAAAATGAGAATTCTAATGCGTTTCCATTGTCCTTTTAATAAAACCATGCTTAAATGAGAGATGAAGTACTACTATGTACTACTACTTGAAAGGACCTAATTTTTGTATGTACGATGCCATTCAACTTGGACCGTTTACAATCCAATATATCCTGCTGATTTACCTATGTTCAGTCATAGCTACATATTTTATTTTAGATGCTTTTATTTCTGATTCAAAAATTAAGTCTTTTTTTAAGCGGCAATATTTTACCTTTTGGTTTATTCTTTTTATTACATATAAATTCAGTATTGTTTTATTTGAACCACAGCTTTTATTAACAACCCGATGGTTATTCTTTACCGGTGGTCAAGATGGATTTTACCTTGGGCTTTTAGCAAGTGTCCTATTCTTAATTTGGAAAATGCGAAAAGAACACATACATGTTAAGGAATTTATCAAAGCGTTGTTGATCGTCATTTTAAGTTTTACGGTAGTATTTCAATTAATCAAGTTTGTTGTGTTGTCTTTTCTTTAGGAGGTAAATAAATGAAAAAGGTTTTGGCAGTTTCTATTTTAGTTTTTCTAATAGGATATGCGATTTATTTTGCAATCAATCCAAATTCTCCAAAAATAGGTGTGTCTGAAGGCAGCGCTGCACCTGATTTTGAATTAGAAACTCTTAGTGGAGACAGCATGAGTTTATCAAGTTTAAAAGGGAAAAAGGTCATAATCAATTTTTGGGCTACATGGTGTCCGCCATGCCGGTCAGAGATGCCTGATATGCAAAAAATTCAGGATGATCATAATGGTGATGTAGTTGTATTAGCGGTAAACCTTACCAGTTCCGAAAGCAGTATAGATACAGTGAATAAATTTGTAAGTGAACTTGGGTTGACTTTTCCTGTCTTATTAGATAAAAAGGGACAAATCAATAATCAGTTCGAAGTACTTTCATACCCAACATCTTATTTTGTAGATGAAGAAGGAGTTATTCAAACAAAATTTGTTGGAGCCTTAACATATGATCAAATGAATAAATTTCTTAATAACCTTTAAACCGAGCCACATAGGGTCGGTTTTTAACTTTTTCCAATAGATGAAACTTTTCACATAATTGATTTAAATGTCAGAAAATTGGGTATCCTTTTATTAAATATGTCGGAGGTGAGAGGCAACATGAGAAAGACGAGAAAAAAATCATTTGAAGAGTTAGTTAAGGAAAATAAGCAACAATTATTACAGGATCAACAAGCACTTGATTTATTGGAGGAACGTTGGGAGCAACGTATTCTAAAAAGGCTGGATTCATTTTAACAGGCTTTTCTAGTAATTGTTTCTCTTCCGCAGGGTATTCTATTTGTTGAGGGGGCGATAACAATGGCAAATCATAATAATCAACAGAATCACTTTACTCCAAGCCATATAGGGACAAAATCACGCGGTTTCGGTAATAATAAAGGGAAACAAATGCAGGATACATCAGGGAAACATGCTCAAGTGATTCAAACAAAAGGCGAGTAATTTCAGGTAAATCAATTCTTACTATTAAATATAAAAACGTGTTTAAAATCTTCTTCAAACATGCAGACTAACATTGTTTCATTGATTTTAGGTGAAAATCCACAATGAGAGGAAGGATACACGATGACAAAACATACAAAACCAAATCCTGATGATCGTTCTGATAACGTTGAAAAGCTGCAGAGCATGGTACAAAACACAATAGAAAATATTGAAGAAGCGCAGGATTCTATTGCATTTGCTAATTCTGAAGAGCGTGAACGCATTGAAGCTAAAAACCTTCGCCGTGAGGAAAGTATCAATGCAATGCGCAATGAAATTAAGGATGAAGCACAAGCGCGCGAAAATGGCTATCGTTATGATCAATAGATAAACCGGGCTTATACAGCCTGGTTTATTTTTTATTCTTTCTTAAAAAAACTACGCATTACGCTTTATCATATAGTCTCACCAATCGGCAGTTTTCTTTAGCCCCCAAAAAAACTTTATGTTATCATTGTTTGAAGTATTGATGATAGGATTACGAAACAAGGAGAGAAGAAAGATGCATATATCTAAAGCTGAGATTGAAGTTCGATATGCTGAAACAGATCAAATGGGTGTTGTATACCATGCAAATTACCTAGTGTGGATGGAAGTTGGCAGGACAAAACTTATACAAGATCTGGGGTTTTCTTATGCTGGAATGGAAGAGCAGGGAATCATATCACCTGTTATTGACCTTGATATTTCTTATAAAAAGCCAATGCGTTACGGTGAAACAGCTACAATCAACACCTGGATTGAAGAATATAATGGGATAAAAAGTGTGTATGGATATGAAATTTTTTCGCCAGGCGGTGACCTTGCTGTTCAAGCAAAATCCAGTCATGTTTGTGTGAACAAAGAAACATTTAGACCAGTTAAATTCAAAAAGATGTTCCCAGAGTGGCACGAAGCTTATGAGAAGGCGAAAAAATAAATGGCATTTGGCATTTCCCGAAAGGAATTACATAGATGGAAACATGAAATTGATCATGGAAATATCGCATTTTTAACTCATTTTTGGTTAGATGACCGGTTTCCTAATAGTCATTGTGTAACGAAGGTTGGCTGCAAGGATATTGACAAATTAGCCCATTGGGGAACTCGATACGGATTAAAGAGAGAATGGATTCACCATTATAAACAATATCCACACTTCGATTTAATGGGTAACATACAAATGTCTATATTAAAAGAATACGGTTTAGAAGACCAAATTAAACGATTTAAATTGTAAAAATATAACAAGAGGGGAGAATTTCATTAGTATATAGAACGCGTGAAATTTCCCCCTCATGTTTACTTTTTAGAATTTCTTTTCAATGCACTGAATTATTGATATTGAAATACAGGTTCCTCAGCATCTTCATCTAAATCAACATGTAAATCATGTTGATCAAAATACCATAAATCACGATTTTCAACAAAAAACGTAATTCCATTACTTTCTACACTGGATCCTATTTCTTCAGGGTTTTGTTTCACAACTCCAAGTGAAAATCCTTTTTGTACATTACTACATCCACCATATCTAACAAAAAACTGAACAGTGTCACCCTCTTCAAGTTGTAATTCATTTATATACCAATCTGCTGCTTTGTTATCAATGGTAATTTTCAAATCCGAACACTCCTTATGTTTTATAAACTTATCTTAATTATAATATAGATGTGCTGTTAGGGCTAATGATGAACATAACGAAAATAAAAAAGAAGATGAGTAAAACAGAAATAGTATCCTGTTTACTTTATCTTCTTTTTATAGCCACTTTACTTTCGGCTCTGTCTTATCGATAATTCGTTTAATATTTGCACGATGGCGATAGACAACAAATGAAGTTAACAACGTTATAACAATGATAAGTGGAATATCTTTTGTAAATAAGCTGTAAATGATTCCATAAACTCCAGCGAGCATAGATGAAAGTGAAACATATTTTGAGATATAAAGAACAATAAAAAAGAAGGCTAACATCGTTATAAATAATAACGGTACATAACATAAAAGTACACCGCCGGAAGTGGCAACTGCTTTTCCTCCTCTAAATTTCGCGAAAATTGGATATGTATGGCCAACAACGGCAAAGATCCCAACTAATAAAGGATGCAAGTGTTCTAAACCGAATAATAAAGGTAAAGCAGCAGCAAGTGTTCCTTTTAATATATCAGCACCTGTAACAAGTAATCCTGCTTTAATTCCCAATGTTCGAAACGTATTCGTTCCACCTAAATTTCCGCTCCCATGTTCACGTATGTCAATTCCATACCCAAGCTTGCCTACTATAAGGCCGGATGGAATGGAACCTAATAAATAAGCTAAAATAAAAATAAATGCTTCAATCATATATGTACTCCTTTGCATATTCTTTTTATATTCTATCATGATAATTGATAAAAACACTACGAGAGAATAAAAAAAGATAAAAACTCTCATGTTATAAGTAATATTCAAACGTCGTACATAGTATAAGAGTTAAGTTTCAATTCCATACAAAAGGAAGCAAAACTTCCTGTAGTCGAAGGCAAAATCATTGTTTGCCAAGTTTCTAAATTGTTATGATAGAGGAAAAGGAGATGGGAAAATGCCGATTGAAAATCCAACAAGAGAAGAAATTGGACAAATTTTAAAGAACAGTAAAACAATAGCAGTTGTTGGTCTGTCTAATAATCCTGAGCGTACATCATACATGGTAAGTAAGGCGATGCAGAATGCAGGATATGAGATTATTCCTGTAAATCCTACTGTAGACGAAGTATTAGGTCAAAAGGCAGTAGCTTCATTAAGTGATATAAAAGGGCATGTTGATATTGTCAATGTGTTTCGCCGCTCAGAACATTTGTTGGAAGTTGCCCAGGAGTTTTTGAAAATTGATGCAGATGTATACTGGGCACAGCTCGGATTAGAAAATGAAGAAGCCTATCAATTGCTGATAGACAATCATAAAACCGTTATCATGAATCGTTGTATAAAGGTTGAGCATGCTATGACAAAGTAATTTACTTGTTCTTTTTTGAAGAAAATCCTTGTAAAAACAAGGATTTTTATTTTATTATGCGAATATTGTTTCCTAAAACCAAATTACCATATACAATTAAGCATGGATATGAGGTAAGTGGTAAGATAATAATGTTAGAAAACTTTTACTTGATTTTCTCTTCATTTGTGGGGGTTGTCGATCTGCAAATTATTGTATAAAATACTAAAACATGCGTTCTATTGTGAAAAAGATTTAATTGTTTGTCACTGAAAGGGGTTTAGTCGCTTGGGAAAGAAGCAACAGTTTGATTATAATGATGATGCGATTCAGGTCCTCGAAGGTCTTGAGGCTGTAAGAAAACGACCTGGTATGTACATTGGTAGTACAGATAGCCGGGGTTTGCATCATCTCGTTTACGAAATCGTTGATAACTCTGTGGACGAGGCTTTAGCAGGACATGGGGATCATATAATAGTCAAAATACATAAAGATAACAGTATTTCTGTTCAAGATAAGGGTAGAGGTATGCCGATTGGTATGCACAAACTTGGAAAACCAACACCTGAAGTCATCTTAACGGTTCTTCATGCAGGAGGAAAGTTCGGGCAAGGTGGATATAAAACAAGTGGCGGTTTACATGGAGTTGGTGCATCAGTTGTTAATGCTCTCTCAGAATGGCTGGTTGTCACTATTCAACGCGATGGTTTTATTTATGAACAACGCTTTGAAAACGGCGGAAAGCCTGTGACAACTTTAGAGAAAAAAGGAAAAACGAACAAAACAGGTACAAAGATTCATTTTAAACCTGATCCAATAATGTTTAGTACGACAACCTATAACTTTGAAACATTAAGTGAACGTCTTCGCGAATCTGCTTTTCTTTTGAAAGGGTTTAAAATTGAATTAATTGATGAGCGACACGATCAATCAGAGGTATACCATTACGAAACCGGAATTGAAGCATTTGTCACATACTTAAATGAAGAAAAAGATGCCCTACACCCGGTAGTTTCATTTGAAGGTGAGCAAAATGGCATTGAAGTTGATTTTGCTTTTCAATTCAATGATGGGTACTCAGAAAATATTTTATCATTCGTTAATAATGTTCGGACAAAAGATGGCGGAACCCATGAAGCAGGTTCTAAAACAGCAATGACAAGAGCCTTTAATGAATATGCAAGAAAAACGGGATTACTTAAAGAGAAAGATAAAAATTTAGAGGGTTCTGATATTCGCGAAGGTTTATCAGCGATTGTATCAGTAAGAATTCCTGAAGAGTTATTACAATTTGAAGGTCAGACGAAAGGTAAGCTTGGGACAAGTGAAGCAAGATCAGCAGTTGATGCCATTGTTTCTGAAAACCTTTCTTACTTTTTAGAAGAAAATCCTGACGCAGGCACACTTCTTGTGAAAAAAGCGATTAAAGCGTTTCAAGCTAGAGAGGCTGCCAGAAAAGCACGTGAGGAAGCACGGAGCGGTAAAAAACGAAAGCGTTCTGAAACGACATTGAGCGGTAAACTTACACCTGCCCAATCACGTAATCCATTAAAAAACGAACTATATCTTGTTGAGGGTGATTCTGCAGGAGGTTCTGCAAAACAAGGTAGGGACAGAAGGTTCCAAGCAGTACTTCCTTTAAGAGGGAAAGTTATCAATACAGAAAAAGCTAAATTAGCGGATATTTTTAAGAATGAAGAAATTAATACGATTATTCATGCAATTGGAGCAGGTGTTGGAGCAGAGTTTACTGTAGAAGATATTAATTATGATAAAGTCATTATTATGACTGATGCAGATACAGATGGTGCTCATATTCAAGTGCTGTTATTAACATTCTTCTATCGCTATATGAAACCTCTAATTGAAAATGGAAAAGTATTTATTGCCCTGCCGCCTTTATACAAGGTAAGTAAAGGTTCAGGCAAAAAGGAAGTTATTGAGTACGCATGGTCTGATGATGAGCTAAGTGATGCCATCTCTAAGGTAGGAAAAGGTTATATGATTCAACGCTATAAAGGTCTTGGTGAAATGAATGCAGACCAGCTTTGGGAAACAACAATGAACCCCGAATCAAGAACGCTTATTCGTGTCAAAATTGATGATGCAGCTCGTGCTGAAAGGCGTGTCACAACACTTATGGGTGATAAAGTTGAACCACGTAGAAAATGGATTGAAAGCAATGTTGCATTCGGTCTTGATGAAGAAACAAATATATTAGAAAATGAGCATTTATCGGTTGCAGAGGAGGTATAGGCAATGAACAATTCAGTAGAAGTATATCGCGATTTACCTCTTGAAGATGTGCTTGGTGACCGTTTTGGACGTTATAGTAAGTACATTATTCAAGATCGTGCATTACCAGATGCGCGTGATGGATTAAAGCCTGTACAACGAAGAATTTTATATGCTATGCATGTTGACGGGAATACAAATGATAAAAATTACCGTAAATCAGCCAAAACAGTTGGGAATGTTATTGGTAATTACCATCCACATGGTGATTCATCTGTTTATGAAGCCATGGTTCGAATGAGCCAGGACTGGAAAGTAAGAAATTTACAGATTCAAATGCATGGAAATAATGGGAGTATTGACGGTGATCCACCTGCTGCAATGCGTTATACAGAAGCAAGATTATCAGCGATTGCTTCAGAATTGTTACGTGACATAGAAAAAGAAACAGTTGAATTTGTTCCAAACTTTGATGATACAAGTAAGGAACCTCTAGTTCTTCCAGCTATGTTTCCAAATCTATTAGTCAATGGCTCGACGGGAATATCTGCTGGTTATGCAACAGATATACCCCCACATCATTTAGGAGAAGTAATTGATGCCGTCATCAAAAGAATGGATAAACCTGAATGTACAGTTGATGAATTAATGACGGTAATTAAAGGTCCGGATTTTCCAACTGGTGGGATTATTCAAGGTGTTGACGGGATAAAGAAGGCCTATGAAACAGGTAAAGGAAAAATCATTGTTCGTGGTAAAGCGGAAATAGAAGAGATTCGCGGTGGGAAACAGCAAATTACGATCACTGAAATTCCATTTGAAGTGAATAAAGCAAATCTAGTTAAGCGAATCGATGAATTTAGAATTGAACGTAAGGTCGAAGGAATTGCCGAAGTACGTGATGAGACAGATCGTACCGGGTTACGAATTGTCATTGAGTTAAAAAAGGATGGCAATGCAGCTGGAGTTCTTAATTATTTATATAAAAACAGTGATTTGCAAATAACGTATAACTTCAATATGGTCGCAATCCATAACCGCCGTCCAATGTTGATGAGCCTACCTTCCATTCTTGATGCCTATATCGGTCACCAGAAGGAAGTTGTGACAAATCGCTCAAAATATGAGCTGCGCAAAGCACAAGAAAGACAGCACATTGTCGAAGGGTTAATTAAGGCTTTATCTATTTTAGATGAAGTGATTGCGACAATCCGTGCTTCAAAGGATAAAAGAGATGCAAAGGATAATTTAATAAAAAAATATCAATTTTCAGAACCACAAGCAGAAGCAATCGTTTCATTACAATTATATCGTTTAACTAATACAGATATAACAGCGTTAAGAAACGAAGCAGAAGAGCTGGCTAAAAAAATTCAAGAATTAATTAATATTCTTAATGATGAGAAGGTACTTCTTAAAGTCATTAAAAATGATCTAAAAAGAGTGAAGAAAACATATGCTGATGATCGTCGCTCGGTCATTCAAGCAGAAATTGAAGAAATAAAGATAAACCTTGAAGTCATGGTGGCATCTGAAGATGTGATCGTAACCATTACTAAAGACGGTTATGTGAAACGAACTAGCCAAAGATCTTATGCAGCATCAAATGGTCAAGATTTTGGGATGAAAGAAAAAGACCGTTTACTTTCTAAAATTGACATTAATACAACAGATGTTGTGCTGTTGTTTACAAATAAAGGGAATTACCTGTACTGTCCGGTACACGAACTGCCTGATATACGATGGAAGGACCTTGGACAACATATTGCGAATATTATTCCTATTGAACGCGATGAAGAAATTATCAAGGCGATCCCAGTTAAAAACTTTGAGGAACCACTCTTCGTTACGTTTGTGACAAAATCAGGTATGGTGAAAAAATCTGAGCTTTGCGTATATAAAGCACAGAGATATTCTAAACCTCTTGTTGCTGTAAATCTCAAAGGTGATGACATCCTGGTGGATGTTCATCTGACAACAGGCAAGGAAGATCTGTTTATAGTTACACATCTTGGTTATGGATTATGGTTTGCAGAAGAAGAAGTGAATATCGTTGGACCTCGTGCGGCAGGTGTAAAAGGGATTAACTTAAAGCAGGATGATTATGTTGTTGGCGGAAGTATGTTAAAACGGGATACAAAGGCATTTTTAGTCATTGCCACCCAAAGAGGAGCAGTGAAAAAAATGTCAATAAATGACTTTGAAAAGTCTTCAAGAGCAAAACGTGGACTTATCATGTTAAGAGAACTTAAAAATAATCCACACCGAGTTGTCGGTGCTGAGATTGTATATAAAAATGAGGAATTTTTCCTTGAAACAGAAAAAGGTGTTATCGAAAGTGTTGATGTCTCTTCATTAAGAGCGAATGATCGATATAGTAACGGTTCGTTCGTGATTGATGAACAAGATGCCGGGTCTGTAAAGGAAACATGGATAGAAGTGAAAGAGGAAACAGGTAGATAAAAATCAAAAGGGCTGATCCATAAAATAGTGGATCAGCCCTTATTTTTATTATTTTTTTTGGAAATAGTCTGAAAATGCGTGAACAATTTCAATACCTTGGTACGTAAAAAGACTTAAGGCTGTAACTGAAAACAACACGATCGGTAACATTCTTATAATAAACATCATTTATATAACCTCCAATTTTTAGACTGATTTTGTATAGGAAGATTGATATAAACGATCTTTATCAAAGTAAGAAGATTGATAATAGACAGCATACAAAAATTGCCTTATTCGTTGATTCCAAGTAGTAAAATAGCTATAAAGCAATAATGCTATTGCGATTAGGACTGTGTATGCAATTTCCGGAAAAATGCCATATAAATCGAAATGTTTTTGATCTTCTTCAAGTAAAGCAAATCCAGTTGCTGCTTCATTTTCTACGGCAATGACTTTGCCTAGACTAATAGGATGATGTACCTGCGACATTGAAACGAGATGTATGCTAGTTATGAAGATCAATAGCAAAAATAATGATTTAAATAGCAAACGATGTCTCAATGATCTCACCCCTTTGCCAATTCATAGACCTATCTTAATCCTTTTTCAGCAATTTGAAAAGACATTTGTTTTGGATTCCAATGTTAATTTCTAATGAAAAGGTTATCATTCTATAAAAGATAAATGAAGGTACGAGTTAGTAAAAAATGGTATAATTTGAATAATCATTGATAATGAATTATCTATCCGTTCGTCATTAAAACTAAAAGAGGTATTGTGATGGCAGTGAAAAGTAAATGGAAAAGAATCTACAAAGTTTTAACATTATTTTTCTCCATTTTTCTCAAAATCTACTGGTATAAATTAAGGAAAAAATCTGATTCTGAGTGGGAAAAATTATGGCTTGAGATTGGTAAGAAGTTTCGAAAAACATTATTTGAGGTAGAGGGGCTACTAATCAAAATTGGGCAAATATTGAGTATTCGTTCAGATTTGCTTCCACATGCTTTTATCAGTCAAATTCAAGATTTAACTGATAAGGTCCCTCCTTCAAACTGGGATGAGATAAAAAACCAATTGGAAAATGAATGGGGTGAAAGACTTGACTACCATTTACAATCCATTGATCAACATTCGATCGCTTCCGCGTCAATTGGAGAGGTATATAAAGGAGTATTGAAGAATGGAACAACGGTTGCGATTAAAGTACAGCGACCTCACATACAATCCATTATTCAAACTGACTTTCGTACTTTAAGAATCATCATTTGGTTTGCTGATCACTTTGTGCCAGTCCCAAAAGGATTTATTCAATTTAACGTGTTGTTCAAAGAATTAAAGCAGGTGATTGAACAAGAACTTGATTTTCAATTGGAAATTAAATCACTTATATATTTTAAGGAGCGTTATAAGTCGTCCTCTGAAATCGTGCAAATCCCGTCCGTTTATAAAGATCTTTGTACATCAAAGATTCTTGTCATGGAATGGGTTGAAGGAATAAGGATTTCGGATGAACAGCAAATTAATCAGTTGCCATTTAGCAGGGAAGAGCTGGCAAAACGGTTAATTAGTGCTTTTCTTCCACAATGGTTAGAACCTGGATTGTTTCATGCTGATCCTCATCCAGGAAACATCCTATTTTCACCAGAAGGAAAAGTAATTATGTTAGACTTAGGGATGGTCGGGGAAATTTCAAAAAAGGATGCTACTTACTTTCAAACTTTAATCGGTAGTATACTAGCAAAAGATTATACAAAAGCAGTGGAATGTTTATATTATTTAGAATTTTTACATTCCCAGGATAATTCCCGAACGATGGAGAAACTGATGGAAGAGATTGTATCCTTTGATCCATCACAACTAAAGGAAGCCGACCTACTCAAATTAAAACTTGAAATGAATGATCTCATACAAGCATTACCAATTCAAGTTCCAACTAGGTTTGTATTTTTAGGGAGAGCAGTCGTCACTATTGAAGGGAATTTACGAAATTTAGTTCCGGATCAAGAATTGATAGAGCTGGGTAAACCCGTTTTTATGAAATGGATACAGTCACAAGGAAGTAATAAATGGTCTTTTTTATGGCAGTGGGCAAAATCTCAACCACTATTTAATATCATCCATTCTGTTACTGATTTCCTCCAAGCTCCTAAAAAGTACGAAATGGTAAAAGAAACGGAACAAAGGAGACTTTTTCAATTTACTGTTATTGAAAATAATAAGAAACGATGTTTTCAACTTGCTTTAATTGGTCTTATTGGGGCTGGTTATAGTATAGTTTCTTCACAGGATTTGTTGGGGCAGTTATCTGGTGGTTTAACTATTCTTTCAGCAGTTGGATATGGTATATGTGAAATCAGATTAAAAAAATGGATGAAATATATGCAAGAAGGACGCTAAATATGAAAAACGGCTAAACTCATTATGATAGAGTTTAGCTTTTTTCTTCGCTTAGACACTGGTATAGAAATGTGATTGTAAAGTCAATACTTTAATATTGTCATTACAATTTAAAGGGGGTTTTCACATTTTGGATAGTAAAAGAAACCTTTGGGCTGGAATTTTTTTCGGTATAGGATTTGTAGCCTTTATCGATGAAACTGTATTTCACCAATTATTACATTGGCATCATTTCTATGATCAATCAACAACGGAAATTGGATTAATATCTGATGGGCTTTTTCATGCTTTTAGCTGGTTTGCTACAGTGATGGGATTATTTATGTTTGCAGATCTACGCCGTAAAGGGATTTTCTCTTTAAAAAGATGGTGGGGAGGTTCTTTGATTGGGTCAGGTGGCTTTCAGTTATATGATGGGACAATTCAGCACAAACTCATGAGGATTCATCAAATTCGTTATGTAGACACAGTGATCGTCTATGATTTGGTTTGGAATGGTATTGCGATCGTCATGATCATGTTGGGAATCATGTTGGTGTATAAGACTAGAGATCGAGAAAAGGTGAATAGAGGGAAAATGAAATATGATCAAGAATCTTCACCATGAAAGTGCAAATCCTTATAGTGAGCTATTTTTAATCTTTCTTTTCATACTAGTAATAGGTTATTTAGCAGCAACTATATACTTGTATTATCAAAAGAAAAAGTGGTCGATCATCAAATTTTATTGTTGGGTATTCGGAATCGTATGTATAGCGTTAGCGGTTGTTGGCCCTATAGCAAGTCAAGCACACCACCATTTTATGTTTCATATGATAGGACATATCCTGGTTGGTATGCTAGGTCCGTTTCTTCTAGTTTTGTCAGCTCCAATATCCTTACTTCTTAAAATCTTACCTGTGAAATATGCGAGGAAGGTGGCAGCTATACTAAAATGTTGGCCATTTAAGATACTTTCTGATCCAATTGTAACTACGATCTTAAATGTGGGCGGTTTATGGCTCCTTTACTCAACAGACCTATTTTTGCTGATGCATGAAAATGTCATTGTAGCTAATCTGATTCATCTCCATATGTTTTTGGCAGGCTATGCATTCACTTTTTCAATTCTATGTATTGATCCAACAGCACATAAAAAGTCGTTTATTTATCGGGCTACGATCTTAATTTTAGCTTTAGCAGCACATGGAATACTTTCAAAATTAATATATGTGCACCCACCTTTAGGTGTTTCCCGGAATGATGCTGAAATAGGTGCGATGGTTATGTACTATGGTGGGGATCTTATTGATTTTGGAATCATCTATGTCCTTTGTCTGCAATGGTATCATGTAAGAGGGAGAAAGCTGGACATTCACAAAAAGACTGCTTACTCTTTAAAAGGATGAGATCAGTCAATTAACATCCCTTACAATCTAAACATATGGTAAGCTTTAGGTATTAATGGTGTGTGAGGGATGAAGAAAATGAACAAAAAAGTCGTAATAGCCGGAGGAACGGGATTTATTGGCCAATTTTTTGAGAGGGAATATAACAAACTCGGTTATGATGTAATGATAATATCAAGACGTCCACAGCATGTTTCATGGGAAAATGAAGAAGGTATTGCAGATGCGTTAAATCATGCTGAGCTACTTATAAACCTGGCAGGAAAATCAGTGAATTGCCGATATAATGAGAGAAATAAACAAGAAATTATGAATTCGAGATTAATGACAACGAACCAATTAGGAGAAGCAATGAAACGTTGTACAGCTCCACCTAAATTGTGGATTAATTCCAGTACAGCTACAATCTACCGTCATGCAGAGGATCGTCCTATGACAGAAGATGATGGTGAGGTTGGATCCGGTTTTTCCGTAGACGTAGCGGCTGCTTGGGAAGATGCTTTTTTTTCATTCAATTTGCCAAACACAAGGCAAGTAGCCCTGCGAATTGCGATCGTCTTAGGAAAAAATGGAGGAGTTATGGTCCCATACCAAAGCTTAGTCAAGTTTGGCTTAGGAGGTAATCAAGGATCCGGTCATCAAAAATTCAGTTGGATCCATGTAGAAGATTTGTTCAGGATTGTCCTCTTTTTACAAGAAAGAAAAGATCTTGAAGGTGTATTTAATTGCTCCGCTCCTAACCCTGTGACAAACCAAGAACTGATGCAAAATCTTCGAAGTGTGATGAACGTTCCTTTTGGTCTCCCTGCACCTAAATGGATGCTTGAATTTGGATCAATCCTTATTCGAACGGAAACTGAGCTTGTGTTGAAAAGTCGTTGGGTCATACCGGAAAGACTTCAAAAAGAAGGGTTCAATTTTACATATGATACGCTTAATAAAACTTTACATGATATTTTAATTTCTTAAGAAAAGAAGGAAGACCCATAATTATTGCGATGGGTCTTCCTTCTTTTTGGGAATATAGTTGAAAATTTCATGTGTTTCAAACGTATCAACTAATCTATTTAACCAATTATAGTAATCTAATGCGTCATGTAATTTTTCAATATCACGTCTTACAGTTTTTTTATCATCCTCAGAAATGCCAGGACGTTCAAGAATTTTGTTTAATTCCTGTAGAGACTTTTCAATAGCGTTGACATTTATCATGACACCGCTTCTCCACTTAATAGTGAAAAAATCAATAAACGTTTGGTACCAGTCTTCTTCCACCTCATAAAGATCTTTTCTAATTCCTTTTTTCCACACTTTATCGACCATATGGAGATCCATTAAGGTTCTTACAGATGTACTCATACTCGTTTTACTCATTCCTAATTCATTCTTCATTTCATCTAATGTCATAGGTTCATTTTGAAAATAAAGAAGACCCCAAAGTCTTCCTATAGAAGGAGTAACACCATATAAATTCATGTTTTGTGATATTGCTTCAATCACACGTTCGCGAGCTCTCTCAAGTTCGTCTTTACCTTCCTGCAAACCCTTTCACATCCTATAAACCTTTTATCCCATTCTTAACGGGTAGTAAGTCTCCTCCTACAAAATTCGACAGTAGCAAAGAAGATAAGTTGGAGATAACTGCCGTAAAGAACCCATCAGTGAGGATGAAGTAAATCTCCACTGATAGAAGTCTCACTTTATATGTATAGAGTACCTATTTCTAATGTGAAAGTAAAGATAAAGAAAGTGAAGCATATGGAAGGATTTATAAGTATCAAGTATATAAAGTACGTACAGTTTTTTCTGTACAAAGTTTACGCTCGAATATGAGCATATATGAGCTTTGTCATCTTTTTGTAATATTTCTATAATAGAAGAGCGAGTTAGAGACGGACAATTCATTTGAATGGAGGGCTAAACAGAATAAAATTGATGGTTGTCACGTTTTATCTAGTGAATATATAGAGGTGAAAAAATGAATATGGAAGAAAAAACGGTGAAAATCTCCGTAAAAGATGTGTCGAAAATATTTGGAAAGAATACCAAAAAAGCAGCACAACTTTTAAAACAAGGAAAATCAAAACAGGAGATATTAAAAGAAACAGGTTCAACGGTTGGTGTGAACCGTGCGAACTTTGAAGTGTATCCTGGAGAAATTTTTGTGATTATGGGTCTCTCGGGAAGTGGGAAATCTACACTTGTTCGTATGTTCAACAGATTAATAGAGCCTACAAGTGGTCAAGTGTTGATCGATGGAGAAGATATTGTTTCAATGAACAAAGAAGAGCTACGAAATGTACGAAGAAAAAAATTAAGTATGGTCTTCCAGAAATTTGCTTTGTTTCCACATCGATCAGTACTTGAAAATACAGAATACGGTCTTGAAATTCAAGGTGTTGAAAAATCAGACCGTAAGAAAAGAGCATTGGAAGCGTTGAAACTTGTAGGCCTTGAGGGATATGAACAACAATTTCCGAGCCAGCTAAGTGGCGGTATGCAGCAGCGTGTGGGTCTTGCGAGAGCTTTAGCAAATGATCCTGACATATTGTTAATGGATGAAGCCTTTAGTGCATTAGATCCTCTCATCCGTAAGGATATGCAAGATGAATTACTTGAGCTTCAATCGACAATGGAGAAAACGATTATTTTTATTACACATGATTTGGATGAAGCATTACGAATAGGTGATCGCATCGCGTTAATGAAAGATGGAAACATCGTTCAAATTGGTTCTCCTGAAGAAATTCTTATGAATCCTTCAAATGAATATGTTGAAAGATTTGTAGAAGATGTTGATTTATCGAAAGTACTCACGGCTGCACATGTGATGAAACGTCCCGAAACAGTTCAGCTAGATAAAGGTCCACGAGTCGCATTAAAACTGATGCAAGACCATGCCATATCTACTGTGTATGTAGTAGATAAGCAAAAAAGACTAATCGGAGCTGTTTCTGCACAAGATGCAAAACAAGCAATTGAAAAGGGACTTTCGTTAAATGAAGTCATTATAAAAGACGTTAAAACTGTGTCACCTGATACTTTATTAGTTGATCTCTTTGATGATGTCTCAGATGCTGCAATTCCAGTAACGGTAATTGATGAAAACAACAGGTTAAAAGGAATTGTGATCAGAGGTGCAGTCATTGGTGCACTAGCAGGCAATGATACGTATATAAACGATACGGAAAAAGTAGAGCTCCCTGTAACTGAAGAAAGGGAGGTTTTATAATGGGAAATTTATTACCTAAACTACCGATAGGCGCATGGATTGATTTTTTCATCGAGTGGTTAGTTGATCATTTTGAACCATTTTTTGAAGGAATTGCCATTGGTTTGGAATCATTTGTCGAAGGCATTGTGGTGGGTCTCGGTTTCATTCCGTCGATTATTTTAGCTGTTCTTGTTGGTTTACTCGCTTGGAAAGTATGTAATTGGAAGATTGCGTTATTTACATTTATAGGGTTATTACTGATAGATAACTTAGGATATTGGGAAAATATGCTCGATACGATTGCCCTTGTCTTAACATCAGTTGGTATATCTATTATTCTTGGTATTCCGATCGGAATTTGGGCCTCGCAAAGTGAGTTAGTCAGTAAAATTGTGACACCACTTCTCGATTTCATGCAAACAATGCCTGCGTTTGTTTATTTATTACCTGCAATCTTTTTCTTTAATATTGGTGTTGTACCCGGAGTTGTAGCATCTGTTATTTTTGCGATGCCTCCTACTATACGTTTAACAATTCTCGGAATAAAACAAGTTCCAGAAGACTTGATTGAAGCAACACAAGCGTTTGGGTCAACAACTCGTCAAAAATTAATAAAGGTTCAGCTTCCGTTAGCGATGCCGACTATTATGGCTGGTATAAATCAGAGTATCATGCTTGCATTATCGATGGTTGTTATTGCTTCAATGGTTGGTGCTCCCGGACTTGGAGCAGATGTTTATCGGGCAGTGACACAGTTACAAACAGGTACGGGATTTGAAGCTGGATTAGCGATAGTTATTATTGCCATTATACTTGATCGAATTACGCAGAATATTGGGAAAAAAGCATAAAAAACTTCCGTACGTTTTGTATGTGTAAGTTTTTAATAGATTCATCCAAATAGGATGTAAAAACTTAAAGGGGGACAATAGAATGTTTACAAAATTATCAAAAGCAACATTAGCATTGGGTCTTACATTTGGTCTGGCTGCTTGTGGTGGTGAAGAAACATCAAACGATTCATCAAACTCAGAAGGAAGCACAGCAACTGTTGGAGAAAACGTAGAATACAAAATCACTGGTATTGATCCAGGTGCAGGTATCATGAAGGCAACTTCATCTGCACTTGAAGAGTATGAATTAACTGACTGGGAATTAGTAGAAGGGTCAGGTGCTGCGATGACTGCTGCTCTTCAAAAGGCTTATAAGAAAGAAGAGCCTATTATTGTGACAGGTTGGACACCACACTGGATGTTTTCTAAGTTTGATTTAAAATACCTAGAAGATCCTAATGGTGTTTATGGGGAAGCAGAAAACATTCATTCTATTGCACGTAACGGCTTAGCAGAAGATCTGCCTGGTGTACACAAAGTATTAGATCAGTTCTTCTGGACACCTGATGAAATGGGTGTTGTAATGAGTGCAATTCAAGATGGTACTGCACCTGAAGAAGCTGCAGCTGCGTGGGTGGAAGAAAATGCTGACAAAGTGGCTGAATGGACAGAAGGTGCTGAAAAAGGAAATGGTGAAGAAGTTAAACTAGCATATGTTGCTTGGGATAGTGAAATTGCTAGCACAAATGTAGTGGCAAAAATATTAACTGACTTAGGATATGAAGTAACACTTAGTCAAGTTGAAGCTGGTCCGATGTGGGCTGGTGTAGCTGATGGTAGTGTTGATGCACATATAGCTGGATGGTTACCATTAACACATGCTGATCAATATGAAAAGTATGAAGGTGACTTCGAAGATCTAGGTGCAAACCTTGAAGGAGCAAAAACAGGATTAGTTGTTCCTGCATATATGGACATTGATTCTATTGAGGATTTAAAAGAATAATAGGTAAACACCTGCAGAATTTTAATCTGTAGGTGTTTTTTTATATGAAAACTAATGATAAGAATGAAGAGAATGAAATTATTTTCCCAAAAAAATATCAATAAGGTCTTGAATATTTTCTAAATTCATTATAAGATTAGAAAAATCAGATAAATCAAATAATGAAACGCTTTGATCGGGAGTATTAAGGATTCAAAATTGTTCAGAGAGCTGTCGGCTGGTGCAAGACAGTCAATTCATTCCCCAACTCGCCCGGGAGCGGTAAGACTGATAGAGGTAGGTCTTAACGGATGACGACCGTAATAAAGTCATTAAGCGGGTTCATTTTATTTAGTATATGAACCAAAAAGAGTGGTACCACGTAGGCTAAGCCTGTCGTCTCTTATGAGATGAGAGGCTTTTTTATTTTAATTAAAAATTAATTATACAAAAAAAGGTGGAAGTTATCATGAAAAATACAAATAAGTATACTAGAGGATACTTTATGCCCCCAGTAACAAGCTTGAAATGGACTGAAAAGGAGTATATTACAGAAGCTCCTACTTGGTGTAGTGTCGATTTACGTGATGGAAATCAGGCTTTGGTCGTACCGATGAGTCTGGAGGAAAAATTAGAATATTTTCAATTACTATTGGAAGTAGGATTTAAGGAAATAGAAGTAGGATTTCCTGCCGCTTCAGAAACAGAATATGCTTTTTTACGTACGTTAATTGAACAAGATCTTATTCCAGATGATGTAACCATTCAAGTGTTAACGCAGTCAAGAGAGCACATTATAAGTAAAACATTTGAAGCATTGAGAGGTGCAAAAAAAGCAGTTGTTCATCTTTACAATTCCACATCTGTTGCCCAGCGTGAGCAAGTATTCAGGAAATCTGAAGAACAAATTATTGATATAGCAGTAAATGGGGCAAAATTGCTTAAAAAGTATGCTGCTGAAACCGAAGGGCAATTTCAATTTCAGTATTCCCCAGAGAGCTTCACAGGTACAGAAATGGAATTTGCACTTGAGATTTGCAATGCTGTTCTAAATATTTGGCAGCCTACCGATGAAAATAAGGTCATCATTAACCTTCCAGCAACGGTATCCATGTCCATGCCGCACGTTTACGCTAGTCAAATTGAGTACATGAGTGATCATCTTCATTTCAGAGACAATGTGATTCTTTCCATCCACCCTCATAATGATAGAGGAACTGGAGTAGCAGACTCAGAGCTGGGGATGCTTGCAGGTGCACAGAGAGTTGAAGGAACACTATTTGGAAATGGAGAAAGAACAGGAAACGTTGATATTGTCACACTTGCCTTAAATATGTTTTCACATGGAATAGATGCAAAACTGAACTTTGATAATATCCCGAAAATTATTTCTGTATATGAAAAATTGACAAGAATGACGGTTCATGAAAGACACCCATACGGTGGTGAACTCGTATTTACTGCATTCTCAGGCTCCCATCAAGATGCTATTGCGAAAGGCATGAAATGGCGAGAAGAAAAAGAGTGTCAGCATTGGACTGTACCTTATCTATTAATTGACCCAATGGATATTGGCAGAGAATATGAAGGAGATATTATCCGTATTAATAGCCAATCAGGAAAGGGTGGAATCGGTTATATCCTTCAACAATCTTATGGTCTTGACTTGCCTGTTGAAATGCGAGAAAGCTTTGGCTATAGCGTGAAAAATGTATCAGACCGTAAGCACAAAGAGCTTATGCCAAGTGAAATTTATGATATTTTTATTGAGGAATATGTGAATATTAATACACCTGTTGAATTTATTCATTATCATTTTATCTCAAATGGAGAATATGAGACGATTGTTTCCATTCGGACGGATAATGAACTATATGAGTTAGTCGGTAAGGGAAATGGAAGACTTGATGCAATTAGTAACGCCATTCAAAATCATTTGAATATTGATTATAAAGATTTAGTCTATAAAGAGCATGCTCTAGAAATTGGATCTGGCTCAAAAGCTGTTTCGTATGTAGGAATAACTGCAGAAGATGGTACAATATACTGGGGCTGCGGTATTGACGTTGATATCATGACTTCATCGGTAAAAGCTTTATTTAGTGCCATTAACAAAATGGTTTCAAGCTTACTTACAGTTGAAAAAGAATTAATTATTGTAAAAGAATAATGAAAGAAAACATTATCATTTCATATAGATGAAAATACGAGGAGCTGGTTCTTATCCATTTGAATCAGCTTCTTTTATTTTTTTTAAAACCTTTATTGTATATTTATCTAGATCATTCTAGTTGGAGAGAAGGGGAAATGGCACATTTAGAAAAAGTGTTACGCAAACTTCAACCAACAGATATTCTTCATACAAGTGATTTTTTATTTTGAAAAAGCAAGTGAATCTGAGGGTGGAAAAAGAACTGACACTCCGAGATAAGGAACATCAGCCGGAAACAGAAAAAGAGGTGTATAAACAATTAGATGCTTGTCTTTTAACCAGTGATGAATTTGATTTGGAAGTTTTTTAAAGATCCGTTGCATTGGGATATTACGGAAAAAGCTTAATGAAATTTGGAATTATTAGAGGTATATGGTCTCTTTTTTATCATAAGAGTTATTGTATGAAAATAGATTAGCTAATAAGCGTTTCAAAATCCTTATGAGATAGAAAGTATTAATAGTTATATTCAACAGATGCTTTTGAAGAGTATTGCATTTTAATTAGGGTGGATTATTTAATAAACAACATACCATCACCAAACCGTTCACGACTCCTGGAATGAAAGCGGTTTATATTAGTGTGAGGCACTGGCTAATCTTTAAATTAAGAAGTGTATATTCAAACCAAAAAGCATCAATAGAATGTAGGATACATACAAAGGAAAAGATAGATTGGTAGCTTCTCATAACGAGTGGCTGGGGAGGTTTTGAGGAGGTGGTTCCACAAGAAATAGATCGGGAAATTTTCCGTCCACCATTACTTAGAAATAGTAAGGCAGAAGCATTTTTTGGTGACACATCAAAGGCTTATCATAAGAGCAAATCAGGATAGGGAGTAACACTCTTAAGTAAGAAGATTAAGAAAATAATAGAATGTAACATACTTGAAGAAGTACAAAGCAAGATCTCTAAATCAGGACTAAACTTTAGCATTCTCAATCGACCATGTGAACGTTATAAATTGCTGCTAGCTGTTAACAAATTTATTTGATGGAAGTGGGAGAAAAAATGATAACAAGAAATGATGTTGAATATTATCATGAAAATGGTTATTTGCTTGTTAAAGGAGTTTTTAATAGTCATGAAGTAGAAGAAATGCGCAGATCTGTTGACAACATTATTAAAAAAGCTGCAGAAGCAAAACTTGACAGTAACCATGCATGGCAAGGGGATTTTGTTTCGGAAAGAGAAATTCATAAGCTTGTATTAAAGGGGTTTCATAATCTGGAATACCATGATTCTTCTTTTATCAAAGCAATTGTACATGAGAACATGATTGAGATATTATCGAAACTAATCGGTCCGAATGTTCAACTACATCACTCAAAAATGTTAGTAAAGCCCCCAGAAAAAGGGGCGGCCTTTCCAATGCATCAAGACTATCCATATTTCCCTCATGAGAAGCATTCTATGTTGGCTGCTAGTGTACATTTGGATAATGCTGACATTGAAAATGGATGTTTACATGTTATACCTAAATCCCATCAAAGTGGACCTCTTGAACATAGGGGACAGCATTATTTAAACCATAAGGAATATCCTATTGAATTAGGTACACCATGTCCTGCGGAAGCGGGGGATGTGTTGTTTTTTAACTATTTAACAGTTCACGGATCTCAATCTAATAAAAGCAATCGAACTAGAAGAAATGTTCTGTTTCAATATCGTGATCCTTTAGATCTGCCAGTGAAACATGTCCATGTGGATTGGGGTCAAGGTTTAATGGTTTGCGGAGAGAATCCTGTGTTTAAAGAATATGATCCAAATAAAATCGTAGATAAGTTTAAAATAGGATCCTAGTCTTGTTAGAAACCTGGAGTTTTCATATAATTGAGAATTATTATATGTAAAGTAATAAAGGAAGGTAAAAGACTAAAAATAAATGGTTAGTAAGAAGTCTCTAAGTTTACTTAGAGACTTTCTTATTGTTTGTGTTTTCATATTCTTATCAATTGTATAGTCCTCATTGATTCTAAAAATGTTTAATTTATAGCGACAACGCTTCGGAGTTGTAGATGCATCTTGTTAGGTGATTGTAAAGGTTCATCAGAATGAATCATATTATTAAAAACAGCTTAACATTGGAATTATGATGAAACTCAGTATTTTATTGATTACTGCAAGCATGTTAGCAGCTTGTACAAACGCGAGCAATAGCAGCCAAAAAGAAGAAAGTAAGCATATCAGCTTTCTTATAATTTTTCAACGAATTCTCTTGAACCACATGTTGATACAAGCTATGTTCCACTAAGAGCGGGAATAACTGAAACGTTAGTAAGATTGGATGTTGGATGTTTTTGTAACTGGTTGCTTTAATGTCTTAAACATAAATTAATTGGTACTAGGAAATACTCTCCAAGCAAATTATATGTATTTTAATTATAAAGAAATATACTTAATTAGTAATTGTAGGTATTAAGTAAGGGGTTTCATATAAAGTATACAGTATAATTGTATGAAAATTCATAATAGTAATGCTAAATAAGCTTGGTCATGATACAATTAAACTTGACATATATTCCATAAATATCCTTATTTCCAAGTGAGAGTCTTCTTCATTTCGAAAACCAGCCTTACCAGTCATCCTGATACTGTGTAGGGCTATTTGTGTAAAAAAGGAGGTGGTATTCGTGTTGGAGTGGTTAGAGCTTCTTGTCAAATTGTTAGTTGCTGCTGCCACACTTTTCTCTTCCATCACAATCGGGTTAAAAAACATAGATGATTTAAAAAGAAAGTCAAAAAAGAAAAGACGCCTCCTATAAGGAAGACGTCAATAAAAAGTGCTTACAAGTAAATTATAATACAAATTATAACAAAAGGTGCGAAAAAAATAAAATTATCAGAAGTTTTATTGGATAATAAGGATATATGGAATTATGTCACTTTAATAAAGGAGGAATCACAATGAGTAAAGTTGGGTTAATTCCTTTTACTATTCAAACTGTATTAAAAGATACAAAAATTATTCCACCAGGTATTAAATTAGTCGGTGCACCTAATTCATGGGAGCAAGGTTATTTTGGTAATGGAAATGTTATTGCTGTTCTTGATACAGGATGTGATTCCAGTCATTTCGAACTCCAAAATCAAATTATTGATGTTTATAATTTTACAACAGATGATAAAGGAGATCCAAAAAACGTAAACGATTATAATGGTCACGGTACCCATGTATGTGGAACGATTTGTGCAGAAGAAAATGATAGAGGTGTAATTGGTGTTGCACCTAAAGCAAAGCTTCTTGTTTTGAAGGTGCTCTCTGGTCAGGGGTATGGAGAAACAAAATGGGTTACAGAAGGTATTCGGTATGCAACAAAATGGCGAGGACCAAATGGTGAGCGTGTAAGGGTAATATCGATGTCTTTAGGGGGAAGAGATGATCATCCAGATCTTCATAAGGCAATTAAAGAAGCTATCAGCCAAGAAATTCTCGTTGTATGTGCTGCCGGTAATGAAGGGGATGGAAATCATGAAACAGATGAGTTTGCCTATCCTGGAGCATACCCTGAAGTTGTACAGGTAGGATCGGTTAATTTACAGAAGAAGATTTCAACATTCAGTAATACGAATAAGGTGATCGATCTTGTAGCCCCTGGTGAAGAAATTATTTCAACATATCTCAATAATGAATTTGCCGTCTTATCAGGAACATCTATGGCGACCCCACATGTATCAGGAGCTGTTGCTCTTATTATTGAACAATGTGAAAAAGAATTTGACCGTTCTCTAACTGAGGCTGAAGTGTACGCTCAACTTATTAAAAGAACCATTTCATTAAATTACAGTAGGCGCTACCAGGGTAACGGATTGCTGGATTTGAGTGTAGGTGTTGATTCCAAGATCGAAACAGTACAAACAGCAGCTAACAAGTAAAGTACGCATTGTTTATGAAAAATACGATAAGGAAATTATAAAAAGAGCGCAGCAGCCTGTGCTCTTTTCATTGGGCTGGAAAAGAGAGCCTATATAATGTTGTATAATAGAGAACTAGGTTCCAAGTATCTTACTTTTACCCTGTAATTTATAAATGTGACAATAATTAATGAAATAAAATGCATATCTTTAACTAAGAAAGAGAAAGTACAAATTAACCGTATATCATAGTAAATAGAAAAAATGGGAGTTGTTTTATATGGCAAATGGTGTTGAAGATTTTTATTGTGACGAGGTGTTAAGCGGTAAGACGGAAGTTGAAAAAGTTTTAGAGACTGATCAAACTTTAGCCTTTTATCATACCCGTCCTTTTTATGATGTACATATCGTTGTAATCCCTAAAAAACATATCACATCTTTAGTAGACATTAATATTAATGAAAGAAGTATTTTTGATGATTTATTTCAAGTTATTCAAATCGTGTCAAAACAAGTAAATGATCAATATGGTGCTTGTACGGTATCAACCAATATCGGAGAGTATCAGAGTAATAAGCATCTACATTGGCATGTGCATTATGGAAACCGTATTAAGTATAAAGATGGGACTTGGTGTTGATAATTTTGAAAGATATAGAGAAGAGGGATAGATATGGAAATAAGCGTAAAAGCAGCATACGACAAGCTTGCAAGCGATTATGAACATAATGTTGATACAAAAAATGCTTTTAATGCTTACTACGAAAGACCTGCAATGGTAAATCTTCTTCCGTCCGATTTAACAAATATGAAAGTGTTTGATGCTGGTTGTGCTGCAGGTTGGTATACAGCCAAGTTACTAGAACTTGGTGCAGAAGTAACTGCAACTGACATAAGTAAGGAAATGGTAGCAGCGACTCAACGGCGTGTTGGAAACAGAGCGAAAGTTCTAAATTTAGACTTAGAAAAAGAACAACCCTTTGAAAATGAATCTTTTGATTACATCATCAGTTCACTTGTCATTCACTATATAAAAGATTGGGATAAGACCTTTAGTGAATTTCATAGGATAATGAAACCAGGAGGGATATTACAATTTTCCATACACCATCCATTTATGGACATTAAATTCTCCAAAAATCAAGAGTATTTTTCTAAAGAGCTAATTGTTGATCAGTGGGAAAGGCAAGGAAAAGTAATAGATGTTCCTTTTTATCGAAGACCACTGAATGAAATAATAAATAAAACACTGGAATATTATTCGATTGAAGGAATAGTCGAACCTAAACCTACAAAAGAGTTTAAATCACTAAATCCCGAGAGTTATGAACGGCTAATAAAACAACCTAATTTTTTGATTATAAAGGCTATTAAGAAACACTAAAGATCAATAATCCGGTGCTTTCCTTATATAAGGTTAGTGCTTTTTTTAGTTAGCTTTGGATAAAAAGTTGATCAGTGTCAGGAAATTAATGATTGAATGATTGGTGGTGTGGATGTGATGGTAAGAAGTTTATTTACAATAGGAATAATTCTACAATTCACCTTCCTAATTTTGTATTTTAGTGCGATTTTATCTAAAATGAATAATGTAGGAGGTGCAATCCTGTGTTTATTCCTAAGTTTAACAAGCCTTATGGTAGGAGTACTTATATTAAAATATCATACAAATAAATTGTCATCTTTGCCTATAATTTTAACGGGGTTTTTTATGTTAATGTTTACACTAGTTACATATTTTTTAGGCGAGGCTGGATACCCGCCGTTAATTTTAATGAATTCATTATTGTATACAAGGAGAATTTTTAAATGATTAGTAGTCGTAAATATTTAATAATAATTATTACAGTTGGATTAGGCTTATTGACTGCATGTGGAGAGTCATCTGTTGAATCAAATGCTAAATCTTCGAATAATAACTCCGCTCTTAATGCAGATAGCAATTTAACTAATAAAGATGAAAGGAAAACAGAAAACTCCTTTGATGAGAATAACGGCAAAAATCAGCTAGAAGAGCAAGAAGATATGTCAAAAAAAGCATCTACAAGTAATGAAGATGGTGAGCCGTTGAAATCCGATAATACTAGCAATGAAATGATGGAAAGTAAAAAGGATGAATATCTCAAGAAACTAAATGAAATGGAAGAAACAGACCGATTTACAGAAGCTAAAACAACAATAAAAGAAATGAAAGAACAAGAAGAGGAAAGATATAAAAAGTGGGATAAGGAATTGAACGAAATCTATGGAGTGTTAAAAGATCAGCTTGATACAGATCAAATGGAAGAGTTAAGAAAACAACAGAGGGACTGGGTAACACACAGAGATGAAGCCGCAAAAGTAGCTTCACTAAAATATAAAGGTGGAACAACAGAATCATTAGAATATGTGGCGACACAAGCAACTCTTACAAGAGAAAGATGCTATGAGTTGGTTGCAAAATATATGAAATAATGCTATTTTTTATAATTTATTTCAACAGGTGTGTTAAATTTTAAACGTGTTTTCTATCAGAAAGTATATAAATTTTATGGATGATAGTTTAAAAAAGCTAAGGCTTTCGCCATTACGACTTGGCGCAAGCCTTAGTTTTTCTAATAGTTACCCAACTCTGAACCTTTAATGGTAAAATAAGGATAAATATACAACTAATAATTTGAGGAGTTAGATAAATGATTAAGGCTGTCTTGTTTGATTTAGACGGGACTTTGTTAAATCGTGACGAGTCATTAAAGGGGTTTATTGATAATCAGTACCGGCGATTAAATAAATGGTTAGGTCATATTCCAAAAGAGACATACATTTCAAGATTTATTGAACTTGACAACGGTGGGTATATTTGGAAGGATCAAGTATATCAACAGTTATCAAAAGAATACCAAATATTCGGAATTACATGGGAAGGCTTGCTTCAAGATTATATCAATGAATTTAGACATAACTGTGTCCCTTTTAAAAACTTAATTCAAATGTTGGAAGAATTAAAGAGCAGCAATCTTCAGTTAGGGATGATTACAAATGGATATGGACAATTTCAACTTGATAATATTAAAGCGTTAGGAATTGAAAATTATTTTGATGTGATCTTGATATCGGAATGGGAAGGAATAAAAAAACCTAACCCAAAAATCTTCTTAAGAGCATTAGAACAACTTAAAGTATCACCTAATCAAAGCATATTTTTGGGGGACCATCCCGAAAATGATGTTAAAGCTGCTCAAAATGTTGGAATGAAAGGAATTTGGAAAAAAGATGTTCGATGGGAAAGTGTTAAAGCTGATTTCACAGTAAATGATTTGGCAGAGCTCTTTTTAATCATTAAAAAGTTAAACGAACATTAAGTTGATACTTTAAAGCTAATTGAAACAGAGTCTTAATGAGGTCTGAGCAATAGTAGTAAGATTAAACTTATAGTATGTGAGGAAGGTGATTCTAAAGTGAAAACAGTCATTAAAGCAATTATAAGTTCAATTGTCATACATGTCACCTATATGGTTGCTGTAATGGTAGTCGGTTATATAAAAACAAGGAATTATAAACCGGATATAGAGGGTGCGTGGGAAAAGGTTGAAATACTTCAGAATGAAGTTGCCTTTGGCAAGAGTAGTTCCCCTTTTTTATATCTATTAACATTTATTGTTGTAGCGGTAATTTGTGGATGGATTATTTTCTCATATAAAAAGTTGGTGGCCAAAAAGTACTTTAATAAAATAGTCTAAATCCAAGTGAAATTTGAATCGAGGAATACATATAAAATGAAGAAGCATTTGAAGACTTTTTTTATTACCTTGTTTTTTATTGGAGGTTGTAGCAATCATTTACCAACTTACGAGTTACAAGAAAACTATCATTCGACTGTTATTGATGGTAATGAATATTCCCTCCATAAATTAATTCTTAATGATAATACCTACATTTCGGAACCAGAACAGTTTATTCAGCCTACTTATTATGATAAGTTCAAAATTGGTAAACTAATTGGCAATACAGATGAAGGAATGCAAATTTACCAAGTGGAAAACGATAAAAATAGAGTCGTTTTAAAAGGTTTTATGTATCCAGCTGATTTCTTTAAGCTAGACAGTTCTTATTAGTGAGTTATCATTACGTAATTGTCATGCAATCAATTATTGATTTCTTTATTCAAGCATCTGTTCTAAATAAAGAATAGATGCTTTTTATTTGACCGACATTCTGAAATAAATTCTAAAGTGAATTGGATATTTATGTTAAAATAAATTAATGATGTTGATGATCACTGCTTATTTACGGGGGAGTCTATGAAAATACTAAAAAAGTTGCCAAATAGTAAAGAAAATATACATATGGACCTGATTACAAATGGTTGGGTACCGATGAAAGAACCTAAGAATGTAGTTAGCGCTATTTTGTTATCTGTCCCATTAATGCTAGTCAATGCAATACTCACTATTGGAGTAATAAATATCTTTTCCACGATTTCTTTAAGCGATTTTGGACAGACATCTGATTCATTTACATTAACAATTAACCTATCTGTTATTTTATGGTTATTCTTACTTTTGATTCTACATGAATTCCTGCATTTGATTTTTATCCCAAATTTTATTAAATCAGACAAAACATTTGTAGGGATAACCATGTTTGGCGGTTTTGTGATAACAGAAGAAGCATTGTCAAAATCAAGATATATTCTCATTACAATTGCTCCTTTCATCATTATTTCAGTCATTCTGCCACTATTATTAAGTGTGTTTGGATTGTTAACACCAATTTTGAAGTTTTTAATTCTATTAAACTCATTAGCATCATCAGTTGATATGCTCAATCTTCTTCTTATCATTAAACAGATACCAAAAAATGCAATTCTAAAAAGTAACGGACCATATACTTATTGGAAACATGTACAATGAACAAAAAGTGTAAATTAAAAACTAGATAATGGCAAAATATGGGGGGAGTTAAATGATTCGTAAGTTAAATAAAGAAGACCATGAAGTAGTAATGGAGCTAATTGGTCATAAGCCGGCAGAAAATTTATTTATTATAGGTGATATCGAAGCATTTGGATATGATTCTGATATTCAGGAGGTTTGGGGACAATTTCAAAGCGACAGATTGATTGCTGTTTTATTACGTTACGACAAAAATTATATCCCTTTTAGTGAACAAAATTATGATATAAAGGGCTTTGCAGAAATTATTAATAATAACCCTGATCAACTAGAAATAAGTGGTTTAAAGCATTTAGTGGAACCTCTTCATCGATTAATAAACAGAAAGGTTAGAAAACATAGTGAAACATATTATGCTAAATGCACAAGTTTAAGTTATGAGATCTCTGAAGTTGAAATGAAACAAGTAGATAAATTACAGCCTTTAAATTATGAAGAAAATGTGGAGATGTTACGGTCAATTCCTGAATTTAGTACAGGTACTTTTAGTGTTGAAGCAAGAGAACGTGCTGAAACATATAAAACAGGGAGAACGTATATTGTCAGAAATGAACAAGGAGTAATGGTGGCCTCAGCATCTTCCACAGCGGAAAACTCTCAATCTGCTATGATCGTTGGTGTTGGAACAAGACCCGGCTATGAACGTAAGGGATATGCAACAAAATGTATGGAAAAGCTTTGCAATGAATTATTATCAGAGGGGAAATCACTTTGTTTATTTTACGATAATCCTGCTGCTGGAAAAATTTACAAGAGATTGGGCTTTAGCGATATTGGATTTTGGACAATGATTCGCTATGAATAATTAAATAGAGATTTTCCAAATGTCCCGTTTGCTCCCACTCATATGAGGGTACGAAGTAATGTAATGTTTTTTACATATAACGAGCATATGGGAGGAGCGTTTCTATGAATAGCAACGGAAAAAAGAATGAGAACAATAAAAACGAACAATTGGAACAGTTCCGGGTTAGGGATGAAGGAGAAAAACTAACAACAAATCAAGGACTTAGGGTGTCTGAAGATGAGTTTTCTTTAAAAGCTGGTGAACGCGGACCAACATTAATGGAGGATTTTCATTTTCGTGAAAAAATGACTCATTTTGATCATGAACGGATTCCTGAGCGAATTGTTCATGCACGTGGATTTGCAGCACATGGAGAATTTGAAGTATACGAATCAATGAAAAAGTATACAAAAGCGAAGTTCTTACAAGATCCGGCTGTAAAAACACCTGTTTTTGTACGGTTTTCTACAGTAGCGGGCTCACGTGGTTCAGCTGAAACAGTAAGAGATGTTCGTGGATTTGCGACAAAGTTTTATACAGAAGAAGGAAATTATGATTTAGTTGGAAATAACATACCCGTCTTTTTCATTCAGGATGCCATTAAATTTCCGGACCTAATCCATGCCGTCAAGCCAGAACCCCATAATGAGATTCCACAAGCAGCAAGTGCTCATGATACGTTTTGGGATTTTGTGGCAAATAATCAAGAGTCAGCTCATATGGTCATGTGGCATTTATCCGATCGTGCCATTCCCCGAAGTTTTAGAATGATGGAAGGGTTCGGTGTCCATACATTTAGGTTTGTGAATGATGAAGGAAAAGCACATTTTGTCAAGTTTCATTGGAAGCCTGTTTTAGGCGTTCATTCACTTGTGTGGGATGAAGCACAAAAAATTGCCGGTAAAGACCCTGATTTTCACCGTAGAGATTTGTGGGATTCAATAGAAGCCGGAAATTATCCGGTGTATGAACTAGGTGTACAGTTAATTGCTGAAGAAGATGAATTTGCATTCGATTTTGATGTACTTGATCCAACAAAAATTTGGCCTGAAGAAGATATACCAGTCAAAATTATTGGAAAGATGACATTAAATCGGAATGTAGATAATGTGTTTGCAGAAACGGAGCAAGTAGCATTTCATCCAGGTCATGTCGTACCAGGTATTGATTTTACAAATGATCCATTGCTGCAAGGACGCTTATTTTCCTATACAGATACCCAATTACTTCGTCTTGGAGGTCCGAATTTTCATGAGCTGCCTATAAACCGTCCAGTTTGTCCATTTCATAATAATCAACGAGATGGCTACGGTCGTCAAACCATTAACGTTGGACAGGTAAGCTATCATAAAAATTCTTTAGCAGCCAATACTCCGGATCCTGCAAGTAAAGACGAAGGAGGTTATGTGCATTATCAGGAAAAAGTAGAGGGACGCAAGGTTCAAAGTAGAAGTGAAAGTTTTAAAGATCATTTCTCACAAGCTACAATGTTCTGGAACAGCATGAGCGAGCCTGAGAAAGAACATATTATTGAGGCGTTTTCCTTTGAGCTAGGAAAAGTAAAAAGCAAATCTGTTCAGCAGCAGGTAGTTGATATGTTCGCGAATGTTAATGTAGAGTTAGCCTCTGTTGTTGCATTATCAATTGGTGCCACACCACCTAAAGAGGGTGGATCAAACATAACAAAATCCTCTCCTGCTTTAAGTCAGTTAAATACAAAAATATTGCCGAATACTCGTAAAGTTGGAGTCATTATCGGCCCTAATTTTAATGGAGAAGATGTAGTAGAGGTTTGTCATGCTTTAAAAGCAGAAGGAATTATAGTTGAAGTGATCAGTGATAAGCTTGGAATTCAGAAAGGGCTTGATGGCACAGAACTAACTGTTGATCATACATTCTTAACTAGCGATTCAGTGCTGTTTGATGCGATTTATGCTGCTGGTGGAAAAGATGTAAGTCAAAAATTCAAAGAACAAGCTGCTTATTTTATTAAGGAAGCATTCTCTCATTTCAAAGCCGTCGGGGCGTCAAGTGAAGGCATAAGCTGGCTGCCAAAGGGTGTGATGGGAGACAGTCCGGGAGTAATACTTGAAGATGATAATATGAATAAATTTGCTCAGGACTTTGTCCAAGCAATTTCTAGTCATCGCCACTGGAACCGTGATGTTGCTAAATAAAAATAATCTTTAGATAGAGGAATCCATTAACCTTGGGTTTCTCTATTTTATGTCATTCTAAATTTTTATACCTTCCACTAAATTTTTAGGAGATCTATCTTCCATAAAACATAGTTGTGCCTCTAAAATAATATTGCAGATGGCA
>Ga0182742_1000671_pt1 | contig 50567 bp, 37 predicted proteins | sample eDN5th37CBELigMG_FD_128880 | JGI IMG/M metagenome (GOLD analysis project Ga0182742, IMG submission 128880) | Enriched Miracle-Growth compost microbial communities from Emeryville, California, USA - eDNA 5th pass 37_C BE-Lig MG (version 2)... ...
GAGTACTAAGTCTATCACTCTCAAGTATCTCAAGATTATATGACTTGCTCCTTCCCTCTCCCCAGATCTCCAATAATCTCAGAATGAAGGAACAATAGATGTAATCTCCAGATGGATTGAATGATAGAATGTGATAGATTCTGGGATCCTAGGAATATTGATAATTACTTGAATACATGCTACAGTCAATGCATTAATCCTACAATATGTGTCAGGTTCTGAGTTAATGTATTGACCATAGCAGCTATATGTCTCAATAGTATAGTCTAGAGTGAATCATTAACTCATCATTAGTGTGATAATTACATTATTCTGAATATCAGAGGATGTGTAGGATTCATGTCATTACTATGTTAGATGAATATGATAATTATTGAATATTATGTATAGCTTCAATCTCACTATCTAGGACATTCAATCCATCTGGAGATTATAGACTTGTTCCTTCATTCTGAGATTATTGGAGATTACTCTTCGGGATATCCTCCCATTCTACGAATGGGTTGATTCTGGGGAGAGAGAAGGAGGAGGTCATATAATCTAGCAATGTGTTAACTCAACAGAGTCTATACTCTAGAACTAATACAATAATTGGATAATTACAGTAATATATACTATAGTCATTGGATTAACCCAATATCTCTACATATGCTTGGATTAATGCAATGACTTCATTAGATCTATCCTCAATCACTCTCATACGAGTACAATAATTAATACATCAGTGCAATAACTGAAGCATTAACTCAGAGCTTATCGGATGGTGTAGGATTAATGTATCAACCCTCTGAGATATACATGTAATTGTCAATATTCCTGGGATCCCAGAATCTATCACACTCTGTAATTCAATACATTCTACAATCTATGGACTTGTTGCTTCATTCTAAGATTATTGAGAGTTCTGGGGAGAGGGAAGGAGCAAGTCATATAATCTTGAGATACTTGAGAGTGATAGACTTAGTACTCTGAGACTATGATATTAGTTGAGTAATTGAGTCAATATCCAAGACAGTTGAGACATTAATCCAATGATTGTTCTACCAAGCTTGTATAATTACAGTGACCGTCTAGTATGTATGATCTCTCGATAATTCAAGATCGAACCCTAATCTCACTATATCTCATGATCTTGAAGTGTGAGAGAACCAGTTCTTCCCCACCTTGGTTGGGTGGAATTCTATACTATATCTCAAGTACACTGAATATGTCTGGATAACCCTCTACAAGGCAGTAATCCACAAGCGGATCCGCACATTATCCATCTATGTGTAGAACTAATGCTCTCACTATCATAGACGTTGATACAATGATTGAAGCGGTTGGTGGATGAGATCCAGATCATTCAGTTAATGTGAGGACAAGTATGACATTGATCTCAATCTCTCAAGATCATTAGGATATAACACTTGAGATTAATAACATAAGTAACATGATCCCATCCCACTGATGGAATAATGCTTGAACTAACTTACAACTACTCTCATATCTTAACACTATATGATAATCCCAAGAACTTGAATGTTATCACCCCTGAATTGATGACTCCTTCGTTCTCTCAACCAATCAAGGTACTAACAATGACAGCTAAGGGTATAATCTTAGATATGTGATATGATAGCATTCACCGTATTACCCCATCACTTCCAATGGAGCAATACCTTCGACTTAACATACTGAGGGATTACTTCTTCATTCTCTTGTGAGATCCGCTAGTCCCTCTAAGCAGAGATCTCAAGTAAGCATGGTCTGATTCATTGTCATCACATACTGCCTCCATGAACTTGAGAAGTCTGCCCTTGTAACCTGTTCTGAAGTCTCCATCCTTATCCTTAGGTCTGTTGGATCTATGTCTTGACCTCCAGATCTGGATAGCTCTCATTACATAAGCTAACTCAACGAAGTCATTAGTACATGTAATCACCCTCTCAGCCCCTTGAGCATGAGGCTTCTGGGATGTCCACTTGTGGGTCCAGATCCAACGCTTATATCCATGATCTAGTCTCTCTGAGGCAACACCTCCATAATCTATCAGGAAGTATTGACATATTCTCTTCTGTCCCTTCTTAGTGACTCTCTTCATAATGTTCTGAGGCTTAATATCAGAGTGGCAACCGAATTCATGCACATACTCTAATTGTCTTATGATCTCTCTACCTAACTTGAATTCATCATCATATTCATCTAATGGCTCTAACTTCTCTAGAACTAAGACAGGTTGTCCCCAGAAGTAGAAGTCTCCACGGAACCAAGGGACTTGACACCCATCTTCCTTCAATGATTGATACACTGAAGTCTCATCTCTGATGGTATGTCTAGTGGAATTGATACTCTTCACAACAACCTCTCTTCCATTCAACATGCCTAGAATAACTCTCACACCCTTAGAATTCTTGATGAACTTACGGAGAATGATGACTTCACCAGAGGAATGAGTATAGCAATTGATCCTACCGAACCATTCCTCTTGGAGTAGATCCCAATATGACATAGACTCATAGATCTTCATTAATTGTTGCGATGATGTATCATACTTACGTCCCTTGATAGCATTGACTTCGAGAATTGCCTTCCTCAATTCTGTGGGGATGCGATCATATCTATCAATCATTGTTATCTGCTAGATTTGCCGGAATCTTCACTTAATTAATCCACACTCCTACAGTTCATACATCTATATTCTTGCTGCTCTTGCTTGAGGGAGAGATCACTAAATGAGTCAGATAGTTCAGATAGTTGGTACAGTGAGCAATCCCAGAATGAGAGGTGGAAGAGGCAGTAAGGTTAGAATCTTCAATGTTACCTCGTCAACCTCAGGGAGAGTATTCAATTGTTCAGCTGACTTCTTCTGTAATGTTCAAGAGAGAGATAACATTGATGGATTGGCTGAGATGTTACATGATGGATCATTGAAGCTAACACAACCACCAATAGTCCATATCCCTGGAGATGATCAATCCATCCTGGAGACATTCGTCAAGTCTACCTATACAGCTCCTAGAGTAACTCCAGATATGGCTAAGTCTCTCTTGAAGGTAATGAAGAGCATGGGTGAAGTAGGCGAGGAGGCAACAGATACAATCAACAGACTCATCCATTCATGGACCTCTGGAGCTCCTAAGCCTGACTTCTTGGAGATGTTAGGCATTCCTTCGAAGGCACTGGATAAGTTAATCAATCATTGGGTTAAGTCTAGAATTGTTAGACCTCTACATCTGTTGGGATTAACCAACACAGAGATTAACAGATCGAAGGATATTGGACTGAATCCCATGGAGCTATATTCAAGAGTTAAGCGTAATCCCCTGCCTGTTCTAACCATTCCAATCAACAAGTGTAGACAGATCATTCAGCAATTGAGATTGACATTAACAGATGATCAGATACATTGCTCAATGATTGTGAGGAAGATTCATGAAGTGATGAACAATAGAGGATGGAACTGTGCCCCATTGAAGCTAATGATGAAGTGGTTCCCTGATCTCATCAAGTACTCAGAGATGTTATGCTCAGACAAGGACTATGACGTTGTATTCGATATGAACTCTGTGTACTTGAGGAAGGTTCATGAATGTGAAGAGTTCATAGCCAAGTGGACTAAGGATGCAATGCTAGAGAGTGAGTTCGATATATCAGATCTATCTGAGTATCCCTTGTATTCTCAATTGATTGGCACCTCAGATGCGACGGTAGAAGCAGTGGAAGATAATGATGATCTATCCAATGAACAGAGACAAGCAGTGATATCATCATTGAAGAACAAGCTCAGTATCATCACCGGAGGACCTGGAACTGGTAAGACTTCAGTCATCAAGGAGATTGTTACCTTACAGAGGGAGAGGAATAGAGAAGTGAGAGTAACATCATTCATGGGTAAGGCTGTAGCTAGATTGAGAGAAGTTGTAGGAGATGAAGATGCAGCTACTATGGATTACTTGTTAGTTCCAAGATCTGGAGCACCGAAGGAACTAGATCATGTGATTATTGATGAATGCTCCATGGTTCAACTACCTCTCCTTACTAAGTTCATCCAGAGATTCAATCCCAAGCAAGTAACTCTAGTGGGTGATATAGATCAGCTGGAACCAATAGGATATGGTTGTGTATTCTCTCAATTACTACAGACAGCAGTTCCTAGAGTCCATCTGACTAAGATCTTCAGAACTGGTGCTTCTGGTATTGTCCAGAACTTAGAGAATGTGAGATTAGCTCCAGATAATTCATCACTTAGTCTCGTGACAGGGGAAGGCTTCAACATTATTCAGGGAGATATCAATCTAGTTACATCAATCTATCAGAAGATGAGACAGCACGGAGCTGAGCCGAAGATGATTACAACGTTAACAATGTACAAGAGAGATGTAGATCAATTGAATAAGATAATTCAGCAAGTATTCGATGATTACCAAGACTCCATAGTGTTCGATGGAATAACATACAGAGTTGGAGATAGAATCATGGCTGTGAAGAACAGACACGATATCAAGGTTATGAATGGAGAGGAAGGTACAATAGTTCAAGTAAGCACTGACTTCATTGATGTTCAGTTCGGACAGAATGTACATAGATTCGAATTGACGAGTGAATCTCCAGATGTACCTTCAGGCAATGATGAATCAATGGCGGGAGAGGAAGGATCATCCATGGGTGAGCTCACTATTCATCTTCTCAAGCATTCATACTCCATGACGGTTCATAAGTCTCAAGGATCTGAGTGGAATATTATCATAGTCTATCTACCTGATAGTACTGCTAATGAGTCATTCATAACTAAGAAGCTTATCTATACAGCCTTGTCTAGAGCTAAGAATCAAGTATGGTGTATCCATTCAGGTCCTATCAATCACTTCCTAACTAAGCCTTCAAGATTCAAGTACGACAATACAGCGAAGAGGATTGGTATTGTTAGGACAAGCAAGCCTTCACAACAAGATACACAAGATTACAATGGAGATGACTTCGATGTTGAAGCATTAGAGCTTGAATTCATGTAAGTATGGAAGGTATAGACATCATAAAGATAACAAGACAACAATAATATTACATTACTTACTAAGTTAATCGATGAGAAGTAATGTAATACAATAGGGTTTACAACATTAACTGGATGTATAGCGGGGGGATGAGTTAATTCACTTACAGTACGCTATGCCTGTGTTACTTAGCATGAGAAGTCTATCAGAATCACTCATAGGTATATCAATCAATTCCAATATTCTAGCTACTATCTGCTGTTCTGTTCCTAACTTGAGATCTCCATAACCAGATCTAATGTTATCCGGAAGGTATGCATCTTCATCCAATAGATCTGATATCACAGCAATAATCCTCTCATTCTCGAACCTAATCGATTCCAGGGAGAACTCATTCTGAATACCCAGATATGATATGATCTTGGAATGAACTTCAATGATATCTCTTGTCTTATCAATGAGGATACCTCTAGCTGAGGACGCGATGAACTTAGGAGCTAAGCTATCAATCATCATCACACTTGAATACTTGTACATGTTGAAGAATGAGATGATTATTCTGCATAGACTGGACATTATCTCAGGTGTCTTCTCAGGACATACGGGTAAGTTCACAATGTTGAATCCAGCCTTGGCATACTTCAGAATGAGAGAGGTATCTTGATCACTACAGTACTTAATCTGCTTAGATCTCAAGGCTTCTAAGCATAGACTGTCACATTGAATGCACTCTCCATCATAATACATTCTCAAGCAATCAATGATGTTACATGTAAGATCTATCTTGGGAGTTAGATGGAAGATGAACTTAACAGTCTGAGGATATTGATCAATGTAAGTACCTAACATATAATTGTGCTCTCTGCTTACAACATCATGAGAGCATTGAACTAACACTTCAACTCTATCCTTCATAGATTCAACACCTACGATGTTATGATGCCCTTCAATGGAATCATCGACAGAAGTGAGGGGAGAAGTCGGGAACACATCCACACATCCGGAGGGAATCTTATGCCCCAGATGTAGATGGAGACAGCAATCACCTCCTATAATCATTGTCCTACCTAACTTATCTCCAAGAACAGATCGAATGAACAGAGCCAATGGATATGCATCATAGTGAATTCTGAGCTCTGTTCTAGGGGATGCCCCTGATGGATCCTTCAATCCCTTACAGACCTCAAATTGACTATATTCCTTAGCTTCTTCGATCTTGTTATTCCAACACAACACGTTCATGTCCTTATTAATTTAACATGTACTTGTTAGCGATTCACCTCATTGATTCAAGCATGGATGGTGTAACAGCGACAACGTGACATCCCAATGTGCTTTGCAAGTCAACTACTTCTCCTGTAAGTGGATCTATGAATAGTTCATCGTCATCATCCTCATCATCTGATGTATTCTTCTCCTCTGGTGAGAACTTGTAATATGCTATGACAACAATAACAACGATCAAGAGAAGAACGCCGTACTTACCTCCGGGGAATGAAGAAGCCACTCCTGAATTATCTATAGCCTTAGAACCCTTGCCTGACAGCCACAGTCTCGTATCCTCTAATGTTCTGGTAGTGTTCATTTCTCACAATCAATACACTGGAGGGTTCAATACGTCAAGGAGATGAGAATGAAGATATGTTATCATGGTGACATACCTTCCAATAATTAATTCATATGTTACATGTTGAACTTGATGTTAGCTAGAATAGGTACAGCTCTTACATCAACTTCAGGGTTGTCCGCTATAGCATTCAGAAGCTTGAACTTATCCTCAGCGCTTAGTCTGTTAATATTACTCGCAATGTATTCACGAAGAGCATTAATATCTAGGTGAGGTTCATTGGATGTAATAACAGATGGGTAGGCTGAGGGCATATTTCTTCTGATGGGATAAATAACTATGCAGCCACTTGAGATATATTGGAGATTTAGAGAGTTACACCCTGAAGAGCCTATCGCCTTGGCATCAGATTCTGCAGCAGTCCTATGGGTATTCTCTAGAACAGGGAGGGAATTGGAAGTAGTTGCTCTAACCTTCTCAATGACACCAGAGGGTAGTAACAAGCTTGAAGAGATGCTCTCACAGACACATTACCCCTTAGAGAATCAAGTAATGAGAGCTAGACTTCCAGGGGAGATGAACATTACAGTTATACCCTATACACAACCTGAGGATTACGTAACTATCAATGATATCCTTGTCACTAATCTAGACACTACAATAACATCTGAGATCGAAGTGAGAGATCTATTCACAGATCAAGCTGAGGATCTAGCCTCTGATGATCCTATCGTGCTCAATTCATTACAAGCTAGCTATGATCAAGTCAATGATAAGCTTACAATTCTCAATCAGATGGCTCTAGAATCTCCAGAATTGAACACTGAATCCATCCTTCCATAATTACATTGATTGATATGATCTCATTCCGGGAATGAGGTAATACTCTTGTATCCACTTGGACTTGATGCTATTGCTTCATAACCAACGGCTTGATGCTATTGCTTCATACTGTGAGATGTAGGTATCTTAACTCTCGGAGGCCATGATAACCTCTTCAATCTATTGTTAGTGTCAACGATAGGGATATGATCGATAGAGCATGATATCCTCTTATTATCTCTTGAATCTACTATGGCTTGATCTAACTCGAAGTGTTGTCTAAGCCATAATTCAATGTGGCTGTAAGCATCAGGTATCTCTAGAATTGATGTCAGGTAGTAATATATGATCCCTATCAGACATATCATCACCTGTCCACATCTACTCTTAGATCTTGAAGGATGTCTCTCCTTCACCTCAGAACATAGCCCATACCTCTCGAAGAAGCACGTAAGCATTGATTCATTAACCTTACTTCTAATATGATGAAGAGAACTGATAGATGCTCCCGGAAGTAGGACAAGCATTCTTCTAGTAACAATGAACTTGATACAAGCCTTCCCTAGAGAGTCGAAGTAACTTCCATGTCTATTACCTATTGTATTAATCATTAACTGTCTGAACTCAGGATCATTGGGATAACAGAATGGATACTTGATTATATCATCAGGAATTGATAGCATAGGCTCATTAATTAGACCTAATCTTAGTCTCAGTGGAGTCAACATCATTTGATCCTGAGGACATCATAACATACCAATCTAATGAGAGTTATGGATGAGTTGGAGGTAATTGATAACAGTGGCATATGTCTGGGAGATAGATTGCATCCATTGAGTTGATTGAAGGACATTATCTAATATTACTTGTTATCTTCTAGAAGCAATTCATATGTTATATCTGGTATTATTATATTAATCTCATGCTAATAGCTTGTTATCTTAATAATCCATCTAGCGAAGCATCACCCTAATGGGTAATGTATCGTTCATTCTAGTACATATCATCTACGATCTACACCCTAGAACCATCATTCTAATGAACTTGCCGGGCACATTATTGTGTAATGCTCTCAAGATTGTATCCAACTCAGTCGTATCCTCTACATACTCAAGGAGATTACTGAATATATCTCTTGCAATCCGAATAGATGTGTGATACTTCAAGGGAATGAGATGCAACGTCTCAGAGAGAACCATGAACAGTCTCATCCTTGTTCTAATAGATATCTTAGTCTCAATCTCTGGCATATTCCTCAATGATACAGTGTGATCTAGGTCGAATGTAACATCTCTCAATCTCATCCATGTGATAGGATCAGATCTCATGAATGCAACAGATATATCCTTCCATAGCACTGAAGACGTGTGATGTAGTCGACTGAACATGAATCTAATGTATTCATCTCCATAGAACCTGAATGTTGAAGCTGAGTACATTAGATGTCTCTTCAATCTATGAGATAGTCTGTGAGATCCTTGTGTCTTGAATGTATCCTGAAGATGATTGAAGATCTCCGGTGTCTCTGCTAACATTGAATATTCCCCTCTGTCATCGAATATGAAGTCATAATCAGTGACGCCCGTTGTAATCAATAGATCCCATCTACAATCCTTGTATCTATGGTATTGACTTGCATCTACTTGGTACCTCCCTAATTGTTCAACAGAGTACATCCTGAGAGCATTGATTACTGTAAGTTCCTGTGGTATTCTAGGCTTATTCAATCTACCTGTTGTATTGAAGATATTATCCAGGATTCCAATATCATACTCATGTCTCTGATCCTTCATCTCCTTGACTAATCTGGAATGAATTATTGGATTGATAGATCTAATGCTACTAACATCTATGATCTTAGAACAACTGATAGACTGTAGATTATCAAGAGCATGAGGGATATCAGCTATTACTCCAGATGTATCATATGAGTTGATATTGAAGTATAGCTTAACTAATGATCTCATTGTATTAGATACTTGAGCAAGATAGGCAATAGTTCTAATATCGCAGAAGTTGATAATAACTGAGATCTCGTCTGAACACAACATGGCCTCAATGATTTGTGTGATAGTGTTAGCTCTGAAGGAGCGAATATCTGAGGCAATGAGATCAATGTGACATTCTAATGAGTTCACTCCTTCAATGCTACACGTGTTATGGTGAACAATCTGTACTCAATCCTAGATAGAATATGTGATATTGCCTTGAACCTAAGCGGTCAATCTCTCAGAATTGACACTCTACGGCCTCATTCCTTCAATATTACATCCGTCACAATACATAATCTGCACTTAGTCTATGGATCAACTCACAACATTACCATCGATCTACCCACATAATCTACCAGAATTACCATCTTGCACAGTCATTCCTTCAATGTTACATCAATTACAATACATAATCTATACCTAATCCATACATCAATCTATGATATTACCCATCAATGTCAGAGGCCTAATTCCATAGAATCAGGTATCTTATTATATTAATTCATTGAGTACTGTCTGACTTGATTAACTCAATCAGTTGTTCTTACCCTTAGACAATCTCTTGAAGATGTTCTTGATCTTATTCTTGCTCTTCCTCTTAACTTGGACAGTGGTTGTATCAATAACATCCTCATCAGCTCCAGATCCTGAAGTCATTGTGTCATTATCTGTTATAGGATCATCCGTCATGGTCATTGTTACTGACTTCCTTCTAGATAACTTATTCATTGATCTGTCTTGGCCTTGATCTCTACGAATTCTTCTCTTCCTCTCAGCATGGAGAGTGGATCTAGCTCTCTCAACTTCAGCTCTCTTCCTACAAGTCTTAGTCTTCTCAGCTACGAAGATGGAATCAGCTACAGCCACAGACTCTAAGGTTGATGTGAAGATATCTTCATTGATGTTACCTCTCTTGTTAGGACTTGGGTCTCTCTTCACATGGATAGCATGCATTCTGTTAATCAGAGAGAATACCAAGGCCATGAATGATTGAGGTTCATCCAATCCTCCTCCATACTTCTTCACGTAGCTTGAATGAGTTCCTGTTGTAACATAGACTCCTCCTGCATTCAACCAAGGGAAGAGAGTCTCGAAGTTTTGAATCTGATGTCTATTGAGATGAGAGCCTGAGTCTACAATGATATCTGGGTTATCTGCTGATACCATAAGCTCATTGTAACTATCCTGAGATCCTTCATTACCTGTGACAATAACAACACTATCGGATTCATGTCTAACTGCTTGAGGATTAGGATCTAGGATTACAAGCTTAACATCTTCACCTAGAATGAATCTGAACATATTGATGATAACTTCAGATGTCACTCCAATATAACATACGATTGGACTTGTTCCAATGAATGGTTCAAGATATCTGCACAGTGTAGATGATACAACCTCCCATTCGAGAGATTCTGAGTCATCAACATTAACTTGTTGGAAGTATTGTGTAATTCTATTCATTGCTTTTATGAGGACAAGAAGTTTTTTACTCCATAGCAAACATGAGTACCATGTCTATCAGAGAGAAGTTGAAGCTTCCACCATCAATGAGTTCTTGGGATGATACTCTACTATCTGCTTCGTTCAATGTAGATCTATATCCTCTAGGTCTAAGCCATCAAGAGATTGAGTTCGTAGGTGATATAGTTCTAGATGTTGCTATGAGCATCATGACTACTGAGAGATCAATCTATGACCTATGGAATTATAGAATTGCATTCCTCAGTAACTATGAGCTTGGAATGATGATGGATAGATTGGGGCTAATGCAACATATCCACTATCATAGGAATCATAGATCTAACAAGATCGGAGCTAACGTAGCTGAGGCTATAGCTGGATATATGTTCTATCAATTCGATTGTAAGACTATATCCACTTGGTTCGGCTCTGTCTCAGGTTGTTACAATGATCTTACAATGATGAAGTCTCCAATAGTTCATATACCTGTGGATATAACTCCGTGGATTGAGACATCAGACGTTGAATCCATTCTAACAGATGAACATATTGAGACGATCAAGATCATATCCACATGTAACCTCAATTGTACACAGAATGATTGTAAGATGGATAGAATAATTCTAAGTCACTGGCCATCTTGTGCTGAAGCTAGCTTGGGATTGATGGGATTAGGAAGAACTCTAGTTAGATTAGCTATTACATTAGATCTCATGAATCTTAGAACAGGCAAGAGGAAGTATACATCCATGAGAGATCTAAGTAATGCTGTGTCTGATCAAGCCATTGAGTTACTATGTTCTAGGAAGAATAGCATTCTATTCCCTGAGGTTAGACTGACTACTAGAGAGCTATACTCCTACTTCGGTGTTCTAGGACTATTGTTCATTATCAATACTAATGTTAGCTCTGCTGAAGATGAGATCATTCCTGTAATCAATAGAGTCCTCAAGTGATTAACATAATATTAACATTACTTCATCAATATGATGGAGCTATGGTATGACTGTGACATTGAGTGCATCTGGACATGTTGGATACTCTCTGAAGATCATATGATGTAAGTTGCATGGAGTCTATTGATTAGATCTGAGAGATTGAACGATGTCATGATGTCATGATAGGATCATATTGATGAATCATGAGATTGTTAGTTCTCCAGAGATGTGATCGAGTATGAATTGGATTGTGATCTGCTTGGATTCATTGTATTATCCTATGTTACGAGTTGATTGAGACATTGATTGGGAATATATCCTAGTGCTAGAAGCAATCCTCTCATGGTTCAAGGTCATATCCCATGTTAGATCTGTGGATGACACTTGATACTCAGATCATATCCTCCGAGAAGATCAATTGATACGTTATCCAGAGGGTACATCTCTGATTGTTATCATCAATCCATAGTTGAATCCCGTGATATCTGTGAGATTGTTAGATTGATTCAATATATTGGATAGTACTCTCAATGAATGTATGTAATTGAGGAGAACATGAGTTGATCTATTAGCATGTGGAATGTTGATGATAATGGAATAATCTGGAATATTGTAATCTCACCGCTAAGCTATAGTGACTGATTGAGGTGAGGGTCGCTCATGTCCCGGTAGGATCATTAATTCAATAGATCTCATAGTCATTGCATTAATCCTACACAATGATCGATCATGTGCGAATCAACCCGTGGCCTACTGCCTTACAGAGGGATTATTGGACAATTAGAGACACTGTGGAATATAGTGAGATTAGGACTCAACACCTGATCGAATAGACTTGAATTCTCTGGGATTGAGATCATTGAGTTACAGTGAGATCGGGACTTGATTCTGGAGGATGATCAGTTCATACTATACTGGACAGTGACTGAAGGAGATGAGCTGATTCACTAAGTGATCTAATAATTAATCTAACATCTCTCACAATCGATCCGATCTATGATCGGACTCGAACGCTACACCCAGAGGGATACGCAGTGACATCAACGATCTTACACAATGATCGATCATGTGCGAATGACCCTGTGACCTACTGCCTTACAGACCCATTCTTGGACATTATCACTCACTATGAGTTACAGTTAGAACTGGACTCAACAGCTGATCGAATAGGCTTGAATTCTCCAGAGGTTGGGATCACTGAGAGGCAGTGAGAATATCATTCAATTCCGACAATCAATTGATTCATACATTCCCTACAGTGATAACATTAATTCATAACAATCCACAACACCTCACATAATTACATGAACATCATACAAGCTCATGTAATTCACTAATGCAACCTCATCACTCAATGTTTCAACTGTAAGTTCAACTGAATCAATGAATCCAACATTATTCCACGACCCTCAATCATCACGGCGCAACACCCCTAGAACTATTGGATGATGCACTTCTTCCCCTTCTTCCTCATACTCAAGGCTGTTGAGGTTATATCTCCTATCTCATACCCTCTGGAGTCACAGAATGATACAACTTCCATGAACTTGAATGGATTAGTTCTAACATACTTAGAGTTCATGATATTAGCCAGATCACTCATCATAATGATCTCCTTGAACTCAACTAACAGCTCTGGATCATAAGCTATGTACTCATTGATGAGTTCTCTTCTATTCATACAAGCCGTGAATGTCTTGAACATATAGTCTATTCCCATGATCCTTCTACAAGTCCTAGCTATCCATAGAACTAATCTTCTCAGATTGAACTGAATAGCCTTCATCAACATATCCTCCATGGGTGTTACACCTAATTGGAAGAGATCATCACAATCATATCTATCCCCTAGAATGAGAGCTTGTGAGATATTGCTCGAGTATAGACTATCTCTGAGCTTGATGAACCTATCATATCGAATTCCCCTCAGGGATATGATGTCGTAATCAGTTAAACTTCTCATCCTGATTTCGCTGAAAACAATGTCCTCACTTGATGATATTATCGAGAATGAACAGCAAGTCATCGAGTTGTCCTTGAAGATGTACTCTGATGGTGTTAACTCTCAGATCTCTCAGGAAGACATCACTAGATATGAGGGAGCTGCTTCAGATCTCATTAACTCCTTGGGATCTTCAACCACAGAGATTGTGGACTCTATCCTATCAACAAGGCCTAGCTCCTTCAGTGGATGGTCCCAAGATGATTACCAAGGTAGATTGAATATTCTAGCACTATATCTAGCTCTAGTTGACAAGAGGTTGAGCAATACTACAAATCCCAGAGATGTTGATCAATTGAATATGTTGAGATCTATCCTCTTGGAAGACAAGGAGTTAGTTCAGGAAGGTCTCATTAATATGTCTAATCCAATCTCACCTATGAGTCCTATTACTCCAGGTTCATTCTCATTCAGACGATGATTGCTCCTGTCAGGATGATTGTTCTTCTGTTGTAAGGAAAGCTTCAGTATCATGGATATCTCTCAGGAATCTAATGCTATAGTCTCTGAGGGTATTGAAGAGTTGATTGCTCTGAAGAGTAAGAACATAGGTAAGTTAGCAGAGATAGTAGAGAAGATTAGAACAACCAAGGATCTTGAGGCTGTAGAGTTATTCCAAGAACTGATAGAACATCTCATTGAAGAACATGAGAATATCAGGGACAGGGTAATGGGAAGGATAATGGAGCTTGTATATAATAACAGTCTGAGCAAGATCACAGAGACAAGTAATGAATAAGTAAGGACATTGGGAATATATGTATCGGTGGAGGGTACATATCTTCAAACAAAATGAGTCAGGGAGAGTTAGAGTATAACGAAGCTATTGAACGCGTCTATGACATTACGTCTAAGTTCAAGCCCCCAGGGATGGACACTAACATTATTGGTGACACAATGAGAACGGTGATGAATATGAGCAGAGTGAAGGAATCTCTCATGGTAGGGGATAGTAATGACACCAGTAACGTAGGCGGTCATGTGAGAGATATATTGGAGATGGATGAGGTGAAGGATATATTGACGAATATGAATCAGAGTCAATGTCACAATCCAACACCCCAGGATACTCTTAAGCAATACATCTCCAAGCTTAGATCTAAGATTGAAGTAGCTGAGAGATTACTGTTAGATCCATCCATTACATTGAGCCAAGTGAATCTATTGATTAACGACAAGGATGATACAGATGATGACCTATTGTCTCTAGTACTATCTTCAGGAGAGGACGAACAAGACAAGATAGTTGACATTGCTACAGACTTCGTTACGGATATCACTACCTCCGATGCTCCTGTGTACCATATGTTCTCGGCACTACTCAAGATGTCTTCAATGCAACGAGAGAGCAATGGATTGAATGTTCAAGAGATCGAAGAAGTTAATGATCATAGCACTCATGTTGAAGATATTGTTGATGAAGTTGACTAGATCGTCATTATATTCTCTTCAATTACAGATACAGTATGTATTGTATCATCTCATCCTCTATATGGATTACATAATCACCTCTAGGTTATGCAATCTTGAAACCTAACAATGCAATCAATCAAGAACTCTGACAATCTAGCTATCGCTGAAGGAATCCTCTCGAAGATGAGAGATAGGGTTAATGCTGTTGAATCTATTGTATCAACCATGAGAACAATGCCTGAGTCTGTTGATACTACACCTCTCTTGGAGATGATCTCTACTATGTCTAATTCCAAGGAAGCACCGAAGGGGGTTGATACTCCAATCAAGAGGGACAATGACTTACATAGTAGAGTCAGAGAGATATTCTCTTCTCCTCAGTTGAGATCTGCTCCATTCGACACTAACGCATTGATGGATAGATTGGTAGATGAACTAGTGAAAGCATCATCTAATGGATCTGTGGAATCAGTCATTGCATCATTGAAGAGAGATGATGATCTATCCTCGAGAATTGCCAAGGTGTTAGTTGATGTATTCTGTGATTCAATCAGTGATAGTGTGTCTACTTCAGATAAGGACTTATTAGCTCCTTCCATCTTAGATCTGATGAACAAGAATGGAAGCAAGTTCACAGAGATGTTAGCTGATCTATTGAAGAGATAGGCGTTAGTCCACGACCCATCTAGGGAAGTAGGCGCAAGATAATTATATAATCCATCGAGGTCATATGATTGTTATATATTCCCCATTACACACCATACAGACATTACATAACCCTGTCATAGGTTATATCATGTTATTCAATCTATCTCAGAAGCTTGTTAGATCTATAGGTTGGTCGAATTAATGCTCCAGACACTCTGGGAACTTGAGATGAAGACTTAGAGTATGATGAGTAAGATCTAGATGAAGTATAGTCAGTGGTTGTGGTATATCCTGATGAAGTCCTAGATGTTCTAGACGAACTATAAGCTGTTGTATCGTCTTGAATATTACAATGAGGGCAAGGTTCAGCGGTAGGCATCCAATCCTTCCTGTACATAGGGATAGACTCATGATAGTCAATCTCTGGCTTACCTAATCTTCTGTTGACAGCATTGTGGAACTTCCAAGACCAGAAGAATAGGCCATCCTCTCTATTCCAGTAGACTTCCATGGGATTCTGTTGTAGATACTCAGTGATATGATCTCTACATGTCTTGCATCTGTAGTGATTAGATAATGTTACTAGAAGTATCTTGAATGCCATCTTCTGATCATGACTCTTAGCATGTAAGGCCAATGTATGGATAGTGTACCAAGTTCCTTGCTCAATTCCACAATCGTTGTTAGATCCAGCCATTTTCCTGACCTATCAAGATCAATTGTTTCTCCTAAGTTCAGCAGCTATAACACTCAACCTATCAGAGTATATCTCATCAGACTGAGGAAGACCTAATTCGATAGCATATTCTCTCACCCAATCATCGAATGATAACATCATCAATTCAGAGAGTATTCCCCTATTCTGGGGAAGGAAGGTTGTAATGATAGGGATGATCTTCTGAACGTAAGCCTCTTGACTTGATAGCTCTGGATCTACAATTAGACTGATGCCTACTCTAGAACATGCTATACCTATCAATACGTCATCAGCCATATATCTATCACATGATATGATGAATCTCTCCAGATCCTCATGTCCTCCTCTAGCGGCTATACTCTCGAGAAGTTCAATGGTTATTCCAGCAAGGCCTCCAGGGTCTATTCCAGACATTTGCTTACACTGCTTGAGTAATTGATTCAATACAGCATGTCTCTCCATAGATTACACCATTCAATGGGGTGATGCTATCTCTCTTCACCCATTGCCATATCTCCTGTGATATCCTGTAACAACTCCAACCCATTGATCATGCAATCCTACCACATTCTCCCTCATAGATTACACCATTCATTCTATGGTGCTATCTCTCCTTACTTGTTATTCTCATAGGCCTGTAGATCCGAAGCCTCCATTGGATCTCTCTGTCTCATCTAAGCTGCCCACCTCAATGATGTCAGGAGTTGATGCTCTCTCAAGGATTAGTTGAGCTATTCTCATCCCCTTGGTTACTTGGAACTCTACATTAGATGAGTTAATCATGAGAACCTTCACTTCTCCTCTGTAATCTGAATCAATCACTCCTGCTCCTATATCAATCATGGACTTGTAAGCTAGCCCTGATCTTGGAGCTATCCTCCCGTAATGCCCTGAAGGAATGATCATTGATAGTCCTGTTCCAACCAATAGTCTAGACTTGGCAGGGATGATTATATCCTCGGTAGATGATAGATCGTATCCTATGGATCCTTGAGTAGATCTTGCGGGGATGACTGCATCAGGGGTCAATCTCTGTACTAATAGCTCCATTGTATGTGATGTTTGAGAGATCCGTGGAGGTCGTTAGGTGATAGTGCATATCTTGGAGATTATTGTAATGTCACATTGATGTTAGATACCTGTGATTGTTAGATTAATTCAGGATCCCTGATGGGTATATGATTGATCCACTGAGATGTTAATGCTTGAGATCTAGATGGGTATGTGATGTATTGAAGTATCTGGGGGATGATAGATCAGATACTTCGATGATATGATCGAGTTGATATGTTATGTATGAGTTGCCTAGATATCATTGTAATGTGTTGTGAATGTTGTTGTATCATGGAGTAACTGCTTCTAGATCTGAGGTGTTATCGTAAGTATCTCAGCAGTGAATGATTGAATAATCACTTACATTGGATGGATACCGAAGGAGCTGGCCCTTGCTCATACATTGGTAGGATGACAACAATGATGGATACTACAGTTGATGCATCAATCTTACACATATGTGGATGATGTGCGGATCTCCTCGTGATCTACTGTCCACCATCGCCCCTTCGGGGGCTCAGCGCGCTTCGCTTGCTAGAGGGTAATACAGACATATTCAGTGTACTTGAAGTATAGGTGAGAATGAGATCCAACCAAGGTAACAATGGATTAGTTCTCCAGAGGATGAGATTGCTTCAAGACAGTGAGAATTAGACTTGATCCTAAGAGATGATGATTATGTACTATACTCCATAGTGACTCAATGATCTGAAGCTGATCCATTAACTGTACTAGTAATTACATCAACAAGTAACACAGTCATTACAATGATCTTACACATTGATCGATCATGTTCGAATCTCCTCGTGGATACCAGGTCACTAGAGGATTATTCAGACACATTGAGTGTACTTGAAGTATAGGTGAGATTGACATCCAACCAAGGTGGAAGTAACTCAATCTCTCCAGACTTCAAGATCATTCAAGATAGTGGAATTCATCATCCTTCCTGAGGATCTCAATAATCCATAGATCTCCAACAGTAACAGTATTAATTCCATGTCGTTCACCCCACGTCATCTGGCACATATCACTCATCAATCTGTGGAATTAATTGTGAACACACAGTGATTGAGATAATATTCAACGTTCAACAAGTATACAATCAATGGATTCACAACATCCCTAATACTTCCATAATACATTACATGATCTGATCAAGTCAATTCAATCATGTAATGTTCTCTGATATGCTCAAGCTCTGAGGATTAACCCTCTGAGATCCAAGAAGTCTTCAGTAATCTCACAGAGTTGATCTACTCCAGCATTACCTATGACAATCCACCTATAGATGTATATTAGTTCCTCCAGAGGTATGTCTTCAGCCTTCAATCTGGCAGTACTAGCCCTGTTATTGTTGAGGAATAGAATGATAGACTCTCTGTTCAGACCTGGAGGTAGATCTCCCACAGGAGGGGCTATTCCCAACCTATACATAGCGTCCAATAGTTCAAGTCTTCTCCAACTAGTGCAGATGCTTCCTCCCTCTCTTACTCTTCCATCAGTTGATTCAACAGTTGACTCTCTGGAAGGATCCCGGAGTCTGAACTTACCATCAGCGTCAGAGATAACACCATAGATACCTCTGGAGGCTAGCTCTTGTATCCTCTTAGCTCTGAGATTAGAGATTCTCTGCCTGAATACAACATCCTCTACATTGGTGATATCTCTGAATCCTGTCCTTGTAGTATCTGATGGATTGTATATTCTCAATCTACCTTCAGCCTTCGAGAACTTGTGTGATACTTGATAGGATGTTCTGTCATACATCAGGGAGAAGAGGTTATGAACATAGACTGGAGGTCCTACCACTGAAGCAGCTTGTATGGATGACTTAGTTATTCTTCTCTGCTTGATGGTTCCATCAGCATTCAATGTAACAGACATAGCTTGCTCTCTCACTTCCCCTTGAGGGTACGGAAGGTAATAGACATAAGATCCTAGTTCCTTCAGTACTCTCATCTGAATCTGAGTAGCTCTTCCAGATGCATAGGCTATGATTGCTTCCTCAAGGGTTGCTGTCTTAGTCTCAAGGGAGAGAGATCTAAGGTTCTTACTGAAGTCAACTTCATTACTGGCTCCCAGGGACAGTTGCTTGACTAATTGCTCTTCCTTCTTCGATGATATGATTGCTGTGACAACATTCAGAGGTGTATTCTCAATACCGTGTAATGTCTCAAGATAATACTTGTTGCCATTATTCTCAGCCTTCTCTGTTGTACTCATAGGGAATGATGATTGAGTTGTCAGTCCTGATCCTGAATCAATGAGGTAACAAGTCCTTCCGTATCTATCCCTTACAGTTGTTCTGGAGTTGATGAGTTCATAGGCAGCTTGAATGATATATCGTCTGGGAATGTTAGGAAGGAATCTGGAGATGGTGTCATAACTTGCTTCAGCTGATCTACGGATTGAACTGAGAATGATACTCTTGATTGAATTCACCAGAGGACGGGAATAGAGCATAGCATACGACGATTCATCTCCGAATCTGGGCTCTGGAGCGAGACATGGATAATTGCATACATCATAATCACACTCAGGGGAGAAGTCCATGTCAATCTGAGGTCTAACATTACGATTAACATGGACTTGGCAATCTACGGCACATTGCTTCATTATTCTCTCCATTCTCCTGATTCTGATATCCTTCCCTTCAGAAGCGTAATACATCAAGGCATCAACACTCTCAAGTCCAGGGTATGATGATGCATGTTGACGGATATTGATTGCTATTCTCTCATTACCTGCTCTCTCCAATAGAGCAACGTGGGATGTAGATCTAATGGCTCTACTGATAGCTTGATACTGACTGGATTGATTCCAAGATGCTCCGAAGAGATGAACTTGAAGAACATTAGCTAAGTTCAGACCTTCCTTCGCTATGGGGGAGCCAATGATAACCTTCAAGTATTCACCGTCAATGTTCTCCTTGCTATTGAATAACTCTAATAGTGATGCAACTCTAGTCTCTGAAGTTGATGATGTGATCAATGCATATCTAAGCTTCTTCGAGATAGTGATAGATCTCTCTCCTGTTGATCCAGATGAACAGTAAGGTCTCAGTCCCCCACTACCTCCAGAGGAGATGAAGGCACTAGCTGATTGATTGAATCTCTCGAATCCAGCTGCTTCGAAGCATGTACTGAGAGGGATAGCTCCTCCTGCTGTCTTGAATTCACAATAGACGAAGCAATTACCGGGTTCATCCTTACATGATCTCACTATAGCCTCTCCCTTGACTGTTAGTTGTCTCATACCTCTGGGATCTTGAAGGATCTGTCTCAGTTCATCATTAGCTCTGTATGTATCTGTTCTAGTATCGATAGTGATGTACTTCCTCAATGATTCAAGATCATAGCCTCCATCAGGGAAGACGAAGTTAGCTGCTACTCTCTCATTGACTCTGAATGTTCCTCCAGAACTGAGAGCTCTCTGATACACTCCAGCTTGGAATTGAGACATTGTATGATTACATAGCTTCAACTGAGAAGGGATCAGCTGCCCATTGATGTTATGAGGAGGGAATTGGAACGGTTCCCCACACTCAATGTAATTAGGTCTAGCTCCTGTCTCTAATTCTCTAACATATGACACTCTACCATTGAAGTATGGAGCTAACTGTTCCAGAGATGTCCCTGAGTAATCAATGTCTATAGGCATCTGCTGATTCAATGGAAGGATCAAGTTCATTACTTGAGGTATCTCATTGACAGAATCAACCATTGGTGTAGCTGAAGCAAGGAAGACCTTAGATCTCTCAATGTTATGGAAGAGAGAATGAAGAGTTGTGTAGACCTTCCTCTGCTCTTGAACTGATCCAGCGTTAGGATCTAATCTAATATGCTGAACTTCATCAACGAAGAATATACAATCACTGAAGAACTGTCTCATAGCCTCGGGTGTGTTGATCTTCCTCTTCTCCATATCACTCACAAGTCTAGTATATGTTGTGATTGTGTAGTAAGGAGAGATAGCTGCTGTGATGTTCTTCTTCCTCTGAGCTTCCTTGGTTGATGCCATGACTAGATCTGTTAAGTACTTACCGTCTGTGCATGTACACACTAACTGTCTTCTCAGTTCTTCAACAAGATTAGGACCCTTAGTTAGAATATAGATTCTCTTGATGTTAGTCCTCTGAGGTCTGATGTAATTGAAGATGAAGTCAACAGATTGTTCAACCATTGTCCTGGTGAATTGCTCAGCCGCCCCCTCCATAGTGCATGTCTTACCAGTTCCAGTTCTATGGAAGATTAGACAACGATCATAGAATAGGGAGAATCTCTCGAAGAACAACTGATGAGGGTAAGGCTCTCCTCTCTTCGGGACAGGCTCTTCCATCCTTGAAGCTGCCTCTCTAAACTCTCTCTTAGCTGAGAGCTTAGTCTGAATCAATGGATCTGTCTGTTCAGGATATGAGTAAACAAAATCAGATAGCTGTAAGTCCGTCATTTCTGACGGTCATAGGATATAAGATCGTCCCATAATTGTTATGGAATGACCTTGAATGAATCAGATTAGTCTCAAGACCACCAGAAGTATCTGATATACTCACAGATTCAATATATTCTTACATCCTCCTCTGCTATGTTATGTCTCTCTGCGTAAATGATCATCCCAATAAGTTCACATGGATCTGACCCTCGGAGATACTTAAGTGAATTGCCAGAGGATCTATTGTTCAATATAGCTGATTACTATGGTGATCGAATCCCTGAATTAACAGATGAGTACATACTTCAAGAGATCATGTCATTAGATGTAAGTTATGATGATATATCTACGAGAGCTGAACAACTCGGTCTACCTAATCTATTGAAGTATATCACTACTCCATTCAACATAGACAGAGTGGTATCTGTGACTAATCTGAGGTATGGCAATATCCCTGGATCTATGGAGAATACATATGATGTCTGTGATTGGGGAGAGTTCATTCAATCCATGTTCCATAGAAGAGTGGAAGTTGCTCACAGTCCTGAGGCTTCGATAGTTATCAGAGATATCCCTAGAGCATTAGTCCATGATGTTCTCAATGTCGCTACTAGGACATCTCCATCTCAGGATATATCGATTAGATCAGGAGATATCTACATCAGAGTTAATCCAGAACAATTGAGTTCATTCCTAGTTCAGGTATATGCCTCTTCCCCAGAGGTTAATATATTAGGTCCTTGTCATTCTACATTGAAGATCCATCCAGAGATTACCGGTAGTATTCAAGATCAACTTGTTCAATCCCTCAACACTTCGAGGTACTCGGGGAATGATATCCTATCTGTTCTGGAGTATGCAGACATCATGTATTATCTGCGACAAGCCAGAGTGAAGAGAGATATCATCGATAGCATCCTGAATTATACACAACCTACTGAGATCCATGGCATTAAGATTAACATGGATGAACTGAAGGTATTGGATATGTTAGTTAGTTCAGAGAGATCTGTGACTATTCGTATGACTGAAGCCAGAGATATGTTCATGATAGTAACTGATGGACTGAATGCTGAGGAAGTCGAGATAATACAAGACCTGTTGCTCAGGAACGAGAGATATGAAGATGTAAGTATATCCTATCAGCGCAATACCTTCTGTGTCATAGTTACTTCAAGATCTCCCGTCTATTCAGTTGATAGAACGATAATGGACGGAGATCTCAATGTATTCACAGACATTAGAAGATTAGCTCATGTGATGATTACATTACACAATCCCTTGAATACTTCCAGAACTACAATCCACGAAGGAAGGATATCACTGTTCTAGTCATTGTATCAATAACATCGTAGTCATACCCTGAATAGGTGTGGTCACGTTATAAATGTCATCAATCCAGTCACCATATAGTTACGTTACAATACCTGAAGAGATAGCATTCAAGATTACAAGCTATTCTGGTGAAGCATTCCCTGGATTAACCAGATCATACCTATACAATGAGATTAAGGCTAATACCATCAGATATGAATCTATCCAGGATACAGCTGAGACCCTGGGCCTACCTCATCTATTGAGATATCTGACATCCATCGATCCCATCCATATATTCCAGAATGTACAGGAATACAACATTCATCAATACTCCAGGGATTGGACTAAGCTCATTAACCTCCTGAATGATGTTGGTGCTCCCATCATGATCACCAGAACAATAGAATCTAATGAATCAATGGCAGGTAGGTTGATAATCGATCAGAGGGCCAACGTACTATCAGGGATTGATCTCTTCCAACATGATCAATTGGTCGATCATCTCCCTGATGGTGTTGAGGTAAGACCCTATAGGATGTCACATAGAACATTCGAGATAGATCTGACAATCAATGATATGAATGAGTTACTTGAACAGATCTATCTCTTGAATTGCTTAGGAGATCCATTACATACCCCGGAGAGATTCATATTCAATGGAGATATCATGAATCCAACCCAGAGCGTCATCAGACAATGCCTACAGACCCACAGATCTAATGATATTCCATCGATGGATGCACTCCTTCAAGCTCTCAATCACCAGCAACAGAGGAATTATCTCATCAACTTCATACTCAATTCAAGGAGATGGTTCATGAATACAGACATGGGATTAGATCATCTGAAGGTCATTGAGTATGTAATCTCTTCAGGAATGACATTAGATATACAATCATCATATTCAGGTAAGGATATATCATGTAGATATAGTTCTGGGAAGCCTGGAAGATTAGGTGAATTACCTAGATTACTTGGTCATGCAGGATACAAGTATAGCCTTAAGTTCAACAGATCAGGAGATAATGTAATATGTCTAGTAACCAGGAGCCATCCCCACATTCATAAGAATATCTTGGAAGGAGAGAGTAGAAGAGAATACAATATTATAGGTGTTATGAGATATATTCAATTAATGCATAATCCATTAACTACCTGTGGCAACTAGATAATTGACAGATGAGCTAGATGTGATGGTTGTCACTTCAGCAGACTACTGGAGATGAAGTTAATTGAATGACTACGACAGTGAATGGATACCATATGGTATGATCATTGAAGATCATGTCATGTTATACTAGAGGTTATTACGTTATGCCACTCTCCGTCACAGGCTAGAACAGCCTAAATGTCATCTCAGCAATCATCATTCAATCTACCAGAGGATCTTAGATTCAATATCTCTCAGTTCAGTGATGAAGCATTCCCCGGATTAACTGATGAGTACATACTTCAAGAGATCAAGAATGTAACACTGACATATAATGACATCAAGCTACAAGCTGAAGCTATCGATCTACCTCATCTCCTGAGATACACAACACATCTGGATTACTTCAGTCTAGTCAGTAAGATGATAGATCTACGAGATAGTGTTAGAACTCACAAGCACAATTGGTCCAAGTTCATTGATTCTGTGAGGGATCCGAGTAATATATGTATCCTTCGTTATAATAACAGAGAGATTAGATATGCAATCAGTGTAAGATTGGAACTACTCACTGATAGATTAGATAGATGCCTCGAATATGTCAAGAGTCTTCCCGAAGGTATTGCGATGAGATTAGGGGATAATAGCTGTATTATTGATCTACCTGAGCATTCAATAGATGAGTTCCTTCAACAGCTATTCTTGAAGAACTGTGATATAGATCCTATGTCATCTAACAGGTTAATATTCAATCCTCTGTATCCTATGAATCCTGTACAGAATGAGATGTATTCCTCCATACACAATAATCAATCAAGTCGTAATCTCACAACAACTGAGTTACTACGGGTTCTGAGACTTGAACGTAGAAGGTATGATCTAATCCAATCAATACTGAGATCTCAGAATATTCAGGGGTTGAATATGGACTCCAACATCCTATCCACAATTGAATACATGTTGTCTATTGGGATTACTGCTACTACAGGATTCCATAGAATTCACTCTTCATGCACAGATACAGGGACTATTGCCATTAGATGTAATGACAGTCTACTCTTCTGTCTAGAGACGTCAATGAGAAGAGTAGATCCGGACTGCATAGTGTCTAGGAACTCAATATTCATAGATAGAGTTAAGTATCATATAGTACAATTGAAGTCTCAAGTACAGAAGGACATTGTGGATCTAATGAGATATATTCAACTGATACATGATCCTGTGATGATGGGCAGAACTCTAGAGACTTACATAGAGTCATGGAGATAATAACCAGCACATGTTATAATCCATTCAACTATACAATTACTTCCACAACCCCTGAAGATATAACTATACCCTTACGGCGTGGTGATACAATGAGATCCATCAAATGATCATACCAGAGGAGATTGCATTCAATATCTATTCATATTCAGGTGAAGCATTCCCTGGGCTAACGAAGCAATACATTCTTCAAGAGATCGATAACCTTCACATAGACTATTCAGATATTAGAGAACAAGCTGAAGCATTACATCTAACCAATCTATTCAAGTATGTAACAGAACCTGTGAGTATCTCAAGCTTCACCCCTATGGATTACATTAGTAAGGCGAGTTCATATCCTTCAAGGTATTATGATTGGTCCAACTTCATCACATATCTGAATAGGTCAGGATCTCAAGCTTATGTCACATCTACAATATCCAATGATAATGTCATTCACGTAAGTACACACTTCAATGATGAAGCAACCTTAACATCATCAACACAGCATATACCTCAAGGAGTGACATTCTCCCTCAACACATCAACCTGTAAGCTAGATATCAATCTATCTCTCCCTGAAGTAACTGAGTTCTTACAACAGATATACATACTGAACTCGATCTCTAATCCTCATGCTCTTCCAGGTAGATTCTCATTCATCGGATTATTCAGTGAGATCACACAGATTACTCCATCATGTAACTTGGAACATATCCAGAATGATATATACAATCAATTGAGGTATGGACAGTCAATTGATCTCCCAAGCTATTCCACACTCTCTGAAGTGTTGAAGTATCAACGGAGAAGGAACTCATTCATTAGATCTATACTTCAAGGTTCCCAGATTGTTGATGGTGTTCATCTCAGGTATTATGAATTGAAGCTGTTAGACTATCTTATTGAATGGAATATCCCTTGCAGTACTGGAGTCTCATCGATGAGATCATATAATATTACAACATGTATGCTCGATGAAGTCCATACTAACAACATTCTCACAATATTGAAGTGTGTAGATCCTCATGTAACTGTTAGTTCAGGCTACAGATCAATTAACTTCAGCGTCAAGGGGTTAATCTCTGATTGTGTTGGAGGTAACTCTCTGGAAGGATCAATGTATAGATATTATGACCTTAGAGCATTGATGGGTTATGTACAATATCTCAACTCTCCTCTCACTCTGATTAGAACCATGATTGTATTGAGAGGCTCAGATAGATCGTTAGGAATGCAAGCTATATATCAGACTATAGGTAGAACAGTTAGACATGTAAGGCTCAGAGTGATGCCATAGATTCAGTTGTTATTATGAGATGTAACAGATATTGTGTCATTCTGAGAGATTGAGAGAGTCAGGGCCATAGCAAGAAGCCAATGTTACTACCTGGATCAACTATGATATAGTATTGACGCATTAATCCATTAATTAATACATGATGTCACTCTGAGGAGTGGCACTATGGCATAAATGTATATTCCACAAGAGATTGCATTGAATATCAGCCTATTCTCGGGAGAAGTATTCCCTGGACTTGAATGGTCTACACTTAGAGATGAGATGATATCGCTGAGGATTGAAGATTATTACAACAATCTAATCAATGTAACAATAGATCCAGATATCACTCAACTTCTCCAATATGTCTGTGATCCTCCTGAAGTCTCTCAATACTTAGAGATATATAGCCTTCAATCTAGAGTTGATTGGACTAAGGTCCTTCAATTCCTCCATGATCATAGGATTGTTCATCATATATCTACGAGATCGGATACGTATGTTGCTATGATCTTAGGAGATCTATACGATGATGTATTGTCTATAATTCCTAGGGGATTCGCTCTCAACAACACAGAGCTGGGAGATTACTTGATCATTCCCAGAGTGAATATGAGAGAATTCATCAGACAATACATACTCTATCAGTCAAGGATTGGAGTAATGCATAATTCACATAGACACAACTTCTCATTCATTGAACATGAACATCAAGATACCAGTGACTCTGATGATTATGGAGTGAGGAAGATGGAGGTTGACACCTTCAGAGAGTTGAGTACTTCAGAGAGATCAGGTAAGATCCCCAGAGAAGCAATACTTAGAATGATCTTAGACTGTCAGATGAAGATGAGATTCTGTGATGAATTAATCAGCAAGATCACCAAGACTGGATCCATTCTGGAACATCAGTTGATGGGACATATGATCTCTACCTCTACATCTATAACGGTAACATACACTGACAGAGGAGTTGTATTACATTGTTATCCCAGTGAAGGATATAATAGATTGGCTCAATTGATGAAGGCAATATGCCCCAAGATGAGATACCTACGATGTAAGTGTTCAATGTCTTGTTATCATGTCCGCATTGAAGGAGATCAAGGCATAAAGCTAGCTGGTGATCTCAGATTAATTCAATCATTACATAGCCCTCTCAGTACTAAGTTAATTCCAACAGACAGAGACACCAACATCAAGCAATATCTACCGTATAGCTCTAAGAGACTATGAACTCGCAATAACATTACATTACCCTTATAGGGTGAAGCAATGATCCCCACATCTCTCCCATCTCTGCGCAGTGACAACCCCAAATGATCATTCCTGAAGAGATAGCGTTCATCATATCTGAGTACTCTCAGCAATGCTTCCCTGGACTTAGTTGTGAGTACATTCTCCGAGAGATTCAGAACTTACAGATTGACTATCATTCCATATCCCTCAGAGCTTCAGAGTTAGGTCTTGAATACCTTGTCAGATATATCATCAGGCCTGTGAATCTATCAATCTATGTTCACATGATACAGCTATTACACAATGATTGGATCAATGTCTTCATCAGAGGAGAACTTCACAAGATATCTATTGAGATAGTGGGAGATGTAACATATCTCAGGTTAGAACCAACCACAGATGATAACCTGATTACTCTGAGATCTTCACTCCCTGGGAATATTATATCTCATTGTATTGATGGGGCAGTATATGTGAAGATGGCATTACCTGAACTGACTGAATTCATCAATGCATTCCAGGGATACAAGCATATTATCAATCCACTAGATGGGTATCCTGAGAGGTTCTCATTCTTGAGATTAGTTGATTATGACATTGACTCTAATCCTCCCACCCATACAATCAATAACATCCAAACTCAAGTCTATGAATCTGTCAAGAACAGTAACATTCAAGGAACATTGAGACAAGATCAATTACTGTCCATTCTCAATCAGCAGAGACTCAGATATAACATTATTCAATCCATCCTGGATGGAGATCTAACTAAGTACGGAGTGAACTACAATGAACTCAAGCTGATAGATTATATGATCAAGGAAGATATCCCTATGGATGTAATGGCAGGATCTCACAAGATTGTGATTAGATCTAACAATGATGAAGTAATCATTAGATTAACTCAACTATTGAGGAGAGTATACCCTCAGAATGAGATCAGAACATTAAGGAATAATGATATCATCTCATTCAAGCTACCTATAACAGTTGCAAGACTAAGAGATATCAGATATAATAATGTGGATGGATGTGTTATCATGAGACCTGGATTGTATAGAACTATTAGAATGATTCAGTCCCTTCACTGTGCTGTAACAACAACTAAGATTCATGTAAGTGATGTAACATTCTAGCAATCAAGCAACATAGCAACATTCACGGGAATGCTGTCATGCAATCAATTCAATCCTTCTCCATCTCATAGTGTAATCCATGTCTCCATTCAATACCTGCTGTTACATCCGGAACAGATCTCATGCATTGAAATGTTATCCTCAATCCCTGAAGAGATTAGATTCATAATAGCTGAGTACTGTGGACAATGCATTCCTGGTCTATCTGAGGAGTACATTCTTCAAGAACTCAAGAGATTGAATCAACACGTCATCCCTTCAGAACATCGGTGGTATCATCTCCTTGAATTCATCACTAATCCCTACAATGTCAATGTATATTCTAAGTTGATTGGCAATACCTCAGATCTATCCAAGATGTTCTCTATGATAGAGCAGAGTAATCCTCATATCTGTCTGAAGGGAGATGATAGAATAGCCATCAACTTCACTCTATCCCATCCAATATCATTGACTCAGAGTATACCTGATAACATTCAATGGTCTATGACGGAAGATGGATGGATTCTACACATTAACCCTGAAGCATTCATTCCAGAGTTCATGAGGTATAACCATATTAGTACATTCGATCATTCGTATCCTGAAGCATTCATCTTCTCCGAGATACACCAACAATGTCTTGAGAAAGTGTCCTGTCACATTCACCAGATCACAGCAATGAAGTTTCATCATATCGCTCAGATGTCTGAATTCAGTATATCAGCCAATGATCTAATGATAATGCTAGACAGGGAGAGACAGAGATCGTCAATAATTCAAGATATCATTGAAGGTAAGTGCGGGAAGCATGGAATAACATCAGAGGAACTCAATCTCATAGACTATGTGATATCAGAGAGTGTTCCATTAATTATATCTCATAGATTCTCTACTCCTTGGTCTAGTCTACTGATCATCACAGAAGATTGTAATGTAGCTAACAAGATCATCAGTCTATTGAGGGAAGCAATGAGGGATTGTGGTGTTACAGGGAGTAGGGTTGATAGGAATGGATCAATATATTGGGATGTGGGGCTGATCCACAGAGGACATGTAGCCACACAACAGCACTATAACTTGGTTGATGGAGGAGTATACCATGTAAGCTCTGGATTGTTCAGGACTATGAGACTGATCCAATCATTGCATCATCCCATGAAGACATCTATTCACTTGTAGATGGAGGGGATGAGGGATTAACATTACATCATTGATTAGTGATGTCATGAACATATTGGGTATCTGGAATATATTAGGTATCACTGCCACCGTTGCTGTTAATTGAAGCAACCGAGTGATATATTGATGCTATCTCGGAGTGTTGTTATGATGACGTAGGATTGATGTCATTACCTTGAGAGATATATGAATTAATTGATTGTTGGAGGCAGATGATGATTCTTACAGTTCTAGATTGATCTCAACCCCCAGAGATCCAGGGCTATTCCACTAGATGTTGAGTTCTAATCTCACTATGTTCTACAGTGTCTCAATTCATCCAACAATGGGTCTACAAGGCTGTGATCCACGGACCAATCCGCACATCATTCTCATATTGGTGGGATCTCTGGATTAACCTTCTGAGATGTTCATGTAATTGCTGAGGGGGTTGGTGGATGATCTCAAGTCCTTCGGTCACTATCAGACATAGCAGAGATTGATCATCCAACAGAATCAAGTCATAATCTCAGTATACCCAATGATCTTGGATCTCCGGGGAATCAGTCTCCTATGGTCAGATGTTGAGTTCTAATCTCACTGTATTCGACAGTCACTGAATATATCCAACAATGGGTCTACAAGGCTGGTGGGATCCACGGACCAATCCGCACATCATTCTCATATTGGTGGGATCTCTGGATTAACTGTGAGATCTATTGATTCAACCAATCAGATCATCGGGAGCAAGATATCACGTCTGAGAGAACTACATACAATCGTATTACATTCTGGTGGATCAGCTCAAGTCCATTAAGACAACATCTAACACAGCGTGAATCTTGGATCCCACAGGCCTGATGATACCATCCCTCCTGAGATCCCGAACTGATCTAGATATAATGTATTGGTCTCGGATATTCACAGCTGTGATGTCAACTCCAATCAATAGACGTAAATGTTCTCCATTGACACATTGCCTTCGGAGATTGGATTCAAGATCTCTGAGTTCGGACAAGCTCCTCCTGAATTAGACCTGAACCTGATGACATCTCAGATATTGAGACATAATCCTAACTTCAACATGAGAAGTCAATTGAATCTGACTAGATTGTTAACCCTGACGAGAGATATTCACGAGGATATCATTGCATTGAGGAAGTATCTAGAGTTGTCCCCTGCTGATGTTGTTAGGGATGGGAGCATTGCACCATATCTCTCATTCAATGATGTTGTTAGGGATGGAGAGACAAGATGCGAGATCAGGGCAACTGTTACAGTGACAGGTGCTAAGTATATCAGGCCTATCTTGAAGCATATTAGATTCATTGGCTATTCCCATGATGACAGCAATAGAGTGCTGACATTCCGCCTCAATCCTGAATTCACGACACTCCAGGTATCATCGATATACAATGTTCTAGGAATGGATCTATCGTCTAATTGGATGTATAGAACCTACTCATATAATCACGTCGCCAGGGAATGTATCTCCCACATCATGAGTTCATCTCAGCCGGATCTTGGGGAATCAGTAGAATGCTTGAGACAGATCATCGAGATACATCCTCAATTCAATGTGGGTGAGCTGTTGAAGAGATGTCAATCATTCCCCCAATGTCAGGAGGCATTCGAGTTGGGAAGGAGAATCTCACACGAGGGAATCTATCACTGTGCTGTATCCTTCCATGGTTATATGTTGACTACGCTGAGATATCCGGGATACGGCGGAGCTTGTTGTGTGCAACATCGTGATAGATTCCTGAGTCTGTTCAATGCATCATCTAACACAGATATTGAAGCTTCAATCTCCAAGAATGATAGACTTGTCATCTCGGCTAAGCAAGAGATTATGAGGAGGATGATATGGCGTATCCATGAGGTTGTTACTGTAATGATGGGATGTTACATTACTTCACTCTAATGCTCTCGAGAGTTACATCACTATATTGGTGATGCGACTAAGCTACATGATCTAATATTCCATACTGTTAGGTATTGTGTTCAACTTCATACTCATTCATATATCCCAATGTCCCCAGTATTCCTGACATCAACAGACTCTCATGGCGTACTCCCCGAGATACTCTACCTCCATAAATATGTCTGCTCTATCAATAATCACAGCAACTACTACAAGTATTAGCCTTGAAGAATCACTACAAGAGATGATGTCTAGGGAATATATCCCAACAGAGGAAGAGTTCAGAGCTATCTGCACTTCAGGGTTGGAGAATCATCTCACTGATGAGGTCTGTCAATACATAGTTACTGAGATGTGCGATAATCAATTAATTGAGATCTTGGATGTTCACAAGTTCATGACAGAAGCTGATATTGACTCTGATATTATCACTCAGACCATGAGAACTATCCTCAATCATTGGGAGATGGACACAGATCAGATCGTTGAGTGCTCTGATGAATACTATATCTTGAATCTATTCGACAATATCCCCGTGGAAGAGATCATTAGTAAGTTGAGTGGGTTGGCCGTTATGGAGATGATCATGAACCCTGAAGGATTGAAGTTAATCAAGGGATCAAGTGATAGTGTACTGAAGACAATATCTGAACACATTGATATCTTCGATTCATATAGACTTCCTCCCCAGATTAGCTTGGATCTATTGGAGTTAGGCATCGATGTAGAAGTCTGGGGTATCTTCCACTTCAATCATTACGATGATGACTTCTATTCTGTAGATGATCTCACAAGAGTACATCCCAAGGTGGGATTAGATCTCATTGAACACTTCAGTATCTATGAGAACTGTACAGTTCAAGCATATCATTACTCTGTAGCTTGTGCATTGAAGGGATTGTGTGATGAAGATGAGCTCATTGAAGCATGTAAGGGATATCTCAGGAAGTACGTGGAGATTGAGAGGGAATCCAGAACTGATCTGGGAGATTACACTGAAGATGACATGAGGAAGATGATAGATACTATGAGATCTAATCTAGAGAGATATCTTGTAAGATCTAAGTTCTGGTTAGTTGAGTCAGAGTTCCAGAACAGACTGAGAGATGAGTTATTGAAGGAACTTGATACTATTATAATGTAAGAATGTAAGGGATAGCACCACCCAGAGGGGTGATGTAATCATAATGTTATAATGATCTAATCAACATTGAGTATATATGCCCTGGGATACGAGCATTCTTGCATCTCATCAATAGATCTGATATGTCATATTCAGGGTGGATCTCTCTGATATCCCTGAGAGCTTCAGTTGTTGATTGTACATTATTCTCATATCTACTGATTGTAAGCATATCCCGGAAGAACTCACATCTGAGATAGCTACAATCTCCGGATAGAAGGATATCCTCAACGCTGACATACATTGAATTCAATGCAGCTTCAACGTAATAGCAAGGTATACCAACTGTTAAGGACACTAGATACTTCTCATTAATAACAATACCCACAGGGATTAATTCAACCTTGAATACATCCAGACTAGGAAGTTCATCTGTGCTACTGATTAGTTCATGACATTCTATCAATGTAGTATCATTACCTGAGAGGGATATATCCTCTGACCAAGTGCCAATGATGACTTCTAGATCATTCTGAAGGTGTTGTGTTCTAGACAATAGGTTGACCATCATCAGTTCCATCCTCAGATTAATGTATGGTCTTGTAGCCATGATCTCTTCAGCAATGTACTCGAGAGATAATTGTTCTGATATATAGCCTCCATACTCACATATCTTGAACAATATCTCCTCAGGTAGATGGAATAGAGAGCACTGAGACTTAGAAGAGAGTGAATACATCATATATTTACGTGACGATGAACTCTCTTGCATGTAGTGTGTATATGTATGCATATGCTTGAGACTGTTAGCACTCGATAATATCACTCGCTGTTGGAGTAGTATGATCCTTCCATCCATCGAATAATGATCTAATTCTGACTATCTTGAGTCAATCTCGGAGTCTGGGGAATTCTGTCCTTCCTGATTGATGGTTGAGTCCAATTCTCACTATATCCCACAGTCATTGGATATGTCCAGAATACCTCCCGGTGAGCAGTAGTCCATGAGGGGATTCGAACATGATCGATCACTGTGTAAGATTATTGTTGTCACTACCTGGAATGTTAGATTGATTACTGAAGCACTTAGTGGATGAGCTCATCTCATTGAGTGACTATGAGGCATAGTAGAGATTGATCATCCAGCGGAATCAAGTCCTAATCTCACTCTGACTCATCAATCTTGACCCTAGGAGATTCAATCCCTCTCAGGCAATTGTTGAGTCCTAATCTGACTGTAATTGACAGTCAGTCATATTGTCTGAGAACCCCTCTGGTGACCTACTGTCCACAGGCCAATCCTCACATGATCGATTAATGTGTAAGATCAATGTAATGACTATGTGAGATGTTGATGTAATCGATCCGATCTATGATCGGAATCGAACGCTACACTCGGGGAGATACGCAATCATTGAATCACTTAGTGGATCAGCTCATCTCCTTCAATCACCATCCAATACAATGACAATTCATTACATCACCTGATACATATCACATCATATCACTTGATATGTATCATTCAATCAATCCATCTGCTCTGAACAGTACAACACTCATCATCATCAGCAAATCAATCCCCCCGTGATGATCATGTTCGTATCCAACTCAACAATCAACATGTTAGTACCTGATTACTTCAGATCTATCCCATTCTTCGATGCTATGATGAATGTATCTCCTCCCCGGGATGATGTGATCCATGTGAATCTCACAGACTCAGAGTTGAGATCTATAGCTCTAATCCTATCACTTGAAGAGGTTGAGTACTCTCAAGAACAGATTGATCTTCTGGACTATCTGGGTATCTCCAACATATACAACTATCCCTCAGATATGTGGAGTATTCTGGTGAGAGAGCAGATCAAGTTATGGATATCATCTAGAAGTGACGTAGGTTATCAATACTTGAAGCCTCTGAGAGTAAGACAGAGCTCATTGAGATACAAGGCCAATGAGTACTTGGGGAAGTATATGTCTTCAACTAAGATAGTCATGGGAGGTAACAGGATAGCCTCAACTCTCCATGGAATGTCGAAGCAATTACATCATTCCATAGAAGTATTCTTCATATGTTCGAGGGACGAAGCCATTGAAGTCATCAAGGATATCAGAAGAGACTGCAGAACTGAATCCATCAAGTATACATCAACTCATATTGTTGTGAGGAATAGAGATTCAAGGATTAGCTTCTCATTCAGGAGAGCATTGTACAAGGGAATATGCCATGTGGCTCATTCCATAGACACAGACCCATTCTGTGTTGTAACTGATGGTGTCATTGTCTACGGAACCGAGAGATATCTACATTCTGTCAAGGCAAGAACATCATACTATCACCCTAACAGATGTAATCTTCAACATCACAACGATCTACTGTTCTCTCATTGCATGTTGTATGAATTAATGCTTCCGGAATACTCTGGATACTTGAGATTCAAGGATCAATGTCACCAATTCATCAGGGAGCGTATCATGAAGGTGTATGAAGTTGATAATCCTATCACCAGTGCTCAATCATTGAGTGGCATTCTCTCTACAGGTGATAGATGGTATTATGTTACTCCGGCATATTGTGCTTACATGGATCTAGACAAGAGACATGAATTCATGGGATTCTTCGGATCTTGTAACAATGTCCTAACTATCTTGGAGGGTAGATTGGCTCATCATCTCAACAAGAGACCCAGAACATTAACTAAGGACTTAGCTTATATACTTGATTGTCTATTCATGACAGTAGATGCAGTTAATGGTCAATGGGCTTCAATGTCACCGGAGGATATCGTTGAGAGCACAGATACTCAATTCATCAGTAAGCTTCTATCATTGTATTATGAGGTTATATCTCCCAGAGACTATGATCAGATAGCTATGAGTCCTCTAGATCAATTATACTGTGCTAAGTTCTTCGGGTATTGCCCCAGAATTGTAGATCATAGGGCATTGATGGATCTACCCAAGTCATTGAGTAATCTATGTATGAACAGATTCAATGATATCACCCGGAATGAGATCAATGTCTTGTCAGGACGTAAGCATACAATCAATGATTCAGGTCAATGTCCTGAAGTACTGAAGTATTCATCCAATATACAGGAGAGCTCAGATCTTGTAGATGTTCATTACATCCCATGCTTGGTGAACTCAGGAATGTATCACTGTAACATACGTGAGTCATCCACAGGATGCGATCTTAACGATATCACCCAATCAATAACAACTAGGATGAGACTATCAACTACAGTGAGAGATCTGATGACTAAGCTATCTATCCAGGAGGCTATTAAGAGAGTACTTCCTAACTCATTAAGATGTTGAGTATTGTCCTCCCTTCTTCACTCCATGGGAACAAACACATTCAAGGAGCAATGGAGATTATAGATGATCTATCTGAGAGAGCGAAGGATATCTTGAAGTTCAGAGGAACAATCTTGAATGATATACCTAACGAGTTCATCTACGTAGCCTTCATTGGAAGGGATGCATCATCTAGACTTCATCCTGACATTGTTACAAGATTAATGGAAGTTACAGGGTATTCTGATTATGAAGCCTTAGAATTCCTTGGTGATTCAGTCTATGAGCTTGTAATGTCTGAGGAATTATTGAGACATAGTAAGACAGCAGATCAAGCAGCTATCCTAGGCAACTCAGCCAGATCTAACAAGCTCATGGCTTCAATGATGAGATCCGTTCATCTATGTGATGATCTTGTAGATGAGAAGAAGTGTGCTGATAGGTTCGAAGCAATCATTGGAGCTCTGTACTTATTCCTGGAGTCTCGAGGACTAGATTCAATTCAAGTCATAGGATCATGGTTGAACTCTATCTGGAAGCTCAATCAGATCTATCGTGATACATTCAATGTTAGAAGAATTCATGATTATCTCGTGTAATTGAATGATCAGAACGTTACAATATCCTGAGGGATGTTGCTACGGATTGATATGTTGTCTATGTTAAGTCATTCCACGCAAGTGGTTATGTATTGAATGCTTACATGACCACAATGACGGTATATATTGTGGATACTATACCAGAGATGAGTTCATATATCCTCCAATCCTCTGGCTGTGTTGGACTCATTCTTCAATCGTCCGAAACGATGGATATCACTAACTATAACTTGACTTACTCTCTGGATGAACGTTATGTAGCTTACTCTCCCTACCTTACAGGACTTCAAGGATACTCAGAACATTCAGATGTACCTATGATTGATGGAAGTTATCTCATTGAATATCCTGAAGGAACACCTTGTACCAATGATCAACTAGAGATGATTGTATCTTACTTGCGTTACGGTTATATTGAGATGAGCACACTAAGTAAGGATAATGTCGGCATCTTGGAGTTGATTGGATTCCCTAATGAGCACGATTACCCTCTGGAGTACTACGCTATTGTCTTGAAGGAGAGATGGCACCAACATCACAATGTTGAGATGAGTCTGATTGAGAAGAAGATCGTTAATGCTACATTAGCTTCACAGTTGGACAATATAATGAGTTCATGGTGTTCCAGATTCCTCTATGGATATCAGTTAATATCTCTAATTGATAGCTCTATCCCTCTCACTGAAGTATGTTCATCTAAGCTTGGAGTGTCGAGAGAGGGCAATCCACCAGGAGTGAAGTTATTGAGAAGCGACGTCTATCAATCCTATAAGCAAGCTGCTTACTCCAATAAGATTGATTGTTCAGGCATGGTCTTCGATGGAGAGAGATTATATGTTACTGAGAGAGCTGATTACGCATTGAGGACTAGATCTAATCATATATCTGGGGATACGCTCATTGAAGACTTGATATATGCTATTAGGTGTGCTCACATCTTCAAGATTGTATGTCCTGAGCTTCAAGATATTAGATCATTAGATATTGATGTAAGGTCCTCTGTATTCACTCCTATGCTAATTGGATTCATGACAAGTAATGTAGAAGTACCAACATCATCACCTCAGGTAACAGAACTGCCGAAGATTATAGAAGTTGATCATTCCAATGGGTTAATGGGATCATCCCTCAAGGGATTAACCCGGCCTGTATCTTGTAATGTAAGAACTAACGAGATTAGAAGAGACCAAGCAATGCTTCTCTTCATTGACAGAGTGTGTAATCTTCTGACAATACCATTCTTAGACAGTAAGAGATTAACATTCTATCAGAGGTCTAAGCTTGAACTCATCATGGATAGCGTGTATGAGTGTGATCCCTTGAAGATTATTACAGTATCAGATGATGAGTTCATGGGTTCAATCTGTCAGTACATCAACAGAATATGTAAGGATACAACGATTCATCTAAGTACTGAAGAGTTAATAGCAACATCACTTAAGTTAGGAGTCAATCTACTCCCTGGCTCGGGTACATTCAGAGAGGATAGAGTCTTAACTGATATCTTGAATGGGTACAATCTCAAGGAGACATATAGTATCATCACGCATCCTAGATATCACATCTTCAATGTCTCAGGACTGAAGAAGATTAGAGTTAGTGATACAGTGCCTTCAGTTAGAGCTCTCATAAAGAATGTGATCATACCTGAATCTCTAATTAACTCAATACCCAATATAACATTAGATGAAGATATCTGGTAAGTTCACTGAATACAATAGACTTAACATAGCATTACCCTCGAAGGTGATGTCATGAATTAACCCAATAGCTCTCAGATACATACACTCAATACATGATCACAGCGAATAGATCACCATATCAACTTAGTCTTGAAGTATGATAGAGTAATCGTTGAGATCATGTAATGTATGTAATCGATCAATCCACTCTTGGATATATACACTAATTGGGTTGTTACATTGGTTGAATGATCATATCAACTTAGCCTTGAAGTAACATGGCATAATCCTACAGGTCATGTGGTGTAAGATCCTATCAACTTACTTCCAGACATATGAATAGATTGAATCCTACAGTATGCTGAGCGTCACACGCAGCTGTCCCTTCGGTTAAATCTCAACAACCATGGATATTACCAACGGATCATTAGTATATCATCTAACTGAGGAAGAGTATATGAGATCTCCTTATCTTCAGGGATTGAAGAGTTACTCAGATAATGCTCAAGTACCCACATTAGATGGAGCATATCTCCTAGAATTCAGTGATGATACCTTCCACAACATTGTAGAGTTCTTGAAGTATAGTAGAGTTAATATGACAGCAGAGGACTATGAGGCCTATGAACTTCTAGGATTCTGTAATGTCCATGGATATCCTCTGGAGTACTTCAGATGTAAGTTACAAGATCGATACAATGGTGATCATCTGGTGAATGCTGTACAACTGAGAGGAGATGAAGAGGATGTTCGTAGAGTGATGACAATAGTTAATGAGATATTCGGCCAGTTGAAGGACCGAATGAAGTTATACATACATCCCGAGACAGTGTTGAAGCTGTTGAGAGAAGCAATTATCGATGAGATTGAGCTTGTGTTCATATCACCCGATGCTTCAACTAATGACTTAGAAGATATCCTGAATACATTATATTATCATCATGACACTCACATTGAGAGAGATTGTACTTACCTATACACCAGTGGTATTCCTGTTGTGTTCAAGCATGTAATGTATGAATCAGTTCATCATCTATTGAAGAGTCAGACAGTAGATTGTCTCCAACTATGCTATGACGTACAGGCGAGTTCTGTGATATGTACTAATGCATGCAAGTATAGCTTAGATAATCAATGTAATTGGGTCTCCGTCAATCCTGGGATCATAACAACTGACTATACTAACACGTTAATTAAGTGTTCAATCTTAGGGCTCAAGGTAATGATCCCAGGGTTAGATGAATGTAGACTTAATCTGAAGGATATCACTAGAAGATTGATCATAGATTATATGTTAGTGTCTCAATCATCTATCACATTACATGAATGGTCTTCCTATAATGTAAGGTTAACAGCTATTAGACTCCAGAACATATTGGGTCTGGGAGAGTTCATTGATCTTACTAATCCTAGACATCCATCATATCATCTAATCAAGGAGATCACAGGGAAGGAGAGAGATCTACATGTAATGTCTCCATATCATCCTATGACCCTAGGAACTAAGGAGATCATACATTGTACAGACAATCAATTCCTATCCATCATTCTGAATAGACTCGTAATGAAGGGCTATGTTCCTCACGGCTTGAGTGATTCAGACAGGTTAGTATTAGCCAGTATCGAGGGAGTTAACTGTCTATCCTATGATCTAATCAGGTTGAGGTCCAGTGACATGCCTGATACTCCAAATTGTGCAGAGTGCACATATGACATCTACACTCCTGAGGAGATTGAGGTTAACCCTGATTATGATCTGAATGATAGTGTTAGTTCTGGGCTGTTAGATCTAATAGACACTGAGGAGATGAAGGATCAATACTCAGATGGTCTAACTTCTGAGAGATATTCACTCTTCGGGATAGCTAGACATGCTGATGACACCAAGGGGAGGTTACATAGATTAGCTCATAGACGTATAGGTTGTGTAGTATACAATGTAAGATTGGCTTCATGCTTGGTTGATTATATCCCTGAGATATCATTAGATGAATACATGCAATACTCCAGGGAAGGTAAGATTATACCTCCAGGGGAGGGATCTGTGGATGGATTGACTATCAATTAGTAATGTTGAAGAGATGATGGAATGGGGTGGATGAGTTGGAATAGTATCACAGATCATGGTGATATCATTCATACCGCTAGGTTGATTAGTGATGTATTCATATGCTAGATTGATTGAATTATTCAAGTGTATAGATGTATGAACTTAACATATTGTATGTTATGTGATCTCCAGATCCTTCAACCAACTTGTAGCTCTCATAAAAGCAATGAACATAACTAACGGAACTATTACATACAACTTAACACAAGCTGAGTTAATGAGATCACCATATCTCTCTGATGTATTCAAGAGTAAGTCTGATTCAGATAAGTCGGAGAGTGTTAAGATTGATTGCTCAGACAATGAATTAATTGATGCTGTTAATTACTTGAGAACTGGTAAGGCCGAGATCACCTCAGATAATTACGGTATCTTCTACAAGCTTGGATTCACCAATAAGTATGAGTATGATCTTGATTACTTCACTGCTTGTCTGAGAGATCAATGGAAGATGGTGTATCCACCTACATGGGCAAGATATGGAACATACAAGAATCCACTGAGATCATCAGTTAAGGATATCATGTCTGTCTATAACACTCTTCAAGCTATTGAGAAGTTATGTTCTGATGTTAGAGTCTATGTTCATTCAGATACTGTCTTCAGATTGATGAATGATAAGCCTCTGGACGGAGTGCTGATTGCTCTTGTATGTTCAGATCTAGAGTTATTCAAGAAGTGTATCAGGGATATAGTTGAAGGTAGAGACTATGAGCTTGGCAAGGATAGTGTATCATTCATGATGGATAAGATTAATGTAACCATCAGTACAGTAATGTATCCAACATCTGATCATCTTGTTCATTCATTCAATATTGATTGCTTACAAGTATGTTGGGATGGCTCTCACACAGTAACCACCAAGAGATGTAAGTATGCAATGAAGAACTCATGTAATTGGTTCAATCCTAACTTGATGAGTTCTGATTATATTGATCAGTTGATGAAGTATGCTATGTTAGGATTCAAGGTAAGATTGCCATTGATTGAACATGCTAGCATCCCTGAGTCTATCGATCTTACGGATATGTGCAAGGCTCAATTGATGAGATTCCATGAGTATGTATCTAACAATTACAGAAGTTACAAGGATAACGATGATGATTCAGTACCAAGTGATGACTATAGAATGATAGCTCTTCGTCTGAAGGATCTATTCGGTAAGAGAGTCATAGATCCATACTATGATAGAGATCCTATGTACCTCACTGTAGGAGAGATCTCTGGATTCCATGATCACATGTATTCTGTTGATACAACATTGGATGGACGTGATATCCCTGATCTGAGTAGATTCCAATCCGTTATCATATCGGATAGAGAGTTCATGAGAAGACTTCTAACACAGATGATTCAAGCTGGATTCTCTCCTGAATTGAGTGATATGAATAGATTGTTATTATCACATATTGAAGGTGTTCATGTAGCTCCCAGACGTATGTTGCTTCCCACAAGACATTCATATTCAGATAATGATCCCGGCAAGATTACATTCAGAGTTCAAGAGCCTGTCAGAATGAATACAACGCTTGATAAGCTTGGAGTATTGAGATTGTATTATACTTACATGCCAAGAGATCAATCAGATGATGATGGACTAACAGACGGAGCATTCAATCTATACTGGTTGAGACATGAAGAGCTCTCACAAGAGAATGGAATGATACATACATCACATACACTCAATCCATACAGAATGAACTATAACATTGGAACAGTGCTGGGATCTGTTCACTCTAACGTTAGAATAGCTAAGTGTTGTCTAGAACTGATCACTGAGATGTCTATTGTTGAGTACAAGGAAGCTGACTCCGTCAGGGGTTCATTCCTCACATTGAGATAGATTACAATAATCATTACAACATACATGAGTTCATGTTGCGATGTTAATAGATGATATATGTAGATTATATGAGTTATTAGATCTATTGTTCTGATCACAAGGAATGATATTACTAGAACACTTGGGGTATTGAGTTAATCAATGATTGTTCTAGTAATATATCACTTCATCTCATGACTAATCAACCCATTATCATCCATACCACTGAGCCAGATTCAATACAACCTCTGTAACTCATGTAATCTAACATCATCCTACTCCATGTTAGATGGATGAATTGACTGTCAAACCACACATAACCATGGATATTACTAACGGATCTCTGAGATATCATCTAACAGAGGAAGAATATACTAAGTCTCCTTACTTAACAGGATTGAAGAGTTATTCAATGAATGCTCAAGTCCCTATGGATGATGGTGCATATGTCCTGGAATGTTCTGATGATTCCTTCGAAGATATCACTTACTTCCTGAAGTACGATAGACCCAATGTAACAGAAGAGAATTACCATATGTATGAGCTGTTAGGCTTCCCTAACACATATGGATACCCTGTGGATTACTTCAATGCTGTGTTGGAAGATATGATTAATCTTAAGGATGAGGAGAGAAGCAGAGAGATCTATGAGTATAAGAACAGGTTCACATGCTCTGAGGAGAGAGTACGAGATGTATTGAATGTGTTAGATCAGTTGGCCGGGTTAACCTCTAATATTAGAGCGGATATTGTAATCTATGGTGATACTCTTGTAAGAATGATTAGAGGCTCTCCTATTGACTCTGTGATGATAGCATTCATTCCTTATCGTGAGAATGGTGTGACTGTTGATCAGTTCAAGGAAGAATTGAAGAAGTTAGTTCAAGGTAGAGAGGGACGTACCTCCGAGGATTCTACAATTATATCAATGGATCGATTAGATGTCACTATCAGTCATACATTGTATAGATCAACATATGAACTAATCTATAGCTCTAACATTGATTGTCTGGGTATATGCTATCAGGAGGATGAAGGATTAATCATGACTCATAAAGCTAACTACGCATTGGAGAACTTATGTAACTGGGTAGATCCTAACCTAATCTCCGATGATTACGTAGATCAATTAATGAGGTATGCTCACATTGGATTCAATGTTAAGTTACCATCCTTCCAAGTAGATCAATCTATAGAGTTGAAGGAGATGTGCAGGAAGACATTAGTTAATTACATGTTAACTTCGAGTTATAACAAGGATTACGTTAGACGGTATCAACAGCCTGTGAAGAAGTTAGGTATCAGATTGAATCATCTGTTGGATCTTGGAGATATCATTGATGTAGATGATCCATCTCATGCAAGTAACTATCACCTGGAATGTATAATCTCATGCACGGGTACATCGACAATAGTAGGATACGGCGACATTAGAAGATTGACAGGAGATAGAGCACTCTTCTCTACAGACTATGATCTAATGAGAGATCTATTGAACATTCTAATCCTCCTAGGAACGAGAGTTAGGCCTAAGCTAAGTAACATTGAGAGATTAATTCTATCATCTGTTACAGGAGTTCATGATCTACCTCTAGAGTTGATTATGATACCTAGCCGTCAAGCTAATGGGGAGTTCAAGAATTATGATCCTATCTGTTCCCTCCATTCCCCTAAGCATAGAGTAGAAGATGTATCAGTTGATGATCTCCGAGAGATGTACGATACAAGATTAGGGTATACCTCAGATGAACATGATGGTCTAACAAGAATAAGATATAACATATACTATGTTGGAACAGGCGGCCATGGTCTCCGTACCATGAAGATGCCCTATGGCAGAACAACACCTAGACTATACTCTGTTACATATAATGTTAGACTAGCTGAATGCTTACTTGGTTATGTTGAAGATCTTACGCTAGATCAACACAATGAGAATGTCAAGAGTGGGAAGATGATAGAGTACGTTAGAACTGATGGCAGTAATATTAATTAGATAATATGAAGTAGCTTCATCCCTTGAGATGATGTAACTTAGATTCGGCGTGTCACTAGAGTGGATGATATAACGATCTGATATATTAACCGTATTGATTGATGACATTAATCGTATTCATTAGTTCAATCAATCTAAGCTATGATACTGTAATATTGGGGGATTATGGGATGTAGCATTATAGTATTATAGCCTATATCTGTTACATTAGTGGTATTCTTCAGGATGATGGATGTTAGATGTCACTGTCATATGAGATTGATAAGTCAATTAGACGTAGCTTGGAGGTGTAGTATTCAAGTTGATGTAGCTTAGAACAATAGAACTAATTCATATGAACTTAGGCTGAATCATCAATGTCACTGGAGTACAACATTGAATTAACAATCCATCATCACTCATGCCTACTATATTCAAGCAATATATATCATGTGGATACATCATCCGAGCTCATCCAGGAGATCATGTGGTACATCCAAGCCTCAATTAATCCATCTGAATCAATCCATCGTCCCAATGACATGTAAGATTGAGGTTAACAACTATATTACCAACTCATTAATACCTTCATCATTAGGTAATTGAAGTAATTATCACATCATCTTCCGCCCTTCATCACATACATTGATCGCTGAAATCGCAACAATCATGGATATTACCAACGGATCTCTGAGATATCATCTAACTGAGGAAGAATATACTAAGTCTCCTTACCTAACAGGTGTTAAGGGATTCACCCAGAGTATCAACTGTAATAGTGAAGATCCTACTACTAACACACCTCATGTATTACAATGTAGCAACAATGCTCTTCAATCTATTGTTAACTTCTTGAAGACTGGACATGCTGATGTAGCAGAGGATAACTATGAAGTCTATGAGTTACTTGGGTTCATCAATAGATATGATTACCCTCTTGATTACTCCAGTGCTGAGCTAACAGATACATATACCAATCCATCCCAACAGCATGATAGGATTAATTCTGATAGTGAGAGTGTTAGTAAGGTGAACAAGGTTCTATCATTCATTAGATCTAAGATTAGGGCTCAAGCAGTTGTTGAAGGAAGGACAACTCTCAGATTGATTAGAGGATTACCTGTTGATATAGTATACATATCATTCATTAATCCTCCAGACAGAGAAGTATTCCAATGTACTATTAGATCTACATTGAATGGAATGCCTGGGAGAATCTATGATCGTGAGATTGTTGTCACCATTCAGAACGCCACGTGTGTTCTCAATCTAACTCCTCATTCATCTATTGATACTATGCTGAATCAAGAGAGAATTGATTGTCTCAGATGTGCATATTCATATAACTGTGAAGCCAATAGAGGTAGTGTCATAATGACTAAGAGATGTGAATATAGCTTACAGAATGAATGTAATTGGTATCATCCTGAACTACACTGTAGTGATTACATTGATCAATTATTGATATATTCTCAGATGGGATTCAAGGCTACGCTACCTTCCTTCAATATATCTGAGGGATTACACATTGACTTGAAGGCATTGGGACGTAGATTGTTGATAGATTACTTGATCATATATGATTGTGAGCATTCAAGAACTACAGCACACAGATGGAGACAGAAGAAGGTTAAGCTTCTAGCTCTGAGATTGATTGATCTGTTCAAGTTGGGAGATATCATTACAATGAGAGATCATGATCCATGTTACTACAAGATTGAAGAACTTAGTGATAACCTAACAGTAACTGATATATTGACTATGAGGGATGATCTGTTGATCTCTAAGGTATTGAATTCATGTCTGAATCATGTTAACTTCCATCCTCAATTGAGTGATGTAGATAGATTAATCCTATGCTCTCAGAGTAATGTTGTAGATATTAGAGATGCATCTGTACTCTCTCATCCTCAAGGTGGGATGATAATAGACAAGAATAAGATCACATTCCCTGGGATTATTGAATACGATGGGGGAGAGATGAAGGACGTATCTATCTGTGATCTGTTGGAATTGTATGGATCTTGTAATCTTCCCTCCATAGCTCTAATAGATTCAGGCCTAAGCTCCCAGAGATATCACATCTTCAATCAATACAAGATGTTATCTATTCCATGCAATCCATGGTTAGGTTGTGATCTCAGAGACGTTCAGATAGCTCAATGCTTAGTTAATCATCTATTAGATCTTACATTGAATGAATACTATGATCTCTTCAATAATGGAACCATCTCTAAGACTCAAGAGATTAAGGGTGTAAGTGATGAAGTTGTTAGTAATTCCCCAATTAATGATGAGGATATGTGTGATATAGGTGAAGTGTTAATAGATCCTCACTGGTCTGTCAATCCTCTGATACTACAACATATGAGAGAGTAAGAGATCATATCCTAAGATCTAGGAGATATTGATTATATGTATTATATTGCATCGTTCAATGAGAACGGTGTAATAGCTGAGAGGATGAATGCATTAGTTGAATAATTACATAACACCATCCCGGGGATGGTGCTATGCTATAGACGATTGAACCCACAATAACTATGTGATATATGTTGTATTGTGACACATCTTCAAGAGCAAGAACATCGCATCATTCCCAGGATGATGCAATGTCACATATATCATTGACTATCCTTACATGATCACAATGATATCATTCAATCTCTTACATTCTTGTCATTCTAATAGCTTCAGTGTATAATCCTTGACCGAAGCAACAAGCTACAACATTCTCTCCTCTAGGTCTGTTACTCTTCAGGTATTCATTCAGAACGAATAATAATGTAGGAGCAGCCATATTACCATACTTACTATAGACCTTCCATGATTCATCACATCTCTCGAATCTTGTATCTAATGCTTGAAGGATAGTCTTACCGCCTGGATGCCATAGTAACTTATCTCCTTGGACATAACCTACATTATTCAAGAGAGGATCAATACATGAGAGGACTTGCTTATCGATAGATCTAGATAATTGAGCTGTTAGGCTATTAGGAGTCACATCTATAGTCATATCTCTCAGTGTGTTAGGAGCAGTGTAACAACCAGAGGATGAATACTTCAGCTTAACTTCTGTATCTGTTCCTACAAGAGCAATACTACAACCATCACCGAAGAGATATGAGATAATTACGTCATTAGGATCAGTTCTGGATGAGTAGAAGGTAGGGCAACAGAGATCGATGGCTATAGCTAGAACTCTATGCTTGGGGTCAGCTCTACAGATCTGGAAGGCCATATCGAGCAATGATCCTCCTCCGGTACAACCCATCTGTTGAATGCTTAATCTCTTCACTGATGGAGATAACTTCAGTAGATCAAGGAAGTAAGCATCAGGACCTGGAGCTCCTAGGATAGTTGATGTACTTGAGATTACATGAGTTACTCCTTCAAGAGAGATATCACCTAGAGCTGAGAGCATGAGATCACACATAGCCTCCCGAGCTATCTTATTCTTCTCATCTATAGACTCAATGAAGTCATCTTCCAGATCTGTACATGAATACTTGTACTTGATGTCTGGCGACACAGGGCTGGAGCCACATAACCTCCTCATTAGACTGAGAGCCTTAGTCTTAGCTTCTTGAGTATTGTTGGATCTATTCAATAATCTCTCATAGACATCAGGGAAGTCATGCATTCTATACTTATGCTTCCCTACCGATGTGCCAATATCGATGATACCTACATGCTTAGGGATTAGATCTATCATAGCCTTCCTTAAGATCTTGCCTGATTGAGTTCTAACTATCTCATTAACTCTGTGAATGAACTTGATCCTCTTGTAATGAGACACATTCTTATTGATCTGAGTTCTGATGTCTTCTAATTCTTCATCTGTGAGCTTAGACACAACAAGAGCATGGATTGTATCATCTGATCCTCTGGTAAGTCCAACAACGCAACAATCAATAATGCCTGAGTGATCCATCAACTTAGACTCTAGCTCTGTTGGAGATACTTGATAACCCTTATACTTGATGAGTTCCTTAGATCTTCCAGAGATATAGATCATTCCATCTCTCATGTAACCTAGATCTCCAGTGTGAATGAATCCATCAATGATAGTCTTCTCAGTAGCTGCTTGATTATTCCAATAACCTCTCATTACCTGAGGCCCCGAGAAGCACAGCTCTCCTTCAACATCATCTTCGGTGATAGTCTTACCTGAGGAAGGGCATATAATCTTCAATTCAGTTCCATCTAGCAGGGTACCTACAGAGTTAGGATCATCTCCCGGACTAGCTAGAGTGAAGAGAGGAGATCCTTCGGTCATTCCATACAATTGAACTACTTGAGAGGATGGATGAATGATATGGAATGTAGTCATCAGAGACTCAGTGATAGGAGCAGCTCCGCAGACAATGAATGCTCTCTTCAAGTTAACATTAGGTCTATGCTTCACAATATCAGACAGGATTGGAGGAACGAAGTACAAGATATCTAGATTGTATTCATTGATGTACTTACACATATCTTGAAGGTTGTATCTCTCCATAACATGAACATGTTGTCTTCGAAGGAATGAGATATTGAGGATACATTGAAGAGCATAGATATGATACATAGGTAGAACTGAGAGAACATTACATCTATCAGATCTTGGATATCTAGCATCCATCTGCTTGAGATTACTAATCATAGACTCATGGGTTAACATAACTCCCTTCGGTAATCCTGTGGTACCTGAGGAATAACAGATCGTAGCTACATCAGATGGTTCAGCAGAGTAGATATCATGGCTACATTGAAGGGTATACACAAGGCTATCTGACTTAATCACATATCCATAGAAGTTAGAATCATCAGCACGATCATCTTCGGGATGTTGCACAATAGCTCTGCAATTAGAGTCAGTTAATTGATGAATTAGTTCCTGCTTAGTGAGAGTAACATTCATAGGTACAGGGACTAATCCAACACTGATACAACCCATGATTACAGTTGAACATTCAATGCCGTTCTTGAGAGATACACCTACATGATCTCCTCTCTTCAATCTATACTTACCAAGAATGAACTGACCTACAGACTTACAGGAATCACGGAATTGTTGATATGTTACCTTAGCTGAAGTCTTGAGATCTGTTAAGCACGGAAGCTTCAATTGTTGTTGAGTTAATGAGTTGAAGAGATAGTTGAATACTGTCATATTTGGATTCATACTGTGTTACGATGGCTGTATATGATCTACGTTGTATGCTCCTTAAGTCTGAGAGTTGATTGTATCTGTGATTAGATCTGATAGCTCCTAGATTGATTAGTTAGAGTGCTGAAGCTGATAGATCTAACATTATAGATTAATCTTATCAGATTGATATTGAGGGATGGATTGACTAGATGATATGTCCTAGATTAGATGATATGTCCTAGATTAGATGATATGTCCTAGATTGATTAGATCCTGAGTGATAGATTGATTAGATCCTGAGTGATAGATTGATTAGATCCTGAGTGATAGATTGATTAGATCCTGAGTGATAGATTGATTAGATCCTGAGTGATAGATTGA
>Ga0182742_1000672_pt1 | contig 50559 bp, 48 predicted proteins | sample eDN5th37CBELigMG_FD_128880 | JGI IMG/M metagenome (GOLD analysis project Ga0182742, IMG submission 128880) | Enriched Miracle-Growth compost microbial communities from Emeryville, California, USA - eDNA 5th pass 37_C BE-Lig MG (version 2)... ...
GCATAGCCGCCGCCGGGCACCAGCGCGCAGACGTGGTCGCCGACCTTCCAGCGTTCCGTGTCGCGTCCGACCGCAACGATCTCACCCGCGACTTCCAGGCCGGGCAGGTCGGACGCGCCGGGCGGTGGCGGATAGGAGCCCTTGCGCTGCAGTACGTCCGGCCGGTTCACTCCGGCGGCATGGACGCGGATGAGGATTTCGCCGGCCTCGGGACGGGGAACCACCCGGCTCTGCGGCTTGAGTACCATCGGACCGCCGGGCTCGGAGATCGTCACAGCGGTCATGCGTGCCGGAATGTTGGGGTCGTCGGCCATCTGGGGTGTCTCTCCCTGTCGCGGAGCGCCTCGGTTGCCCCGCAGCCGCTCCCTTATGTAAGCTGGGACGGCGAATGGCAATTGGAGGCGACGATGGCCCTGTTCGACGAGGAGCCGGTCAAGGCGCCGGCCGGCCACGTGGTCGGCCAGGACGTCACGACACTTTCCGTGGACGACCTGACCGGCCGGATCGCCCAGTTGAAGCAGGAAATTCTGCGCCTCGAGGCCGAACTGGCGAAGCGCGGATCGGTGAAGTCGGCGGCGGAATCGCTGTTCCGCCGCTGACCGTTCCCCCGGAGTTCAGAACGCTGGCAGCGTCGGGCGCGAGGCGAGCGCCTCCCGGATGACCTTTTCGACGGCCTCGCGGCGCGCGCCGGAGAGCGGCTGGCGCGGCATGCGCACCCGGTCGTTGGTGCCGATGGCGTGGACCTCGGCCAGCTTGATGTTCTGGACGAGGTAGGTGGAGACGTCGAGGTCGAGCAGCGGCCGGAACCAGCGGTAGATCGCCAGCGCCTCCTCGCGGCGGCCCTGCTGCATCAGCTTGTAGATTGCGACCGTCTCGCGTGGAAATGCGGTGACGAGGCCGGCCACCCAGCCGATCGCGCCGACCGACAGGGCCTCGAAGGCGAGGTTGTCGACGCCGGTGAACAGGTCGAAGCGGTCACCGAAGTGGTTGATGATGTCGGTGGTGCGGCGGATGTCGTCCGAGGATTCCTTGATGGCGACGAAGAGCGGGTTGCTGGCCAGCTCCTCCATGATCTCGACGGTGACATCGACGCGGTAAGCGATGCGGTTGGAGTAGATCATCACCGGCAGGCCGCCGGCCGACGCGACCGCCTTCAGCGTGGCGACCGTCTCGTACGGGTTGGTGTGATAGATCGGGCTTGGCACCACCATCAGCCCATCGGCGCCGGCGGCCGCTGCGCGCTTCGCGAGCGACGCGCCGTCGCGCGTGGCGGCCTCGTTGACGGTCAGCAGAACCGGCTTCTTTCCTGCCACGCTGCGCGCCGTGCGGAACACCTCCAGCTTTTCGTCATGGGTCAGCATCGGACCCTCGCCGAGCGAACCGGCGACGATCAGGCCGTCGCAGCCGGCCTCCATCTGCAGCGCGAAACAGCGCTCCATCTCCTTGTGGTCGAGGTGGTCATCCTCGGTGAACTTGGTCGTGACGGCGGGGAAGATGCCTGCCCACATGTCTTTGTCTCCTAAAGATATATTACAGATATATCTGTGCGGAACGTAGGTTGTCAAGGACCGCGACGGTCTGATATGCCATTAGTATATCAGAATCCGGACATCGCGATGGCTTCATTCCCTGCGCCGCCGCTCGAAGCATCCGTCACGCTCCGCGCCTATCGCATGCTCGAGCAAATGCTCGTCACGTTGGTGCTGGAACCTGGCGAGGTAACAACCGAGGGCGCCCTGATCGACCGTCTCGGTCTCGGCAGGACACCCGTCCGCGAGGCCGTGCAGCGGCTCGCCTGGGAAGGGCTGCTGACGGTGCGCCCGCGCGCCGGCATCGAGGTGGCGGCATTGAATGCGGCGGACTGGTTGCGGGTCGTCGATGCGCGCCGCGGAGTAGAGACGCTGATCGCGCGGTCGGCTGCCAGGCACCTTTCCCCGCGCGATGCGACGGCGTTGCAGACCGCGGCGCTGGCCATGCACGACGCGGTGCTGGCGAGCGACGTGAACGCTTTCCTGGATGCGGACAAGGAACTCGACGAGGCTTTGGGTCGCGCTTCGGACAATTCCTTCGCGGCCCGCCTCGTCCTGCCTCTCCAGACGCACAGCCGTCGTTTCTGGTATCGCTACCAGTCCAACACGGGCCTGGCGGAAGCGGCCGAGCAGCACGTCGCGCTCATCGGCAAGATCCTCGACCGCGACGAGGTGGGGGCCGAGATCGAAGCCGATCGGTTGATGGGTCTCCTGCGCCGCCACGCGCTCGCCGCCATCGCCCGGTAGCCGCGCGGCGCCCGTGTCTGGGACAAGACCTTCGTGACGGGCGACCGGCTGGAGTGGTAAGGCTGCTTCGGCCGTGGCCGAACGCGACGCCGGCGTCTTCGAGGAGGAGTGACCATGGAACCGTCGTCACTGCTGATCTTTGCCGGCGCGCTGCTCGTGGCGGCCGGCTCGCCGGGGCCGAGCATCGCGGCGCTGGTTGCCCGCGTCGTGTCCAAGGGGTTCCGGGACGTGCTGCCCTTCCTGCTGGCGATGTGGATCGGCGAGGCGATCTGGCTGACGCTGGCGGTCTTCGGCCTGGCCGTGGTCGCCCAGACCTTCCATCTCGCCTTCCTGGCGCTGAAATGGGCCGGCGTGGCCTATCTCGCCTGGCTGGCGTGGAAGATGTGGACCGCGCCGGTGACGGTCGAGGGTGGCAGCCTGCCGCGCGCCGAGTCGCCGGCGAAACTGTTCCTGGCCGGCATGGCGGTCACGCTCGGCAATCCGAAGATCATGATGTTCTACATGGCCCTGTTGCCGACCATCGTCGACCTGGCCTCGGTGTCGCTGCTCGGTTGGGCCGAACTCACCGCGACCATGATGGCGGTCCTCGTCGTGATCGATCTTGCCTGGGTCTTCGCCAGCGCGCAGGCGCGTCGGTTCCTGCGCAGCCCGCGGGCCATGCGGCTGGCCAACCGCCTCAGCGCCACGACCATGGCGGGCGCGGCGGCGGCGATCGCCGCCCGCTGACGCTTCCGCCGGCGGTCACGCTCCACCTTCGCGCCGTCACGGTCGTACCGCAGCCTGCGTGGTTGCGCGGCTCGTATTCGGCTGCGGTTATGCTTAGAATCCGAACAGGGAGCACACGAGGGAGGGCATCATGGCAACGCGGAAGACCGAGGCGAAGCGAGTTCGCGCCACCCACGTAGCCGAACTGCTCCTTGTCCGCGCGCCGGCAGAGGACATGGCTGGCTATCGGCCTGAGATGCTCAAGCGGGCAGGCGAACTGGCAGAGGAGGCGGTGCGCTCCCACAAGCGGGGCGAGAGTATCGTGCGGATCGACCGGGACTCCGGGGTCGAGCGCGAAGGAAGGGCGGTGACGCTGATCACCGTCGTCAACGACAACCGGCCGTTCCTGTTCGATTCCGTCATGGGCGAAGTGTCGGACAGGGTTGGCGAGCCGTTCCTGGTCGCCCATCCGGTGCTGATGGTCCGGCACGGTCCGGACGGGGTGGAGGAAATCCTCGGCGACGGCGGGACCGCGCGCGAGGCCGGGGCCGACCGGCTGAGCGTCATCCACATCCACGTGCGTGCCCTCTCCGCGGAAGAGGCCGAAACGCTCGCCGAACGGCTTCAGCACGTGCTGGCGCAGGTCCGCGCCGCGACGACCGACTGGAAGCCGATGCTGGCCCGGCTGGATCATGCGATCTCGGACTTCCGCTATATCCCCATCGCGCTTGACCAGGAGAGCATTGCGGAGGCGATCGCCTTCCTCGAATGGCTGCGGGACGACAATTTCACCTTCCTCGGCATGCGCGAATTCACCTATGCGGACGGCGCGCTGGAGCGGGCCGAAAAGCGCGGCATGGGCATCCTCGCCGATCCGGACGTCCGGGTCCTGCGCCGGGAAGGCAGCGAGGACGGTACCTCGACGCCAGAGATCCGCGCCTTCCTGCATGGTCCCGACCCGCTCATCGTCACGAAGGCGAACGCCCGTTCCGTCGTTCACCGCCGCGCGTATCTGGACTATGTCGGGGTCAAGACCTTCCATCCGGACGGCAATCTGGCGGGAGAACTGCGCATCGTCGGCCTGTTCACCTCGACGGCCTACACGCGTTCGGTAATGCACATTCCCTACCTGCGCTCCAAGGCGCAGGCGGTGATCCACAAGCTCGGCTTCGACCCTGCCGATCACAATGGCAAGGCGCTGATCAACGTGCTCGAATCCTATCCGCGCGATGAGCTGTTCCAGGTGCCGGTCCCCCTGTTGCGCAAGCATGCGGAGGCGATCCTGGCACTGGTCGAGCGGCCCCGGGTGCGGGCGCTCGTCCGGGTGGACCAGTTCGATCGATTCGTTTCCGTAATGACTTATGTCCCGCGCGACCGTTACGACTCGCGCGTCCGCGAGAAGATCGGCGCCTATCTGAAGACGGCCTTCGAAGGCCGACTTTCCGCCTACTACCCGGCATTCCCCGAAGGGGGGCTGGCGCGCGTGCACTTCATCATCGGCCGCTCCGGGGGCAAGACGCCGAAGGTCGATCCGGCCACCATCGAGGCGGCGATCCGCGACATCGTGCGGACCTGGGAGGACGGGCTGCGCGACGAAGCTGCGTCATCGGGACTGGACGAGAGCCTGGCGTCGACCGCGGCGCGGTTCCCCGAAAGCTACCGGGGCAGCTTCACCGCTCGTGAAGCCCTGGCCGATGCCGCACGCATCTCTGACCTTTCAGCCGCCAACCCCATCGCGCTCGACTTCTACAGGCATCCGCGCGAGACGCCGCAGCAGGCGTCGCTGAAAATCTATCACCATGCCGCGCCCGTTCCCCTGTCGCGGCGCGTGCCGATGCTGGAGAACATCGGCTTCCGGGTCATCAGCGAACGTACTTTCGAGATCGCGGGACCGACCGGCGAGCCCGTGTTCATGCATGACATGGAGCTCGAGAGCGCCTTCGGGCGCGCGCTCGATCTCTCGGATGGCGGCAGACTGTTCGAGGAAGTGCTGCTGTCCGTGTGGCAGGGGAACTCGGACAACGACCGCTACAACGCGCTTGCCCATACCGCCGGCTTGCGCGCGCGCCAGATCTCCGTGCTGCGGGCCTATGGCCGATACCTGCAGCAGGCCGGCATCCCGCAGGGCCAGGACGACATCGCCGCGGCCCTCAACCGCTATCCCGACATCGCGCGGGGCCTGTGGCAGGCCTTCGAGGCGGCCTTCGACCCGACCATGAAGGATGGCGAGGCGGTCGGCAGGCATCTGAAGGCGAAGATCAAGGACGCACTCCAGGACGTGCCGAGCATCGACGACGATACCGTCATCAGGCGCTACCTGAACCTCGTCGACGCCTCGCTGCGCACCAACTTCTTCTCGTCGGAGGCAGTCGAGAAGGGCTGCTCGCTGGCGATCAAGCTGGATTCGCGGCGGGTCGACGGCCTGCCGGAGCCCAAGCCCTGGCGCGAGATATTTGTCTACGGGCCCGAAGTGGAAGGCGTCCACCTGCGCTTCGGCCCGGTGGCGCGCGGCGGCCTTCGCTGGTCCGACCGGGCGCAGGACTATCGCACCGAGGTGCTCGGCCTGGTGAAGGCGCAACAGGTCAAGAACGCCGTCATCGTGCCCGTCGGCGCCAAGGGCGGGTTCTATCCGAAGCGGACGCCGGTGGGTGGAAGCCGCGAGGCGGTTTTCGAGGCGGGCCGGCAGGCTTATGTGAACTTCGTCTCCTCGATGCTGTCGATCACCGACAACATCGAGGAAGACAGGGTCGTCCCGCCGCCCGGCGTGGCGCGTCTCGACAGCGGCGATCCCTATTTCGTCGTGGCCGCGGACAAGGGGACGGCGACCTTCTCCGACACGGCAAACGCCATCAGCCAGGCGCACGGATTCTGGCTGGATGACGCCTTCGCTTCCGGCGGCTCGGCCGGCTACGACCACAAGAAGATGGGAATCACCGCGCGCGGGGCGTGGGAAGCCGTGAAGCGGCATTTCCGCGAGATGAACCGCGATATCCAGACCGAACCCTTCACCGTCGTCGGGGTCGGCGACATGTCCGGCGACGTGTTCGGAAACGGCATGCTGCTGTCCGAGCAGATCCGCCTTGTCGCGGCCTTCGACCATCGCGACATCTTCATCGATCCCGACCCGGATGCGGCCACATCCTTCGCAGAGCGCCGCCGGCTCTTCGAGATGCCCCGGTCGAGCTGGCAGGACTACGACCGTGCCAGGCTCTCCAACGGGGGCATGATCGTGCCGCGGACCCAGAAGTCGGTGGTGCTGTCCGAACAGGCGGCGGCCGCGCTCGGTCTGCCACAGGGCACCCGGACCCCGAACGAGATCATCAAGGCGATCCTCAAGGCCGATGTCGACCTGCTCTGGTTCGGCGGCATCGGCACTTATGTGAAGGCCTCGTCCGAAAGCAACCAGGACGCCGGCGACCGGGCCAACGACGCGATCCGCATCAATGCCGCGGAGGTACGGGCCAAGGTTATCGGGGAGGGCGCAAATCTCGGCGTCACCCAGCGCGCCCGCATCGAGTACTGCCTGAAGGGCGGGGCCTGCAATTCCGACGCCATCGACAATTCCGCCGGCGTGAACTCGTCGGACGTGGAAGTGAACATCAAGATCGCGTTGGCGGCGGCGATGCGCAGCGGCCGGCTGGCCCGCTCGGCGCGCAACGCCTTGCTCGAGACGATGACCCCCGAGGTGGCGTCGCTGGTGCTGGAGAACAACTACCAGCAGACGCTGGCGCTTTCGCTGCAGCAACGGCGCGGGCTGGCCGACTTGCCGCACCAGGCGCGCTTCATGGCCGAGCTGGAGGCGCGGGGCCTGCTCGACCGCGCGGTGGAGTCGCTGCCTTCCGACGCCGCGCTTGCCGAGCGGCAGGCACGTGGCGAACCGCTGACGCGGGCCGAACTCGGCGTGCTCCTGGCCTATGCCAAGATCGTCCTGATGGTCGATCTGGTCGCGAGCGACATCCCCGACGACCAGCACTTCGAACGGGATCTCTTCGGGTATTTCCCCAGGGAGATGCGAGGCCCATACGCTGCCGAGATCGCCGGCCATCGCCTGCGGCGCGAGATCATCGCACGGGTGGTCGCCAACGATCTCGTCAACCGCGGAGGGCCGTCCTTCGTCAGCCGGCTCCAGGATGCCACGGGCCGCACGGCGGCCGACGTGGTGCGTGCCTTCGTCGTCGTGCGCGACGGCTTCGAACTGAATGCGCTCTACAAGGCCATCGATGCGCTGGACAACCGCATCGACGGCCAGGTGCAACTCGAACTTTATGAGGCCGTGGGCCGGGTCCTCTTCGACGTGACCGCATGGTTCCTGAAGAACGACCATTCCACCGACCCGGTCGGGGAGCGGATAGCGGTGATAATGGAGGCTCGCAAGGCGCTCACGGGCCAACTTCCCGACCTTATGCCCGCGGAGATACGCGCCCGGCTGGAACGCCGGCAGGAGCGGTACCGCGCGGCCGGGGCGCCAGACGAGCTTGCCGAAGGCATCGCTCTCGCCCTGGCCGAACGCGCTATACCCGACATCGTCAAGGTGGCGAGGCAGGCCGAGGTCGACATCGTCGCCGCGGCGAAGGCGTTCTATGTCGTCGCGGACGCCTTCAGGCTTTCCCGCATCGAAGACGCGGCGCGCTCGCTGGCGGCGACCGACTACTATGACGGGCTGGCGCTGGGCAGGGCCCTGGACACTCTGGACAGCGCCGGACGCGCCATCGCGGTCGCCGCGCTCAAGGCGGACGGGGATGGCGAGGGTGTGCACCGTTGGCTGGAGGCCGGCGGGGAGCGGGTGGCTCGGGCGCGCGAGCGGCTGCGCGGCCTGACCGAAAGCGGCGAGATTTCCGTCTCCCGCCTTTCCGTCGCGGCCGGTCTGATGCACGATCTCGCGGCGACGTGAGTCGCGGCTTCGGGAGACGGAATGGTCGAGACAGTGGTGACGCCGGTGCCGCGGCGCGGCGTGATCGGCTGGATGTTCTTCGACTGGGCCGCCCAGCCGTTCTTCACGGTGGTCACCACATTCATCTTCGGCCCCTATTTCATCGCGCGCATGGCGAGCGACCCGGCGGAAGGCCAGGCCGCCTGGGGCTACGGGGTGGCCGCGGCCGGACTTGCCATTGCCATCCTGTCGCCGGTGCTGGGGTCGGTTGCCGACCAGACGGGTCGGAAGAAGCCCTGGATCGGCTTCTTCGCGGTCATCAAGATCATCTGCCTGGCGATGCTGTGGTTCGCCGCGCCGGGATCCTCCCTCGTGCTGGTGCTGATCTTCTTCTGCCTGGCAACGGTGGCGGCGGAATTCTCCATCGTCTTCAACGATTCGATGATGCCGCGGCTGGTTTCGTCAGCCGAGATCGGCCGCATCTCCAACGTCGCCTGGGGACTGGGCTACCTCGGCGGGATGATCTGCCTCATCTTCGTCGTGGTCTTCCTGGCGGCCTCCCCGCAGACCGGGCTGACGATCGCGGGACTGAAGCCATTGTTCGGCCTCGACCCGGCGACAGGCGAGGATGCGCGCGTGACGGGACCGCTTGCCGCGCTCTGGTACGGCGTCTTCATCCTCCCGATGATGCTGTTCACGCCCGACGGCCGGCGCGGCATGGCGCTGCTACCGGCGGTGCGAGCGGGCCTGTCGGAACTGGCTGCGACCGTCTCCGAGGCGCGGCAGCGGCTCGGCCTCGTGCGGTTCCTCGTCGCGCGGATGATCTACCAGGACGGCGTCAACGCGCTCCTGGCGCTGGGCGGCGGGTTCGCGGCCGCGATGTTCGGCTGGACCGTCACCGAACTCGGCATCTACGGCATCATTCTCAACGTCGTCGCGATCCTGGGCTGCCTCGCCGCGAGCCGACTGGACACGATGCTCGGTTCTAAATGGGTTGTGATCGCATCGCTCGTGCTGCTCAACATCGCGACCATCGGCATCGTTTCGACCGGTCCGGGATACACGCTGTTCGGACTGGCGCCGCTGCCGGGGCCGGACTCCGGCGGCCTGTTCGGCACGATGGCGGAAAAGGCCTACATTGCCTACGGGTTGCTGATCGGCATTGCCTTCGGCCCGGTGCAGGCGTCGTCGCGCTCGTATCTGGCGCGCAGCGTATCCGCGGAGGAGGCCGGCCGCTATTTCGGGCTCTACGCCTTGGCGGGCCGCGCCACCAGCTTCCTTGCGCCCTTCATGGTGGCGGCCGTCACCGACGCGTTCGGTTCGCCTCGGCTCGGCATGGCGATGATCATCCTGTTCCTCGTCGCCGGCATGGCGGTGCTCTTCGGCACGCCATATCCGGCGTCGCGGCGGGCGCGCTGAGCGACAGTACGACCCCGTAGAGGAGGTCGCAGCTGCGTCAGGCCGCGATCGCCTCGCGGACGGACTCGATGATGTAGGCCTGGTCCTCGGCTTCCAGATAGGGGTGCATAGGCAGGCTGAAGACGTCCTGCGCGACGCGGTCGCTTACCGGAAGGCCGTTGCCCGCGACGGGGAAGTGCCGATAGGCCGTCTGGCGATGCAAGGGCGTCGGATAGTAGACGGCCGTCGGCACGCCCTTGTCCTTGAGCACGGCGAGGATCTTGCTGCGATCGCGACCCGGCGTGCGGATCGTGTACTGCGCCCAGGTGGAGACGCAGCCGTCGAGCACCGTGGGCACGATGGCGACGTCGCGGAGGCCGTCGGCATAGGCGTCGGCAACGCGGTTGCGCGCATCGATCTCGCCCGGGAAGACCGCGAGCTTCTCGATCAGGATCGCCGCCTGCAGCGTGTCCAGGCGGCCGTTGATGCCGATGCGGACGTTGTCGTACTTGTCCGTGCCCTGGCCGTGCACCAGCAGCGAGCGGATGACGGCCGCCGTCTCGTCGTCATTGGTGAAGATCGCGCCGCCGTCGCCATAGGCGCCCAGTGGCTTGGCCGGGAAGAAGCTGGTCGAGGTGAAGTCGCCGATGGTGCCGACCTTTCGGCCCTGATAGGTGCCGCCGAAGCCCTGGGCGGCGTCGCACAGCATCCACATGCCGGCCTCGGCGACGATCGGCTCGATCGCCTGGTAGTCGGCGGGCTGCCCGAAGAGGTCCACCGGGATCACGCCGGCGAGCCGGTGGCCGGCCTTCCTGGCCTCGCCGATCGCCCGCTTCAGGCTCTCGGGGTCCATGTTGAAGGTGTCTTCATGGATGTCGACGAACCAGGCGGTCCCGCCCACCAGCGCAATCACCTCGGCGGTCGCGGCGAAGGTGAAGCTCGGGCAGAACACGGCGTCGCCCGGTTTCACCCCCCTGGCCATCAGGCAGAGCATCAGCGCGTCGGTGCCGTTCGAGCAGCCGATCGCGTGTTTTGCGCCGCAGAAAGCTTCCAGGTCACGCTCGAACGTCGCCACTTCGGGGCCCATGATGTAGGCGCCGTGTGCCAGCACGCGCTGGATCGCCGCGTCGATGCGGTCCTTGATGCGCTCCTGCTGTGCAGCAAGGTCGATGAAACGAAGCGGCTTGCGGGTCATGCGGGGGGTCCCTGTGGATCGCGCGCCTGTCTATCGCCGGGCGCCCGACGGGCAAAATCACGAAGCGTTACCTAACGGCGCAAAACGGTTGCGGACGCGTTGGCAGCTCGAAGTGCGCTCTGGACCCCTACCCCCTACTGCTCCCCAAAAGGGCGGAGGGGATCTTGGGATGCTGACGATCCCGCCTTCCTGTGAAGGTACCGCGAGGCGGGCACAGCTCGCCCCACGTTCGGCTCAGGCCTTGACGACCTTGTCCGAGACGATGCCGGCGCGGGCGCAGGCATTGCGGGTGTCGACGACAACGGCCGAGGCATCGACCAGCAGGCGATAATCGACCGCGTCGTGGTCGGTGGCAATCAGGGCGAGGGCGTAGCCCTTGATCGTATCGGCATCAAAGCCGACCGAGCGCCGCCCGGCGTATTCTGGATGCTCCCGGGTCGGGGGGATCTCCGGGACATGCTCGTCGTGGTAGTCCACCAGCGCGCCGCGATCCTCCAGCAGGCGGATCAGCCGCAGGCCGGGGCTTTCGCGGATGTCGCCGACGTTCTTCTTGTAGGCGAGCCCCACCAGCAGGACCTTCGCTCCCTTGAGGCCCCTTGAGAAGCGCTCGTTGAGGGCGTTGGCGCAGACGTTCACGACATGGGCCGGCATGGCCGTGTTGATCTCGCCGGCCAGTTCCACCAGCCGGGTGGTCATCTCGTATTCGCGCGCCTTCCACGTCAGGTAGAAGGGGTCGATCGGAATGCAGTGTCCGCCGAGACCGGGACCGGGATAGAAGGGCATGAAGCCGAAGGGCTTGGTCTTGGCGGCCTCGATGACCTCCCAGACGTCAATGCCCATCGCGCCGTAGATCAGCTTCAGCTCGTTCACCAGCGCGATGTTGACGGCACGGAAAATGTTCTCGGTGATCTTCACTGCCTCGGCCGCGGCGGTGGAGGATACCGGCACGGTCTTGACCACGACCTGATCGTAGAGCGCGACCGCCAGATCGCGCGCCGCGTCGCCCACGCCGCCGACCACCTTGGGGATGGACTGCGTGCCATAGTGCTGATTGCCGGGATCTTCCCGCTCCGGACTGAAGGCGACGAAGAAATCCTCGCCACAGGTCAGCCCGCTCGCCTCCAGGATCGGTACCAGCACTTCCGTGGTCGTCCCCGGATAGGTGGTCGATTCAAGGACGACGAGCTGTCCCCTGCGCAAGTGCGGGACGATGGAGCGGGCGGTCCCCTCGACGTAGGACAGGTCAGGCTCGCGATGTCGCGTCAGCGGTGTGGGCACGCAAATGACGATGGCATCGGCATCTCTCAAGGCCGCGAAATCCGCCGTCGGCAGGAAGCGGCGCTCCGCGATCCGCGCAGTGAACCATTCAGGATCGAAGCCGTCGATATAGGAGATGCCGCCTTCCAGCTTCCGGATCTTCTCGGGATCGATGTCGATGCCGATCCCGGTGAAGCCGGCGTCCACCACGGCCTTGATCAGCGGCAGGCCGACATAACCTAGCCCGATGACGGCTACGGTTGCCGCGCGGGCACGAAAGGCGGCGATCCGCTCGCCTGCGAGTGTGGGCATCTGGGACAAGCTCGGCTCCGGGTCCGGCAGAACGGTCGGCGCAGGAATAGAGCTTTGGGCGGCGAACACAAGCCGCGTCAGCCGGCCGCCAGCAGGATGATGCCCGCGGCGACGATCGCCGCTGCCGCCAGGCGGCCTTTCCACGGCCGCTCATGGAACATCACAACGCCGATCATCGCGGCAATGATGACGCTCGATTCGCGCACCGCCGAGACAGCGCCGATGGGCGCGATGGTCTTGGCGTAGAGCACGACGGCATAGGCGGTCACCGACAGGGCGCCGCCGATGAGGCCGATGCGGAAGCCTCGCCAGTCCACCGGCGCGCGCAGCCGCCGACGGTTCCAGAGCACAAAGAGCGGCACAGGCGCTTCCAACAGGAACAGCCACCCCATGTAGGAGAGCGGATCTCCGGCGATTCGGACGCCCAGACCGTCGGCGATCGAGTATGCGGCGATGGTGGTGCCGAGGACGATCGCAACACCGACCGCCTTGGGGCTGCTGTGGGCGGCGCCGCGCTGGAGGGCCAAGAGGCCAATGCCCAGAGACACGGCAGCGAGTCCGGCCCATTCGAGCGGGGCCAGAACCTCCCCGATGGCTACCCACGTGCCGAAGGCGACCAGCGCGGGCGCCATGCCCCGGGAGATCGGATAGACCTGGCTCAGATCTCCCAGCCGGTAGGCTTGGAACAGCAGCACGTAATACAGGTAATGGATCGCCGTGGAGGCGATGATGAACCACCACGCCACGGGGAGTGGCAGGCCGGCGATGGCAATCAGCAGGATGCCACCGACCGCGTGCGCGGTTGCCACCGCGGCCAGGGTGACGGCGCGGTCCCCCGCCGCCTTGACCAGGGCGTTCCAGCTCGCATGCATGACGGCGGCAGCGAGAACGATGGAGAGGGCGAAGAGCGACACGGAAAGGCTCTACAGGCGGAGGGAAGCGGTTGCCTTCTGGACCCGGGCTCTGCGGACAACAAGCCAAATCTCTTCTGCCAGGCCCGGGCGAGGAGGGCGCGTTGACGCACCTCCAAAAGACGAACGGGCCGGACAATGCCGGCCCGCGTGATTTCGTTTCAGGAAGACGCTTAGCTTCCGGCGCCGGAAAGCGTCGTGACGGCGCGGCGATTCTGCGACCAGCAGGAGATGTCGTCGCAGACGGCGACGGGGCGTTCCTTGCCGTACGAGATCGTCTTGAGGCGATTGGCGGCGACGCCGCGGCTGATCAGGAAGTCGCGCGTCGCGGCGGCGCGACGGGCGCCGAGGGCGAGGTTGTACTCGCGCGTGCCGCGTTCGTCCGCATGGCCCTCGATCACGATGGCATACTGGCGGTACTTGTTCAGCCAGGCCGCCTGACGGGTCAGCGTCTGCTGCGCATCGGCACGGATCGCTGAGGAGTCGGTGTCGAAGAAGATCCGGTCGCCGACATTGACCGTGAAGTCCTGCGCCGAGCCCGGGGTCGCCGCTCCCGCCCCGCTCCCGAGGCCGAGATCGGCCGCGTTGTTCATCTTCTTGTTGGCGCAGCCGGCGATGGCAAGCGAAGCCACCAGTGCGATCATGACCGGATTGGTTGTGAGCTTTGCGATGCGGCGCATACCGCCACTCTCCTTGCGTATTCGAGTGAATTTATTGAGCCTTGAGTAACCACATTGGGGTTAACCGGCACTCAAGGGACATGGTTACTTAAGTGTTTACGCTTGCTCGCCGTCGTCCGCGGCGGTCCCTCGATGCCCGCGTCGCCCGAACCCTTGGCCAAAATGCGACAAAAGCGCGGCGATGGCATGGCCATTCGCCGCGCTTTCATTTCCTGCTTTGGCGTTGCCGAAATGCCGCTACTCGAGCAGCGGCGACCAGGCCGGATCCGACGCGAAGTTCGGAGTGGGGATCTGCTGCTCGTTTCGGCCGGTCAGGTCGATCGAATACAGGCGCGGGCCGCCGCCCGAATCCTTGAAGTACATGAGGTAGCGGCCGTTGGGCGCCCAGGTCGGGCCTTCCTGCAGGCGGGCACTGGAGAGAATTCGTTCACCGGACCCGTCCGTACGCATGACGCCGATCTGGAATTCGCCGCCCACCTGCTTGGTGAAGGCGATCAGGTCGCCGCGGGGCGACCAGACGGGGGTGGAGTACGAGCCGCCGCCGAACGAGATGCGTGTCTGGCCGGAGCCATCGGCGCCCATCACGTAGATCTGCGGCTGGCCGCCGCGGTCGGACGTAAACGCGACCTTCGTTCCGTCGGGCGAGTAGGACGGTGAGGTGTCGATCGCATTCGAGTTGGTCAGGCGCGTGGTCGTGCGGCTGCGAAGGTCCATCGCGAAGATGTTGGAGTTGCCGTCATCGCGCAGCAGGCTCATGATCACCTTCTGGCCGTCCGGCGAGAAGCGCGGGGCGAAGGTCATGCCGGGGAAATTTCCCACGAGCTCGCGCTGGCCCGTCTCGATCTGCAGCAGGTAGACCTGGGGCTGGCCGCTCTCATAGGACATGTAGGTGATTTCCTGGCGCGTCGGCGAGAAGCGGGGCGTCAGCGAAATGCTACGTCCGTCCGAGAGATAGCGGACGTTGGCGCCGTCCTGGTCCATGATCGCGAGGCGCTTGCGGCGGTCGTTCTTGGACCCCGTCTCGTCGATGAAGACGACGCGCGTGTCGAAATACCCCTTTTCGCCGGTGAGGCGCTCGTAGATCGAGTCGGCGATGATGTGGGCAACGCGGCGCATGTTGGCCTTGGACGAGAAGAACTGCTCGCCGACGAGCTGCTGCCCGGCAAACGTGTCCCACAGGCGGAACTCGGCACGCAGGCGGCCGTCAGCCTCCTGGCTGACACGCCCAGTCACCAGCGCCTGGGCGTTGATGACTTTCCAGTCGTCGAAGCGCGGGGCGGCGTCCGGATTGGAGATCTTCTCGATGAATGCGCCCTTGTCGATCGGGGCGAACAGGCCGGAGCGCTTCAGGTCGGCGGCCACGATGGTGGAGATTTCGCTGCCGAGGCCGTCCGCCGAGAGAAAGTCGGTGATGGCGATGGGGAGAGGTTCCACCACGCCCTTGTTGACGTCGATCTCGACGAGCGCCCGAGCCGGAAGCGTCGTGAAGGCCGCCATGCCGCAGGCAAGCGCTCCGATCATCAGCAGGGACGGGATAAGCTTCTTCATGCCCAATTCAGCCTCATGATGCGTTCGGCACGGGTCAGTACATCTCGCTGGGGTCGAAGTTCACGATGACTTCAGCCCAGGTCTCGTATTTTTCGGCCGGCAGGTTGTAGGGCGAGCATCGCGCGACGGCGCGCCGGGCCGCTTCCGCCGCAGCGCGTTCTACGCCGCTTCCGCCACCGCCCGAAATGATCTCGGGCGTGCCCTCGAGCGCACCGGTGCGGTCGAGGTTGAACTTGACCGACACGCGGAGCTTGTCGCCATCCATGGCGCCAGCCGGAATGTTCCAGCAACGCTGGACCTGGCCACGCAGCGCATCCATCTCGCTCTGTGACAGCTTCTGGCCGCCGGTCGACCGTTCGCCGCCCAGGGCCGCCTGCTTGTTCGAGCGCTTGGCGCCACCACCGGATGCCTTCTGCTTGTCGAGCAGGGCTGCGATCTCGTCGGCGTTGAATTCCTTTTCGTTCGACTGCGGCCGCGAAGAAGCGGTCTTGGCCGGCTTCTCGGCATTCTTGCGCTCGGGGGTCTGGGCCGTCTGCGCTGGCGGCTTCGGGCGCGCGGCAGGCGCAGGCGCGCTCTCGGGCAGCTTCACGGTCTCCGTCGGCTTGGCCTCTTCGGTCGCTGCCTCGGCCACGATCGTCTCGGCGACGGCGTCGGGCTTCACCTCTTCCGGCGCTGCCGCCGTGTCGACCTTCTCGGGCGCGGGCGTCGGCTCCTTCGCCGGCTCGGGGGCAGGCTTCTCGGCCTGCACCGGCTTGGGCTCGGGCTTCGGTTCCGGCGTCGCCTCCTTGACCGGGTCGGGCACGACCTCCTGGCGCGGCTGCGGAACCGGCGCCACCTCAGTGGTGGGTGCAGGCTCCGGCTTGGCGGGAGGCGTTTCCTCCGCCACGGGATCAGGCTTCTCGACCGGGTTGGGCTGAGGCTTGGGCACAGCTGCCGTCTTCACTGGACGCGGCTTTGGTTCCGGCGTCGGCGGCGCATCTGTATCCACGGTGTTTTCGCCGACGTTTGTCGCGTCCGGCACCGGATCGGGGCGTTCCGTCGGCTTTGGCGCGGATTCCTCGGCCATGGGCGCGGTCTTATCGCCCTGCTGGATTTGGGTAAGCTCCTCGATCGGGACGATGTCCACGGGAAGAGATTCCACGTCGGCCACCTGCATGGGCGCAGGTGCTGTCAGCGAGAACAGCCCGAAGCCGATCAGCGCCCCATGCAGGATGACAGATGTTGTCAGCCCGGCCTTCATGTCCAGATCAGACGCCCTGTTCCGGAAGGCTGACCAGGCCGATGTTCTTGAAGCCGGCGGCGCTGATCTGCGCCATGACCTTCATCACCGTGCCATAGTCGGCGGTGCGGTCGCCGCGGATGAAGATGCGCTCCTCGTAGCCCGTCTGGGCAATGGCCATCAGGCGCGGCACGACGTCTTCGAGCGCGATCTCGGTTTCCTGCAGGTGGATCTGCCCGGACTCGTTGATGGAGATGGTAATTGGCTGGGTCTCGGTGTTGAGCGCCTTGGCCTGCGTCTCTGGCAGGTCGATCGGCACGCCGACAGTCAGCAGCGGCGCCGCGACCATGAAAATGATGAGCAGGACCAGCATCACGTCCACGAAGGGCGTGACGTTGATCTCCGACATGAGGCCGTGATGGCGGCCGCGTCGCCTGTGGCCACGCCCGCCCCGACCGGAACCAGCCGAGCCTACCGACATACCCATAGGTCAGTTCCTCACGCTGCGCGCTGAATGGGAGCGATCTTCTCGTCGATCTGCCGCGACAGGATCGCGGAGAACTCGTCGGCGAAGCCCTCCATGCGCAGGCCAAGCTTGCCGGCATCGGACGACAGCTTGTTGTAGGCGATGACGGCTGGGATGGCCGCGAGAAGACCGATGGCGGTCGCCAGCAGGGCTTCCGCGATACCTGGCGCCACCACGGCGAGGTTGGTCGACTTGGAGCCGGCGATCGCCTGGAAGGAGGTCATGATGCCGACGACGGTGCCGAACAGGCCGATGAAGGGCGATGCCGAGCCGATCGTGGCGAGGAAGCCGAGACGGCCTTCCAGACGCTCCATCTCCCGCGTCAGCGCGAGGTCCATGGCCTTGTCGATGCGGTTCTGCAGACCGATCGGCGAACGGGCGCCCTTCTCGAAGCTCTTCTTCCACTCGCGCATGGCCGCCACGAAGATCGATCCCATGCCGGTGGGCTTGCGCTCGGACAGGCTGCGGTAAAGATCATCCAGAGACTGGCCGGACCAGAACACCTGCTCGAAACGGTTGAGGGCGCGACGCATGCGCGCATAGGTGACGAGCTTGTCGATGATGATCGCCCAGCTCCAGATCGAAGCCCCGAGCAGGCCGAGCATGACAAGCTTGACCACCCATCCGGCCTGCATGAACAGCGCCCAGACCGACAACTGCACGCCTGGCTCGGCGAGAGGTAGGTTTTCCATCGGCAGACAGTCCTTAAGTGTCGGGTGCGGGCCGGTGGCCCACCCAAGGCATCATTCCGTTCTGGTCGCGCGGCGCGACTCCGCCTTCGCCCCGGAATGTGCCGGCCGACCGGCCTTCTCAAGGCAAAGTTTGGTGAAACGAAGGCGCGTCACGAACCTTTCGGCGTTTACCAAAGCCTTTCATGGAGCCTTAAGGTTAACAGCCCGTTATGCGAAGCCGTCATGCCTCCTTGCGCAGGAAGGCGGAGATCCATTGCTTCGGAAAGCGCCGGGGCCGGCCGGATTCGCCGACGATGGCCGCCTCGACGCGGGCCCTGACCAGCAGGTCGCCGCCGCGCGTAAGCGTCTGGGCCATGACAATCCGTGCCCCGGAGATATCCTCCGCGCGGGTGCGGATGATGAGGATGTCATCGATGCGCGCCGGCGCGACGAAGTCGATCTCCATCCTGCGCACCACCCAGGCGATGCGCTCGCCCAGCGATCCCGCGGCGAGCTCCGTGTGATGGACGCCCGCGAGGCGCAGGAAGTCCGAGCGGCCGCGCTCGAGAAACTCCAGGTAGCGCGCATGATAGACAACGCCGGAAAAGTCGGTGTCGGCATAGTAGACACGCGCCGCCAGCTCGTGCCCCTCTGCGGTCAGCCGACCCGTGAGCCCGGCCAGCAACGATTCACCATCACCGTGCATTCGACTTTCCTTCCCGGTCCCAAGCTGACACCAGTGATGCCCGAGCGAAGCGGATCGCATCAATGGCGTACGGGTTCAAGATCGTCGTGGCGGTGATTGCCATGCTGGCCGGATTCGCGGGGCCGGGCATGGCCCAAACGTTCAAGGCAAAGCGCGGGCTCAATCTCGACATCTGGACGACGTGGCCGGCACAGGAGCAGTGGGCCAGCCGCGAAGTGCTCCTGCCGTATCCGGAATGGCGCAAGTTCCTCGAAATGGCCGACTTGGAAGCCCTGCGGCGCGACGGGTTCGACTTCCTTCGCGTACCCGTCGATCCGGCACCGTGGCTGGTAGCGGAGTCGGCGGCGTCTGCCCATGATCTCTACGCCTCGGTGCTGGCCTCCGTACGAATGATCAACATGGCCGGACTGAAGGTCGTCGTCGACATGCACGCCATTCCCGCCGGCGGCGGGCGGACGGTCGGCACCGGTCAGTTGCTGGACGATCCGGCGCTGTTCGAGCGCTATGTGGAGCACGTGCGAACGATGGCGCGCACGCTCGCGCAGGAAGACCCGACGATGGTCGCGCTCGAACTGATGAACGAGCCGACGACGGGGTGCGATGGCGGCGAAGCGAAGGTGTGGAGCGAAAAGCTGCGCCAGCTCTTCGCGGCGGCGCGGGCCTCGGCGTCGCAGTTGACCTTGGTGCTTTCAGGCGCGTGCTGGAGCAGTGCGGAAGGTCTGTCGGCAGTGGATCCGGCGGAGTTTCCCGACGACAACCTGATGTGGACCTTCCACTCCTACGACCCGTTCCTGATGACCCACCAGGGCGCGACCTGGGCCGGCGATTTCATCCGCTACGTCACGGGCCTTCCGTATCCGCCGCACTCTGTTCCGAGGGCGGAACTGGATGCGGCGGTCGAGCGGATCAAGGCTCGCATCGATGCCGAGGCGCCCTGGCACCGACGCAGCGGCATGAAGGCCTATCTCGATGAGCTGCTGGCCGAGATCGACACAGGGCAAGAGCTCGACGCCGTTGTCGCGCGGCCGTTCGCCATCGTGGATGCCTGGGCGCGCAAGCACGGGATCGCGCCGGACCGCATCCTGCTCGGCGAGTTCGGAATGATCCGGCAGGAATACGGGGGCCACTACATCGTGCCGGCGGCCGTCCGGGCAGCCTATATCCGCGACATGATCGAACACGCCGAGAGATACGGCTTCGCCTGGGCGATCTGGGGCTATGGCGGAGCCTTCGGCGTGGTGGAGGCGTTCGAAGAGCAGCGGGCCGAGCCTGACGTGCTCGAAATGGTGCGTTCGCTGCCGCCGCGCTGATGCCGTCTCGGGGCTGCCGTGGCAGCCCCCGAGGCCGCCCGTTCACACCGGCATGATTGCCTTCTCGAGCGTTGGCTCGGCGATCTTCTCCATCGTGTTGATGCTGACATGCGGCCAGCGGATCAGCCCTGGCATGCCGTCGCGCCGTTGGAAGAAGTCGAGCAGCACGATCTGCAGATATTGCATGACCAGGCGCGGACGGCCGTCCAGACCCTGTTCCTCCAGTTCCATGATCCAGAAGGTCGAGATCATCTCGGCGGCGTTCGCCTGCCTTGTGATGAAGGGGATGTTGACGATCCCGGCCGTCTCCACCTTCGTGCTGACCGACAGCGTGGTCGTGCGCACGACATTGGCGGGCGTCGCCGCGCGTAGCAGCAGGTGGGGTTCCGTCGGATCGAACACGCCCATGAAGGGGTTCTTGTGGAAGTGTTCATAGGGCGCCAGGTAGGGATTGGTGAGCGTCTGGGTGATGCCGATAGGCAGGCCGTTGATGGCCGGGATGGTCGGAGCTCCATCTGACACGACACCCTTGCCGAGCGCGAGCAGCGCATCGCCGTGGGGAATGGTGCCCAGCCGTCCGATGTCGCTGCCTTCGTCGGTTTCGTTGGTCATGTGGAGCCACAGCCCGGGCTCGTGGTGGATGGCGATCCCGGGATTGCCGGCCAGACCACTGACGGGCTGGTCTTCTGCCGCGATCTGCTGGATGACCTGCTCGTAGTCGAGGGTGACCACGAACTGGTCGGTGTTGGTGATGCCGCCGTCCCGCTTGACGCCGCGGTTCGGGACGGCCTTGTCGACGACCGTGAACTTCAATTCCTCGTTGTACTGGTTGAGAAGAAGACGGTAGTCGATCGGGCTGTCGGGTTGTGTCGCGAACGGGAGCGCGATCATGTTCCAGCCCCGCCCGATCAAATTCGGAATGTTCTTCCAGGTCCCGGGCAGAAGCTGAAGCGGACCAAGATCGCTGTCGCCCGGTTGCGCGAGTTCAACTCTGCGTCCCTGGTCCCGAAGCGCAGTAATTCTTTCCAGGCTGAGCATGGCGTCCCTCCAGCTTGTCCCGTTTGCAGGGGGGTGCGACGGGTCATCTGGAGAGTACACGAAAACATCTTATGGTTGCAATATATACGACATGCAACCATAAGTATAGGACTGGTCCGCAAGAAGAACCGCCCGCGGAACGAATTCTTCCGGCTGTTGAAGTCTATTCGTCCTCGAACAGGGTGATCTGCTGCTGGGCGAGGTCGCGGGGCGCTTCCAGGCCGAGGTGGCGCCAGGCATTGGCGGTGAGCACGCGCCCGCGGGGCGTGCGCTGGATGAAGCCCTGCTGGATCAGATAGGGCTCGATGATGTCCTCGATGGCGTCACGGGGCTCCGAGAGGCCGGCGGAGATGGTTTCGATGCCAACCGGGCCGCCGCCGAAATTCGTTGCGATCATCGTCAGGTAGCGTCGGTCGAGCTGGTCGAGGCCGAGTGCGTCGACCTCGAGGCGCTGCAGCGCCTCGTCGGCGATGGCGCGGTCTACCACCTCGGCGCCGGCCACGCTGGCGAAGTCGCGCACGCGCCTGAGCAGGCGCCCGGCGATGCGCGGCGTGCCGCGCGCGCGGCGGGCAATCTCCACCGCTCCGTCGTCGGACATCGGAAGCCCGAGGATCCGGGCGCCGCGCCGCACGATCGCCTCGAGTTCCTCGACCGTGTAGAAGTTCAGCCGCACGGGGATGCCGAAGCGGTCCCTGAGCGGGTTCGTCAGCAGGCCGAGGCGGGTCGTGGCAGCGACCAGCGTGAACTTCGCCAACTCGATCTTCACCGAGCGTGCGGCCGGTCCCTCGCCGATGATGAGGTCGAGCTGGAAGTCCTCCATCGCCGGGTAGAGGATTTCCTCCACCGCCGGGTTCAGACGATGGATCTCGTCGATGAACAGCACGTCGCGCTCTTCGAGATTGGTGAGCAAGGCTGCCAGGTCGCCCGCCTTCGCGATGACCGGGCCTGACGTCGACCGGAAGTTGACGCCGAGCTCGCGCGCCATGATCTGGGCGAGCGTCGTCTTGCCGAGGCCGGGCGGCCCGACGAACAGCACGTGGTCGAGCGCCTCCTTGCGGCCTTTGGCGGCCTCGATGAACACCTTGAGGTTGGCGCGCGCGGCCTGCTGGCCGACGAACTCATCCAGCGTTTGCGGGCGCAGGCCGGCCTCGGCGTCTTCGCCGCGCTTCTCGGGCGAAATCAGGCGGGATGACTGGCTCATGGCGCGGTCTCCGCCGTTTGAGCGATTTCGCGCTCATGCCAGGCCCATTGCCAGTCGGGGTCGAAGCGACCCCAGTTCTGAAGGTGTGTCGGGTCGGAATTGGTCAAGTCAGCAGTTCCATATCCGGGCCAGCCTTGGCTGCCCGCTGGTCGAACGTCACGGTCCGAGCGCAGCCAGCTTTCCGGCCGAGTTGTGCGATCAGGAAGTACGTCTGCTGGGCAGGGTTGCCCAACCCCGAACGGACGGATTCGATCGCCTCACGTCCTTCCACCACGAAATCATCGGAATCGATCATCATTGTGAGGCTTTCGAGCATCTCCCCCGGCGTGAGACCGTAGCGGCCATGAGAAACCGGTCCAGAACGTCGATATCGACCCCGATCACTCATGTCCCTCGCGCCGTTCCCGCACTGTGCGCTCGTCCGCTCCCGCAACGGCGTCCATGATCGCCTCTCCATTTCCGCGATCGACAAGGGCTTCATGGCCGAGCGGTGGCCTCAGTGTCGCCTTCCCGTTCTCAACCGACCATTCGATCGTCCTTCGCCTCCTTGCCAGCTATGGGTGGTAAGGAATGCTTTGCTGGAAAGGAACAGCTACCGCGCCAGTTCCTTCAGGCCCAGCCGGATCAGCTTCGCCGAATCCGCGCCTTCGCCCGCTGTCTTCAGCGCTGCGGCGACGGCGTTGGCCGCCACGTCGCGCGAATAGCCGAGATTGGTCAGGGCCGAGACGGCGTCCGAAACCGGGGCAGGCGCGACGCCCTGGCCGAGTTCCTGCTTCAGGCCGATCGTTTCCGACGCCGCACCGGCGAAGGCAGGCGCCTTGTCGCGCAGCTCGGTGACGATGCGTTCGGCCACCTTCTTGCCGACGCCCGGGGCGCGCGACACCATGGCGATGTCCCGCAGCGCGATGGCGTTGGCCAGCGCGGCGGGCTCGAGCGTCGAGAGAACCGACAGCGCCACCTTGGCGCCCACGCCGGGGACGTTCTCCTGCAGAAGCCTGAACCACTCCCGCTCCAACGCGGTGCGAAACCCGTAGAGCCGGATCATGTCCTCGCGGACATAGGTTTCGATGAACAGCGTCACTGCCTCGCCGGGGGAAGGGAGGCTGGCGAGCGTCCGCGCCGGGCAATGCGCGACATAGCCGACGCCATGCACGTCGATGACGCAGTGGTCCTCGCCGATCTCGTCGACGGTGCCCTTGAGCTTGCCGATCATGGGGTGCGGATCCCCAAGGACGATCGGGACCCGGCGAGCACAGGCCATCCCCGCTCCGGCGTTCGGAACGGCCGACATCGGGACCCTGAGAATTGCGTGATTTCGTTACCCGTCGAGGCACGAAATCCAGAACCGCGTGACACCGGCAAATCGTTGATTCCTAGCGTCGTTGCGACGACGTTCGCTATGGCGTGAAGTCGGAATGAGGGTGACCCCGAGGTCCCGACACTAGGCGGGGTGCCAGAACAGGTCAAGAACATTAAACCCGCCACGATCCCCGCTGTGGCGGCGGTGCGACGTCAAAACTGCGACAGCACCCGCGCCGTCATGCTTTGCCGATGATGGGCGTGGCAGATGGCGATGGCCAGGGCGTCGGCGGCGTCGTTGCCCTCGAATGTGGCGCGCGGCAGCAGCACCTTGACCATCATGTGGATCTGGGCCTTCTCGCCGTGACCGACGCCGATGACGGCCTTCTTTACCGCGTTGGGCGCGTATTCGGCGACGGGCAGCCCGGCGCGCGCAGGCACCAGCATTGCGATCCCACGGGCCTGGCCGAGCTTCAGCGTGGCGGTGGCGTCGCGGTTGACGAAGGTGGCCTCGACAGCGGCCTCGTCGGGCTGCTGTGCCTCCAGCACGGCGGCGAGGCCGTCATGCAACTGGCACAGCCTCGTCGCCAGCGGAGCCTTGTCCTCGGACGTCACCGTCCCCGAGGCGATGAAGCGCAGGCTGGTGCCAACCGTTTCCACGACGCCCCAACCGGTGCGGCGCAGTCCTGGGTCGATGCCGAGGATGCGAATCGCTTTCTGCATGCCTCAGGCTCGTATCCCGAATCCAGGGGCAGCGTCAGCGTGAATTTGAGGAGGTGGGCGAGACGCGCCTGTGGCGAATCGCGGGAGCCGTTCCGACGGCGTTGCGCCTATCCGCGCGCGAACGCCGTGTTGAGGAGCGAGATCTGGTCGAAGACCGGATTGCCGCGGGGCCTGTTGTCGTTGCCGGTCATTTCACGGTTGCCGTAGACTTCCTCGTCCATGCGGCGAATGAGGGACTGCAGGCGCAGCGAGCGGTCGACGAGGTCGCGGAACGCCGCGGGGATTTCCGCCCAGCCCTGGGCTCCCTCCGGCGCCGAGGCGGTGTCGAGCCGCACCTTGGCCTTTTCGGAAGCGACCTGGTCGCGCGTCATCTCGCCGGAATTGGCGGCGCGCTGCAAGAGCAGCCACGACGCGATCTGCATCAACCGGGTGGTCAGGCGCATGGATTCGGCCGCGTAGAGCGTCGCCGCCGGGCGCGAAAGCTTCCTCGCCTCGATCCGGCCGCGCCCATCGAGATACTCCGCCGCCTGTTCGACGAGGCTCATTCCATCCTCGTACAGCGGCTTGAACGACTCCGAGAAAACACGCCGCTCCGCCAACCTGATAGGCATGTTGTTCCCCGGTGATGAATCACCCATGCAAATCACCCCTGTACCGTCCGGCCGGAGTCGTCCGGCAGGGCGGCTGATAGCACTTCCCGTCCCTGATGCGAGGATGCTTCTGCAAGAGCCCAAAGGCAAGCGTATGTTTAACGGAGGGTTAACGTCCACGCGTGCCGCTGGCTGGCGGACAAAAAAAGAGCCGCGAAAGGCGGCTCTCAGGAGTTTAACAGGGAGGCGTCAAACGAAGTGGCTCCAACCACTCGGTAAGAATCCAGAAAGACTGGACGCCCACAACAATGCTCCGTAAAGCTTAACGAAGGGTTATCAGTATGCGCGTTTCTCTATCGAAGCGTCCCGAACTGGTACGCCGACCGTGCCGCTGCCATAGAGCGTGCGAATCGCGATGAAGGCGAACAGCAAGGTGGCCCCGTAGAAGCCGAGCGATCCCAGCGCCACGACAGGTTCCACCGCCTCGTTGCCGCCGAGCAGCAGGTAGAGCCCGCCCATCAACGCGATCCCGCTCGCGGCGGCAAGCCAGAAGTGCGCCGTCGCGATCCATGACCGCGAGGCCTGGGGCACCAGATGGTAGAAAAAGGCGACGACCGCGGACATCAGCCAGCCGGCCACCATGATGTGGGCGTGCGTCGGCATCTGGCCGTGGTCCTTGGTGATTGACATGTGCAGGCCGAGCGTCATGCCGACGACGGCATAGACGACAGCCAGGGCAAAAAAATTCCGTGCAACGCCATGCATTGCGTGTCCTTTCAAGATCATTGCGCCGGAAATCCCCGCTGGTGGGAAGACTTCCGGGTCGCGCCAATCTCTGCCTCGGCACGGTATCAGCCCCATGCCGGGCGCGGTCACGCCCTGTTACGTGCGGTTACAGCTACTGCGCCTGCTTCGCCATCTCGCGCAGTCTGAATTTCTGGATCTTGCCGGTCGAGGTCTTGGGGATCTCCGTGAAGATGACGGCCTTCGGTACCTTGAAGCGCGCCAGCAGGGACCGGCAGTGCGTGATGATCTCGGCTTCGGTCGCGGCGCGGTCGGGCTTCAGCTCGACATAGGCGACCGGCACCTCGCCCCACTTCTCGTCATCGCGTGCAACGACGCCGCAGAAGGCGACGGCCGGATGCTTGTAGAGGGCATCCTCGACCTCGATGGAGGAGATGTTCTCGCCGCCCGAGATGATGATGTCCTTGGAACGGTCCTTGAGCTGGATGTAGCCGTCGGGATGCATCACCCCTAGGTCGCCGGAATGGAACCATCCGCCGGCGAAGGCTTCCTCGGTCGCCTTGCGGTTCTTCAGGTAGCCCTTCATGACGATGGAGCCGCGGAACATCACCTCGCCGAGCGTCTCGCCGTCGGCCGGCGTCTCGGTCATGGTCTCGGGATCCATGACGGTGAGTCCGTCGAGCGCGGCATAGCGCACGCCCTGCCGGGCCTTCTTGGCCGTGCGGGCGGCCTTGTCGAGGGCATCCCATTCCGTGTGCCATTCGTTCACTGTCGCCGGCCCGTAGGTTTCGGTCAGGCCGTAGAGGTGGTTCACCCGGAAGCCGGCGTCGGCCATCCCGGCCAGCACCGCCTCGGGTGGCGGGGCGGCGGCGGTGTTGAAGGTGACGGTCTGAGGGAATGCGCGCTTCTCGGATTCCGGCGTGTTGATCAGCGCCGACATGACGATCGGGGCGCCGCAGAGATGGGTGACGCCGGTGTCGGCGATCGCGTCATAGATGGCCTTGCTGCGCACCCAGCGCAGGCAGACATGCGCTCCCGCCTGCAGGGCGAGCGTCCACGGGAAGCACCAGCCATTGCAGTGGAACATCGGCAGCGTCCACAGATAGACGGGATGCTTGCCCATCTCGGCATGGATGGTGTTCGCATAGGCCATCAGGGTCGCCCCGCGATGGTGGTAGACGACGCCCTTGGGGTTGCCGGTGGTGCCGGACGTGTAGTTCAGGGCAATGGCGTCCCACTCGTCGTCCGGCATCTGCCATGCGAAATCGGGATCGCCCGAGGCGATGAACTCCTCGTAGTCCAGCGTGCCGATGCGTTCGCCCTTGGGATAGGGCGCATCGGCGGGATATTCTGGGTCGTCGAAGTCAATGACTACCGGCTTCACGGTGGTGCGCGCCAACGCATCCTTCACCACGGCCGAAAACTCGCGGTCGACGATGATGACCTTCGACTCGGAATGGTCGAGCTGGAAGGCGATGATGGCCGGGTCGAGTCGCGTATTCAGGGAGTGCAGCACCGCCTTGGTCATGGGCACCCCAAAGTGCGCCTCGAGCATCGGCGGCGTGTTCGAGAGCATCACCGACACGGTGTCGCCTTTGCCGATGCCGAGCCGGGAAAGGGCGGAAGCAAGGCGCAGGCTGCGTCGCCAAAACTGGCGGTAGGACATAGAATATCCGCCGTGGATCACAGCAGTGTGGTCGGGGTAGACCTTGGCCGCGCGCTCCAGCAAAGTCAGCGGCGTGAGCGGCTGATAGTTTGCAGGATTGCGGTCAAGTCCGACTTCGTAGATGTTCGACACGGCGTGCCCCCGGTGTTGACGGAGAGCCTTTTACAGCCGCGGAGGGCTGCCGTCACGCGTTCCGCTATAGTGCCATCGTCGCAATTGCCGGCAACGGGGCCGGCTGGGCGGACAATCCCGGGGCTGGCGTGGGTCGAGGCGAAGCCTGCACGACCGGTTTGCCGCCCCAGCCGATGGTCGGCAGGAACTCCAGCCAGAACGCAAGGGCGAACTGAAGGGCAAGGCCGGTCCCGATCAGCGTGACATCGAAGAACGCGCCCTTTTGCGGATAGGCGGTCGTCAGCACCTGGCCGACCATGGCGAGCAGCGTGCCGGCGACGAAGACCGGCAGCGAGTGCTTGCCGAGGATGGCGAGGGGCGAACGCAGGTCGAGCCGGGCGAGATTCGAGACCAGCGGAACCGCGGCGATCAGATAGGCGAGCGCCAGGACGTGAAGGAGCCGGGGCAGCGACAGGAAGGTCTTGTCGAAGCCCGACAGGAGGACGGGCAGCCCCGTGGATGTTTCCAGTCCCCACCAGGATCCCCGCACCCACAGCAGCGACAGGAGGACATAACCGGCCGACGCCACATAGAGAGGCAGGCTGAAGGGAATCTCGCCGCCGCGTTTCACGTGCAGGGTGGAGGCAACGCCGATGACGAAGAGGAACTGCCAGGAGAGAGGATTGAGGAACCAAACCCCGGGTGTCGGGTAGTTCGGCGGCGCGATGTGCCAGAGGCCAGCGACCAGCCAGACCGCTCCCGACACGGCCAGCATAAGGGAAAGGCTGATCCTGCCGAGCAGCAGGAACCCCGGCACCAGCAGCAGGACCGCCGCGTACATGGGCAGGATGTTGTTGTAGCCGAGCTGATGCCCGAGCGTCGCCAGGCCGACCAGCGCATGCGGCACGTCGTTCACCACGGTGCCGATGTTGATCAGGTCCAAGAGTTTGGGCTGGGCGAACCAGATTGCCCCGGCGGCGAAGATCGCGAGCGTCGCGACCGTCGTGACGATATGGGTGATGTAGAGGACGGCCGCACGTCGCATGGCCTTCAGCGACAGGATGAGCCGGCTCCCGGGTACGAATCGGGTGCCGTAGGCGAGGCCGGCGGCGAGACCCGAGATCAGCACAAACGCCTCGGCGGCATCCGAAAATCCGAAGTTCTTGTGCGTCAGATGCTCGAAGACGTTTCCGGGAATGTGGTTGACGAAGATGGTGATGAGCGCGAGCGCCCTGAACACGTCGATGCGGGTATCCCGCCGAGGGGTCGGAGTCGTGGCCATCGCGCTCTAAATCTTCATTTCCGAAAACGGTTCCCGACCATGCGGGCGAACCGGCACCTAGGACGGGGGAATGTCGGGAGAATGTCTGAGCCAGCCGATTGCGGCCGATATGCCGGCGCTCCACTCACGAATTGTATCAAGATGAAACAATCATGTGATTCTCGCGAGCGCCCAAAGATGATGATGTAAGCAACCCGGGCGCTGACGAGCGAGCGATGGGCTCGCGGCCGCGACAGCGCTGGTCAAAGCGCCGCTGGTCCTTTATCGCCAAAATCCGACCAACTTCGCGCCGCAAGGCGACCGTCTGGAACCCACAATGCCCAACGAAACGCCAAATCGCTGTCGCCTCGTGCTGGTCGCGCCCTCGGGAGCGACACCTGACGTCCTGTGGGCACAGTTCGCCCGGGCCGTCGAAGGCGGCGATATCGCCTCGCTGATCCTCCCGCAGTACGACCTGGACGAGGTTTCATTCCAGAAGCAGGCTCAGGCCGTTGCCCCGATCGCTCAGCAGGCGGGGGTCGCGCTTGTGCTCGCCGGGGATTCGCGTGTCGCCGGCCGCGTCGGCGCGGATGGCATCCATATCGACGGCAGGGCTTCGGAGCTGTCGGATGCCGTGGAGCGTTGGGGAGGCAAGCTGATCGTCGGCGCGGGGGGCGCGACGACTCGCGACGAGGCCCTCGAGCTCGGCGAGGTGCAGCCCGACTATGTGTTCTTCGGCCGTTTCGGCAAGGATACGCAGCCCGAGCCCCATAGGCGCAATCTTTCGCTGGGAAGCTGGTGGGCCGAGATGATCGAGGTGCCATGTATCGTCCTCGGCGGCTCCGACCCCGCTTCCGTCGAGGCAGTGGCCGCCACCGGTGCAGAGTTCGTCGCGCTGTCGTCGGCGGTGTTCGGCGAGGGCACGGAACCCGGAGCCGCCGTCGCGCGCGCCAACGAAATACTTGACGCTACCGCCCCGCGTTTCGAGGAGTGACGGATGGCGCCGCGCCTTCCCATACGCATCGCTGCTGCCGCCATCGCGGTGCCGATGCTCTGCGGGGCGGCGGACGAGACGCTTCAAGGGCCCGTGCCAGGGCCCGCGCAGACCGAGCCCATGCAGTTCGCCGATCCGTCGCGCTTTTCCGGCGGCCTGACGCGGGGAGGGGAGGTCGACCCGGAACGCTTCGGCGGGCGCACCGCGGACGATGCCTATGGCGCCTTCCAGCGCGGGTACTACCTCACCGCCTACAATCTTGCGCTGCCGCGCGCTGAAGCGGGCGACCCCGCCGCGCAGACGCTGGTGGCCGAGATTCTCTCGCGTGGCCTCGGACGGCGGCGTGACGAGGCTGCCGCCGCTTCCTGGTACGCGCGCGCCGCCGAGCAGGGCATTCCGGAGGCGCAGTTCCAGTATGCGCTGATGCTGCTGGAAGGGCGTTACGCCAAGAAGGACGAAAAGCAGGCATTCGCGCTGCTGCAGGCGGCCGCCGAGGCGGGCAACCCTCTCGCCCAGTTCAATTTCGCGCAACTCATCGTGCGCAACAAGCCTGGCGACCGCGGACTCGCCGAGGCCGCTCCGCATTACCAACGCGCCGCCGAGGCCGGCCTCGCCGACGCGCAATATGCGATGGCGCTATTGACGGCGAAGGGGATCGGCAAGCCGGCGGACGACAAGGCGGCGCGTGAGTACCTCGAGCTTGCGGCGCGGCAAAACTTCGACACGGCGCAGTTGGACCTCGGCCGCTGGCTGCTGACCGGGCGCGGCGGCGAAAAGGACGCGAAGGCAGGGTTCGGCTGGCTGCTGCGCGCCGCGCAGACCGGCAACGTCGCGGCGCAGGTCGAGGTGGCCAAGCTCTACATGCAGGGCATTGGCGTGGAGCCCGACAACGAGGCGGCCGCGGCCTGGTACATGCTCGCCCGTGGCGCCGGGCTGGCCGATCCGATCATGGAGGATTTCCTCGACGGCCTGACCGAGGAAGAGATCAAGACCGCGCTAGAGAGGTCCAACCGCCTGCGCTGACGCCCGGCGATTGGAGGCCGGTAGCCAACTCGAGCCCGCGGCTGAGCCGCGGCGCACCTCCTTCGCGCTCTTGCGAGACAGCGCATTGCGAATCACTTGCCCTGGGTCTGTCGTCGGCGTCGCAGTCCGCCCGGGCCGAACAGGTCGATCAGGACGGCCTTTGGCCGGGCGCGCTGGGCGGTCGTTACCGCCTTGATCAGGAGGTCGAGGGCCTCGCGTGCCTTGCAACTCGTGGGATCGTCGCCTTCGAGAGCAAGCCGCGCATTCTCGAGATGGATTCTGGCGCTGATGAAGTCGCTCGACATGTAGCCTCCGGTGACCCGCCACCCCGGCAACGTGAAATTTGTTCACCAACGCATGGTGAACATCCACAGCGGCATTTTAGTCAAATTTTACCGAAACTTGTGCCCGGAAGCGGGTGATCGGGCCAAGCTGCGACATTAACCCTAATTGATTAGGCTTGTGGACCAGAACTTACTTCGAATTGCGTATAAGACAGAGAATCGAAAGAACTGTCGACGCAGCCTCGAGGACTGCGGCAGGCCGGCTCTCTCAGGCAACAGGCTCGCTTTCGCGAAGTGAGCCGAGCCGGCCTGCTTTTTTCTCTGCGGGCCTCTTTTCGCAACTTCGGGGCGATAGCCTTCCGCGCGATCGCGCGGGATCAGGCCTTCGGCTTCGAAGGTGCCCCCGGGATGCCGGTCGAAACGACCGAGACAGGATCGCTTGCCGGAAAAGAGTCCTCGAGGCCCTCCTCCAGCTCTTCCTCGAGTAGGTCACGCCGGGCTTCCTCGGCGCGCTCTGCCGCGTCACGGACTTCTTCGGAAGCGGGTCCTGCCTTCGGGTCCTTGGGATCGCTCATGATGCTGCTCCTGCGATGACCGAATCATCTTCCTCGCAGGGGCTGCGATCAACCCCTCATGCGGCGGCCGCGGCGTCGGCGGCGGCGCGGGTGAGGAAGGTCCATGCGTAGTCGGAGAAGGAGCGCCAGCATTCCACGCGGAATGCGTCCTCCCCGGTCCTCAGCACCACAATCTCGATCTTGCCGAGGATTGTGCGGGTGCAAGCTCCGACCGGGAAGGCGGCCAGCGACAGGTCCTGCGGGCATCCGGCGTTGATCGTCGCCTCGGCGCCCGCGCCGGTGACCGAGATCGCGACGTTCCGGTGGGAGATGCCGACGGCCGAGTGCAGCGCCTCGACTCCCGCGCAATCGGCCAGCGGATCTCCCGTCTGGTCGATCACGAGCCATTCGTCGGGGCCGAGCCACAGCGCCACGCGTCCGCCACGCCCGGCGGAGGTCTTCGGCTTGGTCGGGAGTTCGATGCCAAGCGCCGTGGAAAGGGCCGGAATGGATTCGGCGGGAGCGCGCAGGGAAATGCGCTCGGCCGGCGGCAGGATGGCCAGGCGCACGCCCGGCACCAGCGCCTCCTTGCCGGCAAGTGCAGGCCGCCTCAGCCCGGTGGTTGCGGAAGCCCTAGCCATTGAGGCGTTCTCCCTTCGGATCGTAGAACACGGTGCCGATCACCTCGACCTCGATGGTACGGTCGGGCATCGGGACGTAGAGCGTCTGGCCCATGCGGTCGCGGCCGCCGGCGACCAGCGCCAGCGCGATCGAGTGGCCGAGGTTCTGCGACCAGTAGCTCGACGTCACGTGGCCGATCATCTTCATCGGAATCTTCTGGTGCGGATCGGCGACAATCTGGGCCCCTTCCTCCAGGACCACCTTCGGGTCCTTGGTGAGCAGGCCAACGAGCTGCTTGCGACCGGGCGCGACAAGGTCCGGCCGGGTCAGGCCGCGAATGCCGACGAAGTCCTTCTTCTTCTTGCCGATCGCCCATTCGACGCCGGCGTCGGCAGGGGTCACCGTTCCGTCGGTATCCTGGCCGACGATGATGTAGCCCTTCTCGGCGCGCAGCACGTGCATGGTCTCGGTGCCGTAGGCACAGGCGCCATGCTTCTGGCCCTCGGCCCAGACCGCCTCCCACACCGCCTCGCCGTAGTCGGCCGGCACGTTGACCTCGAAGCCGCGCTCGCCACTGAAGGACATGCGGAACAGCCGGGTCGGCACGCCGCAGATCCTTCCTTCGCGCACCGACATGTGCGGCATGGCAGCGTCGGAAATGTCGATGCCCTCGACCAGCGGGGCGATGATGTCGCGCGACTTCGGACCCTGCACGGCGATGACCGCCCACTGCTCCGAGATCGATGTGAGCCACACCTTCAGGTGCGGGAACTCGGTCTGGAGGTAGTCCTCCATGTGGTGCAGAACGCGCGCCGCCCCGCCGGTGGTGGTGGTGACGTGGAAACGGTCGGGCGCCAGGCGGCCGACGACGCCGTCGTCGTAGATGAAGCCATCCTCACGCAGCATGATGCCGTACCGGCAGCGGCCGGGATCGAGCTTTTCCCACGGGTTGGTGTAGAGAAGCTCCATGAACTTCGCCGCGTCGGGGCCGACGACCTCGATCTTGCCGAGCGTCGAGGCATCGAACAGGCCGGCCGCCTGACGGACGGTGACGCATTCGCGGTTGACCGCGGCGTGGATGTCCTCGCCGGCACGCGGGAAGTACCAGGCGCGCTTCCACTGGCCGACGTCCTCGAACACCGCGCCGTTGCGCTCGGCCCAGTTGTGGATCGGCGTGCGTCGCGTCGGGTCGAACAGCGGCCCGCTGGCATGGCCGACGATGCTGCCGAACGTCACCGGAGTATAGGGCGCGCGGAACGTGGTGAGCCCGACCTGCGGGATCGGCTTGCCGAGGGTTTCCGCCGCGATGGCGAGACCGTGCATATTCGAGGTCTTGCCCTGGTCCGTCGCCATGCCGTTGGTGGTGAAGCGCTTGACGTGCTCGATGGAGCGCATGCCCTCCTGCACCGCCTGGCGGATGTCCTTGGCGGTCACGTCGTTCTGGAAGTCGACGAAGGCCTTCACGGTGGTGCCTGCGCCGGCGCCGGGGCCGCTACCGAGCATGCCGCCGCTCCAGGATTCGGAGGACTCGACGGACGGCCTGGATGTCGCTGCGCTCGTGCCGCCGGCGGCCTTCGCGGCGGCCTCGCCCGCGGCAAACGCCTCATCGAGAGCGGCGGCGAGCTCGTCCGTACCGTTGCAGGAGCCGACCGATACGCAGTCCTGCACATAAGTTCCCGGCAGGAAGCGCTGGGTGGCCTCGTCGAATCTCACCTTGCCGCGCGATTGCGAGAAAAGATGGACGGAAGGGGTCCAGCCGGAGGAGGTCAGCAGCGCATCGATCGGGATCGTACGCGGCGAGCCGCCGTTCTTCGGCTCGATGGTCATGGAGGTGACGCGCAGTTTGCCGCCGACCTTGGTGACGGAGCGACCGGTGTTGATCTCGATGCCCAGATCCCTCGCCTCGTCGACGGCAGGGCCCGACGGATTGTCGCGCAGGTCCACGATGGCAACGACGTTGACGCCCGCCTTCCTGAGGTCGATCGCCGCGTGATAGGCGGAATCGTTGGCGGTATAGACGCCGACGGTCCGGCCCACGGCCACGCCGTGATGGTTGAGGTAGGAGCGTGCCGCCGAAGCCAGCATCACGCCAGGCCGGTCGTTGTCAGCGAACACCATGTGGCGTTCGATTGCGCCGGTGGCCAGAACGACCTGCTTGGCGCGTACCTGCCACAGCCGCTCGCGCGGCAGGCCCTTGTCGGGGAGGGCGAGATGGTCGGCGACGCGCTCGACCAGGCCGATGAAGTTCTGGGCGTAGTAGCCAAAGGCGGTGGTGCGCGGCAGAAGCGTGACGTTGGGCATGGCGGCAAGCTTCGCCGCGGCGGCCTGCGCCCACTCCCATCCCGGCTGGCCGTCGATCCGCGCGCCCATCTCGTAACGCAACGCGCCCCCGAACTCGGCCTGCTCGTCGCAGAGGATGACCCTCAAGCCGCTTTCGGCTGCCGCAAGGGCGGCGGCGAGGCCGGCAGCGCCGCCGCCTACCACCAGCACCTCGCAGTGGGCAAAGCGGGAGCCGTAGTGGTCGGGGTCCGGCTGGTCCGGTGCGACGCCAAGGCCCGCGGCTGCGCGAATCCTCGGTTCGTAGAGCTTCGCCCAGGCGATGCGGGGCCACATGAACGTCTTGTAGTAGAAGCCGGCCGAGAACATCGGCGAGGCGAGGTCGTTGACCGCGCCGATGTCGAAGGAAAGCGAGGGCCAGCGATTCTGCGATTCCGCCGCCAGGCCGTCGTAGAGTTCCTGCACGGTGGCGCGCACGTTCGGCGTCTTTCGGGCCGCATCGCGCTTGATGGTGACCAGCGCGTTCGGCTCCTCCGCGCCGGCGGAGAGAATGCCGCGGGGTCGGTGGTACTTGAACGAGCGCCCGACCAGATGCACGCCGTTGGCGAGCAGCGCCGAGGCCAGCGTGTCGCCGGCGAGGCCGGTGAAGTGCCTGCCGTCGAAGGTGAAGCGCGCCGTGCGCGCCGGGGTCAGACGGCCCTTGCCGGGAATGCGGAAGGGTTGGGTCATGCGGCGGTCCCTGCTACTACCGGCGTCACGAGGGGATGACGAAGGACGAACACGTTCATTTCGTTTCGCCGTCCCCGGACGTCACGTTCAATTCCGACGGCTCGCGGTTGGCCGAGGCGGCCGGCCCCGTTTCCATGGCGGCGAAGTCGATGTCGGGCTTCGGCTCGCCGGCCTTGTAGGTCATGTAGAACTTGTCGCTCACCGTGTTGCGCACCGCGTTGAAGAAGCGGCCACAGCCGTGCACGTGCCGCCAGCGCTCGTAGACGATGCCCTTGGGGTTTGAGCGGATGAAGAAGAACTTCTCGAACTCCTCGTCGGAGATCGAGGCGATGTCGGTGGGGCGGGCGATGTGCGCTTCGCCGGCGTGCCGGAATTCCAGTTCCGGACGCTCTTCCTCGCAATAGGGGCAGCGGATCAGCAGCATGGATGCTCCTAGAGCTCGTCGGATTGCGGGGGGATGCCCGCCGAATCGCACAGTTTCCAGCCCATGCGCTCGTAGGGAGCGAGGCGCGTGACCAGCGTCTGCAGCGAGACCCACGGGGCGTAGAGGTCGCGGCTGTCATGGGTGCCGAAGAGGGAAAAAGGGTTGGCGGTCACCGCCGCCATGCGCGGCGCCTTCATGCCGTCGGCCTCGTCTTCGGGCAGGATCTCGGCGAAGAAGACGAAGCGTTGGCCGGCGTAGCGAATGCAGATCAGCTTGCCCTCGTCGATGGAGAAGGGCCATTCGTCGAGGGTCTGGCCCTTGCGCAGGACCATTTCCGGAAAGGAGCTCGCCGAAGGCACGGCTTCCATCCCATCCGCCGCCAGGGGCAGGAATGGAATTGCCGCCGCCAGGGAGAGACCCGCAAGCATGGTCAGTGCGCCACCGCCGCCGCCGCCGCCTCGTCGATCAGCCGGCCGGTGCGGAAGCGCTCCAGCGTGAACGGCGCGTTGATCGGGTGCGGCTCGTCGCGGGCGATGGTGTAGGCAAAGACGTTGCCGGAGCCCGGCGTTGCCTTGAAGCCGCCCGTGCCCCAGCCGCAGTTGACGTAGAGGCCGGGCACCGGCGTCTTGGCAAGGATCGGCGAACGGTCAGGCGTCACGTCGACGATGCCGCCCCAGGAGCGCAGCATCTTCATGCGTGAGAAGATCGGGAACATCTCGCAGATGGCGTCGAGCGTGTGGTTCAGGATGTGCAGGCCGCCGGTCTGGGAATAGGAGGTGTACTGGTCGGTGCCGGCGCCGATTACCAGTTCGCCCTTGTCGGACTGGGAGATGTAGGCATGCACGGTGTTCGACATCACCACGCAGGGGAACACCGGCTTGACGGGCTCCGACACCAGCGCCTGCAGCGGGTAGCTCTCGAGCGGCATGCGCACGCCGGCCATGCCCATCAGCACCGAGGTATGGCCGGCTGCGACCACGCCGATCTTCTTGGCGCCGATGAAGCCCTTTGAGGTCTCGACGCCGGTGACGCGGCCATCGACGCCGCGGCGGATGGCGGTCACCTCGCAGTTCTGGATGATGTGGACGCCGCGGGCGGAAGCCCCGCGGGCATAGCCCCAGGCGACGGCGTCATGGCGGGCCGTGCCGCCGCGCCGCTGGAGTGCCGCGCCCATCACCGGATAGCGCGCCGACTGCGAGATGTTGAGCGGCGGGCAGAACTCCTTGGCCTGTTCGGGCGTCAGCCACTCGTTGTCGATGCCGTTCAGCCGGTTGGCGTGGATGTGGCGCTTGAACACCTGAACGTCGTGCACGTTGTGCGCCAGCATCATCACGCCGCGCGGCGAGTACATGACGTTGTAATTCAGCTCCTGGCTCAGCCCTTCCCACAGCTTCACGGCGTGCTCGTAGATGCCGGCGCTCTCGTCGTACAAATAGTTGGAGCGGATGATCGTGGTGTTGCGGCCCGTGTTGCCGCCGCCGAGCCAGCCCTTCTCCAGGACTGCGACGTTGGTGACGCCGTGTTCCTTGGCAAGGTAATAGGCGGTGGCGAGCCCGTGGCCGCCCGCGCCTATGATGATCACGTCGTATTCCTTGCGGGGCTCGGGCGAGCCCCATTGCTCGGGCCACCCCTTGTGACCGCGCATGGCTTCGCGTGCGATGGCAAAAACGGAATAGCGACGCATCGATTGCCCAATCTTCCTGCCGGCCCGACGCCAGCTGGCGAGGTGTAGCACTAGCCAAAACGCCACTCCAGCCTTGCGCTGATTGCGACGGCAGGTGGCGATTTGCGACGTTACATGAGGTCGCAGCCGCGATCATGGCGCCGTCGCCCGCCGCGTCGCGGCGATGTCATCAGGCCCGCTAGGTGGGCGCGACGCTGCCGTGCTACGGTCAAGAGGGATGTACCGGCCTGTCGCGGCGATTTTACTCCGCGAATCATGCTATTTTGCCCTGCTCATGCGCGAGGCTGTGGACAGCCTCTTGTGATTCTGCTACCACCCCGCCAATTCGCGGTGGCCGGCCGCCGCGGAGGCAGTCGGCTTTGCCGCTACCTCTTGCCTCAAATTCGAGAAACAGGAACGCCCGTGCAGGTACTCGTTCGCGACAACAACGTCGATCAGGCGCTTCGCGCTCTCAAGAAGAAAATGCAGCGCGAAGGCATCTTCCGCGAGATGAAGATGCGTGGCCACTACGAGAAGCCTTCGGAGAAGCGTGCCCGCGAAAAGGCCGAGGCTGTCCGTCGCGCCCGCAAGCTGGCCCGCAAGCGTGCCCAGCGCGAAGGCCTGCTGCCGTCCACGCCGCGTCCGGCGACAGCGGCTGCGCGTCCGGCTCGCTGATTCGCCACCTTTTCGACGACTTCTGAGACTAGCGCGGGTGGGGGTGACGCTGAGTCACCGCCACCTTTTGCGTTAGGACTGGCCCGCAGCCGACCGAACGAGGACCGGTCGGTCGCGACGGAGATGCGCTGGAATGGATAGACGAGCTGACGGCTTCGGGGCGTCTCGCTTTCTCGCACTGATCGCGGTGGTTTCCGCCGTCGCCCTCGCGGGTTGCGAATCGATGCCGTCGGGCGAAATGGCCACGGTCGACGCTGCGCAGGCATCGAGCGAGAACATCCGGTCGCTGACGGCGGTCATCAACCGCAATCCCAACGACCCCGAAGCCTACAACGTGCGCGGCTCTGCCTACGGGCGCGGAGGCCGCTATCGCGACGCGCTGCGGGATTTCGACAAGGCGATCCAGCTCAAGCCGAATTTCTACCAGGCCTACGCGAACCGGGCGCTGATCCATCGCTTCCTGGGTGATCAGGCTGCTGCTCTCGCCGACTACAACCGGGCGATCCAGATCAACCCGAATTACGACGCCGCCTATATCGGCCGGGGCAACCTCTACCGCCGGGCCGGGCGAATCCAGGATGCCTTCAACGACTTCCAGAAAGCCATTCAGCTTGATACGACCGATCCGCGCGCATACCACAACCGCGGGTTGATCTATCAGAGCCAGGGCCAGCACGCATTCGCAATCGAGGATTTCTCGACCGCCATCTCGCTGGCTCCCGACAAGCCGGAACCCTACAACGGCCGCGGCCTCTCCTATGCCGCCATGGGCGACAACGACAACGCCTTCGCCGACTTCAACACCTCGCTGAAGCTGGACGGCCGGATCGCCGAGAGCTGGGCCAACCAGGGATTGATCTACGAACGGCGCGGCGAGAAGGCCAAGGCGGCGAAGTCCTATGCCGAGGCCGTGCGTCTCGATCCGAACTACGCCCCGGCGCGGGAAGGCCTGGCGCGCGTACGCGGCGGCTGATCGATCTGTCACAATTCCGCCCCGCGGCAACGGCGATATCCTTGAGTCGACCGGCGCAAGGAACTTTCCTCCTCATGGCCGGTTTCGTGTCGCTGTCGGGTGACCACCCGGCATAGAATTGAGGAGAAGCTGATGAAATCCGCATTGTTCGCCGTGGCCGCGCTCATGGGGCTCGCCGCCGTCCCGCAGGCGCACGCTTTCGGTAACGCCAAGATAGGCGTGCTGCTCTGCCAGGTCGCGAGTGGCGACGGGTTCGTGTTCGGCTCCACTAAGACTTTGAACTGCACGTTCACGCCGCAAAGCGGTGCGCCACTCGACTATTACACCGGCGCGATCAGCCGGTTCGGCGTCGATCTGGGGTTCACCAGCAACGGCCTGATGCAATGGAACGTCATCGCCGACAGCTTTGACGCCTACAAGGACGACGTCCTGGCGGGTTCCTATGGCGGGGTTGGCGCGGAAGTGACCGCCCTGCTGGGCGTGGGGACCAACGTGCTCGTGAAGAAGTCGACCCAGGACTTCGTTCTTCAGCCCATCAGCGTGGGGGGGCAGACCGGCCTCAACATTGCGCTTGGCGTTGCGGAACTCGACCTTACCCCTGCCACCAAATAGCTCGGCTCGTCAGGGCTCGAGGCGCGCAGCCGCCGCCTCGAGCCGGCTGACGAGGTCACGGATGTCGGCGCTGATGCGCCGATGCAGCGTGACCGCGATCTCGGGATATTCCTCGAGGATGCGCCGGAAGATCCGACGGTCGATCTTGAGCAGCTCAGACTCCTCGTGCGCCTCCGCCCCGGTCAGGCGCTTGGTGTCGGCAATGAGCGCGAGTTCGCCCACGAGCGTGCCGGGGCCGACATCTGCCACCGGAACGCGCTCGCCCCGATCCTCGTAGAAGAGGCGCACAAGGCCGCGCACCACCACATATGCGCAGTCGGCAGCATCGTCCTGGCGGAACAGCCTTCGCCCTGCCGGGAGGACGAGTCGCTCCGCGCCAAAAGCGAGCAGGCGCACTTGTTCGCCCGTGAAGCCCTGGAATAGCCTCACGCCGGCAAGGATGCGGGTATCTTCGTCCAGCGCCATCCAGCCGCCGCGTCCCCTCCGGTCTGTCGTCCCTCAACGGCCCCCAACCGCCAAGACACGACTTGACCGGTCGGATGGTCCGCCGGTCAGGGAACCAGCTTGTAACCGCCGCTTTCTGTCACAAGAATTTCGGCGTTGGAAGGATCGCGCTCGATCTTCTGGCGCAGCCGGTACACATGCGTCTCCAGCGTATGGGTGGTTACGCCGGAATTGTAGCCCCAGACTTCCTCCAGCAGCACATCGCGCGTGACCACCTTTTCGCCGGCACGGTACAGGTACTTGATGATCGAGGCTTCCTTCTCGGTGAGCCGTACCTTGCCGCCCTTCTGGTCCACCAGCAGCTTCTGGCTGGGCTTGAAGGTGTAGGGCCCCACGGTGAAGGTCGCGTCCTCGCTCTGCTCGTGCTGGCGAAGCTGGGCACGGATGCGCGCCAGCAGCACGGCGAAGCGGAACGGCTTGGTGACGTAGTCGTTGGCGCCAGCCTCCAGCCCCAGGATCGTGTCGGAGTCGGTGTCGTGGCCGGTGAGCATGATGATGGGCGCCTTGTAGCCGCCCTTGCGCAGGATCTTCACTGCCTCGCGGCCGTCCATGTCCGGCAGGCCGACGTCCATGATGAGCAGGTCGATCACCCCGTTGCGCGCCGCAGCCACGCCCTTGGCGGCTGTCTCTGCCTGCAGGACGTCGAACTCCTCGTGCAGTGCAAGCTGCTCCACCAGAGTGGCCCGCAGGTCGTCGTCGTCGTCCACGATCAGGATGGTGCGTAGAGTCATCTCGCTATCCGTTTCTTCGGGTCGTTTCCTCGCGACCGCTGCCCGTTTATTCTGAACGTGACCACCGAAACAGGCCGTTCACGCGGAAATGTGAATACATGCGATCATACCCGAAAAAATGTGAACGCAAGTCCGCTAACGACAAGGGGCGCCTGCGGGAAATCGTGGTGAGGGCGCGTCCCGGTGTGCCGACCCAGGGGGTGATGCGCGTCGGGCCGATGGTTTTCCCCTGTGCGCTGGGGCGTGGGGGCATTTCTTCGGACAAGCGCGAGGGTGACGGGGCCACTCCGCTCGGCCGCATGCGGCTGCTCGGCGGCTACTATCGCAGCGACCAGGTCTTTCCCGGGGCAACCCCCCTGCCGCTTGCGAGAATCCGTGCCAACCTCGGCTGGTGCGAGGTGCCAGACGACCGCAACTACAACCGGCCGGTGACGATCCCCTACGCCGCCAGCCACGAAACCATGCGTCGGCAGGACCGGCTCTACGATTTCTGCATCGTGCTCGACTGGAACATCCGCCCGCGCCGCCGCGGGCGCGGCAGCGCGATCTTCTTCCATCTTGCCCGCCCCGGCTTCACCCCGACCCAGGGCTGCGTTGCGGTTACGCTGGCGACGATGCGGCGGCTTCTTCCGCACCTGTCAACGGACACGGTCCTTCACGTCAGGCGGTGATTCGGCAAAGGGGAGGGCGAGCGACCATCCCACCCGGCCCGGCCGCTCATCTCGCCACTGTTCCAGCCCGATCGCCATGGCCTCGTGGCCGGCGCGCGGCTGGGCCCGGTAGGTGCGGAACAGACGGTCCCAGACCGGAAGGTTGAAACCGTAGTTCGAGTCGGTCTCGTCATGGAACGTCGAATGGTGCACCCGATGCATGTCGGGCGTCACGAGGAGGCGCCGCAGCCACCTGTCCACATGCTCGGGAATTCCGATGTTGGAGTGGTTGAACATGGAGGTGGCGTTGAGAACGACCTCGAACACGACCACCGCCACCGCCGGCGCCCCGAGTGCGGCGACTACCGCGACCTTCCAGATCATGGAGATGACGATCTCCAGCGGGTGGAATCGAAGGCCGGTGGTCACGTCGAAGCCGGTGTCGGCGTGGTGCACACGGTGAATGCGCCACAGCAGCGGCACCTTGTGGCTCGCCAGGTGCTCCAGCCACACAGCGAAATCCAGCACGACGAAGGATGCGATCCCCGCAAGGAGAGGCGGGACGGTTACGAGGTTGAAGAGCCCCCAGCCGCGTTCCGCGGCAAGCAGGGCCGTGCCGACCGCCGCTCCGGGCAGGAACAGGCGCAGCAGCACGGTGGACAGCACGACAAGCGACAGGTTGGTCAGCCATCGCCGCGTCTTCAGGGCGCCGGCAAGCTCGGGTCGGGCGAGGCGCGGTGACCAGAGCTCGAACGCGGCCAGCGCCGCAAAAACGGATAGGAAGGCGACCAGCCTGAGGGCGGCTTCGGATGCCAGCCAATGCATCATGGGTCTCTTGCGTCACCTCGCCCGTCCGGGAGCGGATCGTATCCCCTCGCGGTGCACGGCAACGACCAAATGGTCGTGCGTCGGAAACATCGGCTTCGTTCGTTTCGTAGGCACAGACATAGTAGGAAGGACGAGGCTCCGCTATGACACGCGTCGACATGAACGAGCTTGGCCCGAGCGAACTGCCGACGCCTTCCGTCGATAAGCGAGGCGCGCGTCCGGCGCTGCTCCGATACCTGCCCCTGGCCGTCATCGTCGGGCTGCTGGCGCTCGGCTATTCCTTCGGGCTGCAGGATCGGGTGAGCCTTGCGGCACTCGGCGACCGGCGCGACGAGCTGAGGGCCTATGTCGACGCCAATTTCGGCAGCTCGCTCGCCACCTATCTGGCGATCTACACGCTTGCGGCCGCAGTCGCCTTCCCGGCACAGGCCGTCCTGTCGGTGATCGGCGGCTTCCTGTTCGGCTGGCTCGTCGGCGGGGCGTCGATCCTTCTCGGTGCAACCGTGGGAGCCTCGATCCTGTTCCTGGCCACCCGGTCGGCCTTTGGCGGCTTCCTGCGACGCCGCGGCGAGGGAGTGGCTGCCCGTACCGCTCAAGGCTTTCGCGAGAATGCGGTCGGCTATCTTCTCGCGCTGCGCCTCGCACCTGTCGTCCCGTTCTTCCTCGTGACGATCGCCGCCGCTCTCTTCGACATCCGCCTGCGCAGCTTCGTGCTGGCGACCTTTGTTGGCATCCTGCCTGCCGTCTTCGCCTATGCCTGGCTTGGACAAGGCCTGGACAGCGTGCTGGCGGCGGCCCGGGAGATGGGGCGCGAGCCGAAGGTGGCCGACCTCGTGACCCCGGAGATCACCATCGCCTTCTGTGCGCTCGCGGCGGTGGCGGCGCTGCCACCGCTTGTCCGGTGGGTTCGACGCCGGCGGGGATGAACGGTCAGGCCTCGTCGCTGGCGAATGACCGCCAGCCCCACCACCAGCGGATCACGGTTGTCACCAGGCATGCCGCTGCGAAACCCCAGGCGAGCAACGGAAAAAGCCACGGCAGCAGGCACATGGCCACGAAGACGGCGATGGTCTCCGCGCCTTCGGTGAGCCCCCCGATGAACTGCAGCCCCTTCCCCGGATAGGGCGCGACGGGCGTTCCCCGCTTGTGGCTGATGGCAGCGAAGGCGAGAAAGCTCGAGCCGGTGCCAATGAAGGACAACAGCAGCACGGCTGCCGGCAGCGCGTTCGCGGCAGGATCTGCGAGCGCGAAGCCCACCGGCACCGTTCCGTAGAAGAAGAAGTCGAGCGCGATGTCGAGAAAGGCGCCGCGGTCCGTCGGCCGGCCGAGGCGCGCCACCGCGCCGTCGAGCCCGTCGAGGAGGCGATTGGCGAGGATCGCGGCAAGCGCCGGAAGGAAGGCGGACCATGCCAGCAGGGGAAGGGCGGCCAATCCGACCGCAAAGCCAATCATGGTGACGGCGTCGGCACTCACGTTCCGCGCCGCCAGCCAGCGCGCTGCGGGAGCCAGAACCCGGTTCTGGACGGGGATCAGCCGGCGGTCGAACATGGCCCTCCGTGACGGCCGATGAACCGCCGTCGTTCGGCACGGCTATAGCCTTGGCGCGCCGGCATGCAGCCTTCACAAGAATGTGATGCCAGTAATCGCACCGATGTGCCGACGTATGGGGCTCAGACGCGGCGTCCCGCCGCCGGATACCTGCAGCCACCCCGCATGACTGTCGCAGCAACCAAGACCATCAAGGCCGACATCTGCGTCATCGGAGCGGGCTCCGCGGGCTTGAGCGTCGCGGCCGGAGCGGCGCGACTGGGGGCCCGGACGGTTCTCATCGAGGGTGATCGGATGGGCGGCGAATGCCTCCACACCGGTTGCGTGCCATCCAAGGCCCTCATCGCCGCTGCCGCCCGTGCGCAGGCCACCCGCGAGGGCGCGGCTTTCGGCATTTCGACCCCCGAGCCCGTCGACGATTTCGCGGCCGTGCATCGCCACCTGCACGAGGTCATCGCAGGCATCGAGCCGCATGACAGTGCCGAGCGGTTCGAGGGTCTCGGCGTGATCGTGCTGCAGGCATATGCCCGTTTCCTTTCGGCGGATGTGGTCGTGGCAGGCAACACGACGGTGAGGGCGCGCCGCTTCGTCATCGCCACGGGATCGCGTCCCGCCATTCCGCCGATCTCCGGGCTGGCTGAAGCGCTGCCGCTCACCAATGAGACCGTGTTCGGGCTGGCGGAGTGCCCCGCGCATCTCGCCATCATCGGCGGAGGGCCGGTCGGGCTCGAAATGGCGCAGGCTTTTCGCCGGCTCGGGGCGGACGTCACCGTGCTGGAACGGTTCTCCATCCTGCCGCGCGAGGAGCCGGAGGCCGCCGAGGCGGCACGCAGCGCGCTGGTCCGCGAGGACGTCGTGCTTCAAGAGCGGGTCGTCATCGAGGAGGTGCGGCGCGAGACGGTCGGGCGGGTGCGGGTTGCGTTTCGCCGCGACGGCGCTCTCGACAGCATTTCCGCAAGTCACATTCTCGTCGCCGCCGGGCGAAGCCCCAATGTGGAAGGGCTCGGACTCGACGTCGCCGGGGTTACCTTCGGTTCCGACGGCATCGAGGTGGATGCGCGGCTGCGCACCAGCCGCCGGCACATATTTGCGATCGGTGACGTGGCGCGAGGTCCCCGCTTCACGCATGCCGCCGCCTATCAGGCCGGCATCGTGGTGCGCAACGCGCTGTTCGCGCTGCCGGCACGCGCCGACTATCGGGCACTGCCGAGGGTGACCTTCGTCGATCCGGAGGTCGCTGTCGTCGGCCTTACCGAAGCCGAAGCCCGCAAGAACGGGAGCTTCGTCGAGGTGGTCATGACGCCCCTCGCAACCAACGACCGCGCTCGCACCGAAAGGCGCGTCGACGGGTTTTCGAAGCTCGTGCTGGGACGGCGTGGCCGGGTGCTGGGCGCCACCATCGTCGCACCGCATGCGGGGGAGCTCATTGGCCTCTGGAGCCTGGTGATCGGCCGCGGGTTGCGGCTTTCGGCGGTCGCCGGAATGATCGCGCCGTACCCGACCTATTCCGAACTGTCCAAGAAGGTCGCGGGCGACTGGTTCGCCTCGAAACTGTTCTCGCCACGTGTACGACGGCTGGTGCAATTCGTGCAGCGATGGTTGCCATGAGCCGGATTGTGCACTTCGCATGCAGATATGGTTCCACGGAAAGGATGGCGATGATGACCGGAACTCCCAGCCGTTCCTGCCTTGATCGGAGGACCTTTCTCGGCGTCGCCGCCGGGTTCGCGATGCTGCCGGCGCTCCGTGCCCGCGCGGCGCCTGCCGACTGGGCGGCGACGCTGGAAGCCGCGCGGGGCAAAACCATCTACTGGCATGCCTGGGGCGGCGATCCGCGCATCAACGACTACATCGGCTGGGTGACCCAAAGGGCCCAGGCTCGCTTCGACGTGACCCTGAAGCACGTCAAGGTCGACGACACCGCGAATGTCGTTCAGGCGGTGCTGGCGGAGAAGGCCGCGGGCGTCGTCACGAACGGTTCGGTCGATCTCGTCTGGATCAATGGCGAGAATTTTGCGGCGATGAGGCAGAACGGCCTGCTGCAGGCCGAACCCTGGGCGGCCGGGCTGCCGAACTTCCGCTTCGTCGACACGACGGGCAAGCCCACGACGGTGTCGGACTTCACCATCCCGACCGACGGGCTGGAGGCACCGTGGGGCATGGCGCAACTCGTCTTCTTTCACGATTCCGCCGTGCTGGCAGACCCGCCGCGCAGCCTGCGGGCGCTGGTCGAGTGGACGAAGGCCAATCCGGGCCGCTTCACCTATCCGGCGCCGCCGGACTTCGTCGGCTCGACCTTCCTTAAGCAGGTCATGGTGGACCTCGCCCCCGACACCAGCGTGCTCTATCGTCCACTCGACCCGGCCGCGTTCACGTCTGCATCTGCCGGCGTCTTCGCCCTGCTGGACGATATGCATCCGCATCTGTGGCGGCAGGGGCGGACGTTTCCGGTCAACTATACGGCGCTGCGGCAGCTGATGTCGGACGGCGAGATCGACATCGCCTTCGCCTTCAACCCGGCCGCCGCCTCCAACGCCATCGCCGCCGGGGAGTTGCCGGACACGGTCCGCAGCTTCGTCTTCGATGGCGGGACGATCGGCAACACGCACTTCGTTGCGATCCCGTTCAATTCCGGCGCGCCCGAGGCGGCCATGGTCGTCGCCGACTTCCTCCTTTCGCCCGAGGCGCAGGCGCGCAAGCAGGACCCGGCGATCTGGGGCGACCCGACCGTTCTCGACGTCGCCGCCCTCGACGGGGAGGATGCGGCACGATTCGCGGCGATCGACCTCGGTCCGGCGACGCCCACGCCCAGCGAGCTGGGCAGGGCGCTTCCTGAACCGCACCCGAGCTGGATGGAAGCGATGGAGGCGGAATGGCTGAGGCGATACAGCGCCTGATGCGCAGAGGCGACGCCCTCGCCGTGGCGCCTCCGCTGCTGGCGGGGAGCTTCTTGCTGGTCGCGGTGGCGGGCATCGCAGGCGCGGCGTTGCCGGCGATCGGATATCTGCCGGCCCTCGGCGGGGTGTCGCTGTCGCTGGAGCCCCTGCAGGCGCTGCTCGGCGTGCCCGGCATCTGGCGCTCGACCGCGCTATCGCTTTGGACCGGGCTCGCCTCTGGCGCCCTCTCGCTCATGATCGCGGTCGCGTTCTTCGCGGCGTGGGGCTCGAGCCGGCCGATGCGCGTTGCGATGCGGCTGGTTCCGCCGTTCCTCGCCATTCCCCATGCCGCCACCGCAATCGGGCTCGCCTTCCTGATCGCCCCTTCCGGCTGGCTGTTGCGCCTGCTGTCGCCCTGGGCCACCGGCCTGACCGTCGCGCCGGATCTGCTCATCGTCGGCGATCCATACGGCCTGTCGCTCATCGCGGGGCTGGTCCTGAAGGAAGTGCCCTTCCTCCTGCTGGTGATTGCGGCTGCGCTGCCGCAATGCGATGCGCGCCGGCGCCTCGACGTGGCCGCGAGCCTCGGCTACCGGTCGGTCGCGGCGTGGATCAAGGTCGTCCTGCCGGCGGTGTACCGGCAAATTCGGCTGCCGGTCTACGCGGTGATCGCCTATTCCACTTCAACCGTCGACATGGCGCTGATCCTCGGGCCGGCGACTCCGCCAACCCTGGCGGTGCGCGTGACGCAACTGGTCGCGGATCCGGACCTGTCGCTGCGCTTCGCCGCTGCCGCAGGCGCGATGCTGCAGCTTGCGGTGACGCTCGTCGCGTTCGGGATCTGGTGGCTTGGGGAGGCGATTCTCGGGCGTCTCGCGGTCCGCGTGATCGAGGGCGGGCGGCGTGAGCTGGCAGAGTCGGCAGTCAGGGGCGTCGTGGTGGCGATGGTTGTCCTTGGCGCCGCAACCATCGTCGCGAGCGTGCTCGGCTTGCTGCTCTCTTCCGTCGCCGGACCCTGGCGCTTCCCGGAGGCGCTGCCGCAGACGCTGACCTTGCAGCATTGGCTGGGTACCTTTGCCTCCGCGGACAGGCTGCTGGCGACCACGGCGACGCTTGCCGCAATGTCGGTGCTGATATCGCTGGCGACGGTGATCGCCGTCCTGGAGGCGGGCGAACGGCGGCGCATGGAAGTGCCTATGTGGGCGATCCTCTGCGTTCCGATGCTGGTGCCGCAACCCGTGTTCCTGTTTGGCCTGAGGAGCGCGCTGCTGCAGGCAGGCGTTGCTCCGGGCTTTTGGCCGGTGCTGGCCGGGCACGTCATCTACGTCCTGCCTTATGTCTTTCTGGCCTTCGCGCCGGCCTGGACCGCCTGGGACCGCAGGTTCGGCGCGGTGGCGACGAGCCTCGGGGCAGGTCGGGGGCGCACGCTGCTGACCGTCCGGCTGCCGATGCTGCTTGCCCCGCTGCTCGCTGCCGCCGCCATCGGCTTTGCGGTGTCGGTTGCGCAATTCCTGCCGACACTGCTGCTCGGGGGCGGGCGGGTGGAGACCGTCACCACCGAAGCGGTCGCGCTCGCGGCCGGCGGCAACCGCCGGATTGTCGGGGTGCTAGCGGTCCTGCAGGCGGCACTGCCGCTGGTTGCGTTTGCGCTGGCGATCGGCGTTCCCCGGCTCGTCCATGGCGGGCGGCGCGGTCGGGCGGGTGGCCGATGACGCGGGCGGTCCCTGGCACCATCGCCGCTCGCGGGCTGGTGCTCGAGGGCGTCTCGGCCGCCATCCGGGGGCGCCGGCTTTTCGAACTCAGCCTCGCCGTTCCTCCCGGTACCGTCACGACCGTGATGGGACCGTCGGGCTCGGGAAAGTCGACACTGCTTGCGCTCCTGGGCGGCCTTCTCGATCCTGTCTTCACCGCTGGCGGTCGCGTCCTGCTCGACGGGGTCGACCTGGGCGGCCTGCCCGCGCACGAACGCCGGCTGGGGCTGATGTTCCAGGACGACCTCCTGTTTCCGCACATGACGGTCGCCGGCAACCTCGCCTTCGGGCTGCCGCCGGGGACAGAGGATCGTGGCGCCGCGGTGGCTGCGGCGCTCGCGGAAGTCGGGCTGGAAGGGTTCGAGAACCGCGACCCGGCAAGCCTTTCGGGCGGCCAACGTTCCCGCGTCGCGCTGATGCGGACGCTGCTTGCCCGGCCGCGCGCGCTATTGCTCGACGAGCCTTTCTCGCGGCTCGACCGCGACCTGCGCGGGCAGGTCCGCGCGCTGATCTTCGATCTGGCGCGGGCGAGGGGCCTGCCCGTGCTGCTGGTCACCCATGACGCGGAGGACGCCGAAGCGGCGAATGGACCGATACTGTTGCTGTGAGGCCACAATAGTTCGGTATTTCGGGCAGAAACAAAATTTGGCCGAAGTCGCACGCGCTGATAAGTGACGGACAGCGCAGAAACTCGCGTGGAAGCCGGTTCTGCGTAGCCTTTCAGTTTGCGAGACGTCCATGCATCTTCGAACACTCCTGAGCGGCACGCTAGCCGCGCTCCTTCTTTCGGTTGCCGCCTCGTCTGCGCGGGAGGTGGAACCCGACAGGCGCCTCTTCCCGATGCCGGCGGCTTCCGGCATCCTGCCGGGACTGTTCGGTTCCCACGAGGAAAAGCAGCAGCCCGTTACGGTTGCACAAGCCAGCGATCCGCGGGTCGTCGCGCTGGAAGAGCAGCTCCGCCGCCTGAACGGCACGGTGGAAGAGCTCAATTTCCAGATCCTTCAGCTTCAGGAGCAGCTCCGGAAGATGCAGGAGGACAACGAGTTCCGGTTCCAGGAACTGGAGAAGCGCTCGGAAGCCGGAGGCAGCAGCAAGCAGCGTGTCGCTTCCTCCCAGCCGCAGAGTCCCCGCGCCGCCGCCGAGCAGTCGACCGCCGCGACCGGCTCGGTCGAGGACATCATTGCCAGCGATACGACGTCAGCGACGCCCCCAGCGGGGGCGTCCGGAACGGGCGAGCCACCGACGAGCCTCGGAACCATCACCTTCGACGCCGATGGCAATGCCAAGACTTCGGGTAAGCCTGCGTCGCAGGACGGGGAGGTCGTTGCCGCGCTTCCGCCGAGCGCCGGGCCCGAGGAGCTCTACCGCAATTCCTACCAGTTCATCCTGTCGGGCGACTATGCGACGGCCGAGAGCGGTTTCCGAGACCACATCGCGCGCTTCCCCGACGACGCCCGCGCTCCCGATGCCCATTTCTGGCTGGGCGAGGCCCTGCTGGGGCAGAAGCGCTACCGCGACGCGGCCGAGACCTTCCTTGCCGCCAGCAAGCAGTATCCCAAGGCCAAGAAAGCTCCCGACATGCTGCTGAAGCTCGGCGTGTCACTCGTGGCCCTCAACCAGCGCGAAGTAGCCTGCGCGACCTTCGCCGAAATCGGCAAGCGCTATACCGGCGCATCCGCCGCACTGAAGGAGCGGGTGAAGCAGGAACAGGCCAACGCCTCCTGCTGATACGGCTCGGCGCATGCAGCTCGGGCATCCCCTGCCGCTCTCCATACCCTTTTCATCGTTCGATCTTGCATCCCGCCCCATCGTCGCGGTCGCGATTTCCGGTGGCAGTGACTCGACGGCCACGCTCCTGCTCCTCAGGGAGCATCTCCGGCTTTCGCGCGCCTCGACGCAGATCCTCGCCCTGACCGTCGACCATCGACTCCGCGCCAACTCCCGTCGCGAGGCCGAAGACACTGCGCGGCTGTGCGCGCGCTTCGACATTCCTCATCGCATCCTTTCCTGGGACGGACAGAAGCCGTCCACTGGCGTGCCTGCCGCTGCCCGCGAGGCGCGCTACGACCTGCTTGCGGCGGCTGCCGGCGAGGCAGGGGCCGATATCGTCATCACAGGTCACACCTTGGACGACCAGTTGGAGACGGTGGCGATGCGCCGCGCCCGTGGGGCCGGCATTGGGCTATCGGGAATGGCGCCGGTGACACTGTTCGATGGCGGCATCTGGATCGCGAGGCCGATGCTCCGGGTGCGCCGCGAGACGCTGCGCGACTTTCTCCGCCGTCGCGAGATCGGCTGGGCCGAAGATCCGACCAATACCGACATGCGCTTCGAGCGACCCCGTATCCGCGCAACGGCCGCCGAGGTCGGGCCGGTCGAAGGCGAGCTTGCCGCGATCGAGGCGGCCGGTCTGCGGCGCGAGGCGCTTGCGATCGCAGCGGCGGCGCTGATCGAGAACCATGTGCGATCCCCACTCCCGGGCCTCCTCCATCTCTCCCGGGATTTCCTGAATGACGGCGAGGCCGATGCTCGGGTGCACGCCTTGCGGATCCTGCTGGCGGTGACGGGCGGCTCGTCGCACCTGCCCGACGCGGATCGTGTAGCGACGCTGCTGGACAGGCTGAC